>Ga0208246_1001931_pt1 | contig 10445 bp, 8 predicted proteins | sample RifOxyD2_FD_184039 | JGI IMG/M metagenome (GOLD analysis project Ga0208246, IMG submission 184039) | Soil microbial communities from Rifle, Colorado - Rifle Oxygen_injection D2 (SPAdes) | ecosystem: Environmental > Terrestrial > Deep subsurface > Rock core/Sediment | place: Rifle, Colorado...
CCGGAGACCTTGCCGCCTGGCGGCAAGATGGCAAGTTGGCCTATCTGGGCCGGTGCGACCAGCAACTGAAGATCAACGGCGTGCGCATCGAGCCGGAAGAGGTGGCCCGCTTCCTTGCCCGACAGGATTTGGTGAGGCAGGCAGCGGTTGTTGCCTTTGGCCAAAAGGAGGGCGCCCGTTTGGCCGCCTTCTTGGTTCCCAGGGGCCCCGGCCTGGAGGCGGACGACCTGCGCCGTCGATTGCGCCCGCATTTCCCCGAGGTGATGATTCCCACGCGTTTTCTCTTTTTGGAGGAACTGCCCCTGAACAAGAATGGGAAGATCGATCACCGCGCCTTGTCTATCCGGTTGGAGGCAGGTGAGGGACAACTGGCCCGACCCGCCTACCAGCCCCCCCGCAATGAGGTCGAGGCCGACTTGGCGGAGATATGGGGGAAGGTGCTCCAAATTCCCCAGGTTGGTATGGATGACGATTTTTTCGCCCTGGGTGGAAATTCACTGCAAGTGACCAGGATGCTGCTCCAGGCCAAGGAGCGGTTACAGGTGAACATTCCCCTGGAACGCCTGTTTCAAATGCGGACCATAGCCCAATTCGCCAAGGCCATTGAAATGGCGCGGCAAGGCCTAATTGAAGAGGTGGAAAATCCTGATTGGAGCAGGGAGGTGCGCCTGCTTTCGGAAATCGGACGCAAACAAGCCGCTACGCAACAGCCCGGCTGGAACCAACTACTCCTGACCGGGGCCACCGGCTTTTTGGGCGCCTTTTTGTTGAAGCGCCTGCTGCAGGAAGGGCAAAGCATCATTCACTGCTTGGTGCGGGTGCCCGAAGGGGGCGAGCCGATGCAGCGTTTGGAAGATTCCCTGGCCCGTTTTTCTCTGAGCCTGAGCGAGCAGGAAAAGGCTAGACTGCGGGTGTTTCGTGGCGACCTGGGCCAGCCCTTTTGGGGGCTGGAACCCCCATCATTCACGGGCTTGGCTGCTGAGATCGAACAGGTGATTCACTGCGGGGCGCAGGTAAATTTCATGTTGCCCTACGCCAGCCTGAGAGCCGCCAACGTGCAGGGAACCCACGAGTGCCTACGGTTTTGTTCTCAGGGGCGCCACAAGCAACTACATTTCATTTCCACCATTTCCCTCTTTGCCCCCAGCCTTCACAACGTGCTGGCGGCACCCAACGAAGACGCTCTGCCCGAGGCGGAGTATTCAGACGGCTACCGGGTCAGCAAATGGGTGGGTGAGCGCATGGTGGCGGAGGCACGTAGCCGACATCTATCTGCCAGGATTTACCGCATCGGGCGGGTTGGCCCCGATAGCGGCAGCGGTGCCGCCTCGCCGGACGATCTGTTTCAGAGGCTATTGGTGGGGGGTATTCAGCTCGGTAGCCTGCCGAAGGGCAACATCGGGGTGTGGGATCTTGCGCCAGTGGATTTCGTGGCCGATGCCATTTTCCGCTTAGCGCAAGAACAGGGCAAGGATTTTGCCGAAAACTTTCACCTCTTTCACCCCCAGCGTGTCTCCTGGAACCTGCTGCACAGGGCGATTCAGCGCCAGGGCTACGACCTGCGCCAGTTGAAGGTCAAGGACTGGCTGGCCGACCTTCAGGAAAAGCTGCCCCATGATGAACAAAACCCCATGGCACCTCTGGCCGGGTTGCTGGTCGATGGTATGAATGCCGGAAAGACCGGGTTCAATAGGGTGCAGCAGAAGCGGACTCTGAAACTCTTAAGCAGCCTTGGTTTCACCTGGCCCAAAGTTACTGAAGAGATGATCGAAAAAAACCTGAAACATCTGCAGTGCCAAGGCAAGCTCTTACCACCGCAAAAAAACCTATAGGAAAGCATGATGAAACAGGGAATAATTAAGGGCGCCTGGATGCGGATTCCGGCCTTGGTGGTCGGCGTGTTCCTGCTGGTGGCCGCCTTCGGCTGGGGTTTGCAGACCTTCAAGAACGACAAACTGAACGAGTTGGCCCCGCCGCCTGGCAAACTTGTGGCAACCCGGTTCGGCACCATGCATTTGTCCTGCAACGGGGAGGGCAGCCCTACCCTGGTCTTTTCCTCCGGTCTGGGGTCTGCAGGGTTGCAATGGACTCTGGTTCAGACCGCCCTGCCGAAACACTGGCGCAGTTGCGTCTATGACCGCCTCGGCTTGGGTTGGAGCGATGAAGCTCCGACCGGCCCCCGCTTGGCGGGAGAAATGGCTTCGGAACTGGAGGAATTACTTTCTAAGGCAGGGGAAAAACCGCCCTACCTTCTGATCGGCACCTCCCTAGGGGGGTTCGTGATGCGCGTCTTCGCGATGCGGCATCCCGATCTCACAGTCGGCCTTCTCTTGATCAACGGAGCCGCCGAAGACTTGAACCGGTTCCTGCCTCGCAACCGGGAACTGCAGCGAACTCAGCAGCATCTGGTATGGCTGTGCAGGCTGGTGTCCCCCTTCGGGGTGCTGCGTCTGTTTGGCCCGCCGACCGAGGAGGCCAATTACGCCGAACTGCCACAGGAACAGCGGGAAGCCGCGCATGAAATCTATCTGCGCAGCGACCAGTGCACCACCATCTACCAGGAAAATGCGGGTTTCACGCAGAGCGGCGAAGAAGTTCGCGGCAAGAGCCTAGACGACTTGCCCCTGCTGGTGGTGACCACCTTGCAGAGTAAGGAAGATTTTCCTTCGTGGTGGGACATTCCTTTGGAAGAATCCCGTCAAGGTTGGCTGGCGGCGCAAAAGGAACACTTAAAACTATCCAGTCGGGCAGAACAGATGATAGCTGATGGCCCCTACAACGTGCCTTTGGCCATGCCCGAGCTGGTTATGGAGGCGATAGGGCGCATGATGGCGGAATTGGCACCACCCCCCTTATTAAAGAGGTGCTGTGAATAAAAAGTTTTTATTCATTTGGTCGGGCCAAACTCTTTCTGCTTTTGGCGGCGCCCTGACTGCGTTTTCTTTATCAATATGGTTTTACAGGGAAACCAACTCCATAACTCATCTCTCCCTGTTGGTTTTTTGCGGTTTTCTGCCCAGAATGATTATTTCGCCTTTGGCGGGACCACATATCGACAAGCATGGACTGTTGGGTACATTGATATTTTGTAACTGCTTGTCGATGGTGATTGCATTGCTGTTAGCCGCCTATTTCTATTTTGAAGTCGGGAAAATTTGGATGATATATTTCTTGATTGTTTTAATGTCCAGCGTGGTAGCCGTTGAGATTCCCTGTTTCTTGGCCGCTCTTGGCCCTTTGGTACCAGAGGAGCAGATGCCGCAAGCCGTAGGACTGGTGCAAATGGGCGAGGCCGTGACTATGCTCGCCGCGCCCGTGGTGGCAACCCTGCTTTTGAGCTATCTGAGTCTGTACGCCGTGATCCTGTTGGACTGTGCCAGTTTTCTTTTTGCATTGGCCGCCTTGCTGCTCAACCCCTTTTCCCGCCCAAACGGGGCGAACGCTCAGGCGGCTTCGAATTGGGCGAGCCAGATCCAAGCCGCGCTGCAACTTTTGGCAGGCAGCCAACTGATGCAGAAGGCACTACTGCTTTTCGGTCTGAACGTATTCACCTTTGCCGCCATTTCCCTGTTGTTCACCCCCCTGATCCTGAACATCGCTTCCATGCAGACTTTGGCAAACCTCCTCGCCGTGGCCGGAGTGGGGGCCTTGGCCGGAGTCGGCTATATGAGTCTTCGGGAACTGCCCGTCTGCCTGCTTACGCCGGTGCTGGTCTGCACCCTGGTGCAGGGCGTGCTGCTCTGCGCCCTGAAAGTGATTGGCACCGGGGGAGACCTTGTCAACCTTTTGCTGATCGGGTTCGGTGCCCTGCTATTCGGGGCTTGCCTGCCCATCGTGATGGGGGTGAACCAGCTGTTGATCCGGAAAACCTTTCCCCAGGCCATGCACGGGCAAATGTTCGCGTTGCGTGGCAGTTTGGAGATGGGTATGCTTTCTTTGGTTTATATTCTCGTCGGCCCGGCCTTCGACTTCACCGTCTCGCCCCAGGGAGGCAGCCAGGGGTTGCTGCCTGGCAGCCCAGCTGCGCAGCAGACCGCCCAAAGCATCGCCTGGTTTTTTCTCTTCGTTGGATTCTTGAATCTGATGTTATTTATAGCTATTCTTACCTCTAAACCCCTTCCCGCTTTTTTGTCAAAACGAGCGAACCGAAGCTAACCCACCCCATAGGAGTTAAAGATGAATGAAAATGACACTACTCAATACCTTGTAGTCATTAATCAAGAAGAGCAATATTCGATTTGGCCTTCGCACCTGCCTGTTCCCCCAGGCTGGAAAGTGCAAGGCGATGAGGCGAGCAAGGAAGAATGCCTTTCGCAGATCGAACAGCTATGGACGGACATGCGGCCTTTGAGCCTGCGTCTGGCCATGCAGAACGGAGAAGGATCCTGAGATGGGCATGCCTGTGATTTTCTACAAAATGGCCTTGGCTAACATTTTGCGCTACAGCAGGCGCTCTTTGTTGACTGGAACGGTCATGATGTCCTCGGTAGTGGTGCTGTTCTTTGCCGCTTCCATGGGCGAAGCCTTTTACCGGCAATTGGTCAACGTGGGCATAAATACCGTGACCGGCCACATTTGCATCATTCCACAAAAGGCCGATTTCGATCTGGTACACCCGCAAGGGGGAAGTATTCCCTGGCTGGAGCGTAGCGGGGAACTAGAAGACTTGGTGGCCAGGGATCCCCATTTGAAATTCTTTGATCGCGAAATCATCTACCAGTTGATCCTGGCCGAGCAGGGTGACACCTTTTTCCCCGGCGCCTTGATCGGCGTTGAGGCGGAAAAGGCCCCCGCTGCTTTTTCCGGGGCAAAGCTGATGATGGGGCAGAACCTTGTAAACTCCCTGCAAAAGGGGGTGTTGCTGAGTCCGAACGCCAAGGAATACTTTCGCGAAATCACCCAACGCGATCTTGTGTTGGGGGAAGCGATGTATATGCTAGGCACCGATGCCTTCGGCATGTTGGACGGTGTTGTCTCCAGTTTCCAAGGCGTATTGCTGACCATGCCCATTTTCGGCGAAAACGTAGTCGTGACCGATATCGGACACGTGCAAGAATTGCTGGGTTGGGAACAGGGGCGCTATTCCCTTTTGAAACTCCAACTGAGGGATGCCGAAATGGCTGAGGAAGTGGCTGCGCAATTGCGTACCAAGGCGGCGGCGGCAGGCCTGGAGGTGAAGGTGCTCACCTGGAAGGAACTCGGCGGATTTTTCTACTACATCGCTTTACTTGGGCGTTTCATGGTGTTGCTGCTCATGGTTACAATCGCCATGATTGCTGCCTTCACCATTTCCAGCACCATGACCATGAGTGTGAAAGAGCGCACGAGGGAGATCGGCACCGCCATGGCCATGGGGATGCACGGTGCTGATCTGGTGCGGCTGTTCCTGATAGAAGCACTGGTTTTGGCAGCCATTTCCGCCTTCATCGGCTGCTTTTTGAGCTACGCCTTGGTGGCCTATTTCGGCCAGCAGGGCATACTGCACGGGCTGAGCATCGTCGCCGAAGGGGCGTTGTACCCCGTGTTCGACGGCGTCATGCTGTTTTTAGTCTGTATGTGGATTTTGGTAATCGCCCTTTTGGGCGGCACCTATCCTGCGCTGGTCGCCGCAAAATTGGACCCCATCACCGCTTTGAGGTACGTATGAAGCCCATCTTTCTACTCTTGGCGCTGCGCAGTCTGTTTCAGCATGCAAGGCGCAACTTGTCCATCGGGCTGACCGTAGCCGTGGGCGCTCTGGCCATGCTTTTGGGACTGGTCACCACCGATGGCATCATCCGTCAGACCATCACCGGCTTCACGGGAACCCTGATCGAAGACGTGATGGTTTTTCCCAAGTCCGCCGTGCTGATAGGTGGGAAGGACGTACTGGAGGACTACCAGCAAATCCAAAACGACCTGTACGAATTGGAAGGTGTGGACTACGTGACCAAAAAGGTTTCCTTCAAAGGATCGGCCTATTCCTCTTCCAACGCTGTAACCGGAGTGTTCATGGGCATGGAACCCGAAGGGATCCGCAGGAAAAGCAACCTGCAGATGATCAAGGGGGAATACTTGACCGAGAATGACAAGATGCAGCTGATCTTGAGTGAAAAGCTGGCTGCCAGATTGGGGGTGACGGTGGGTGACAACATCTCGGTGTTGGTGAACATGCCTCGCGGAGGCACCAACGCCAACGACTTCGTGGTTAAGGGAATCTTCATCGTCAAGACGGGCCTGCAATTCGTTGACCACCTCATTTATATCAGCCTCTGGGACACCCAGGATCTGATGGGTCTTACCCGCAACGAGGTCTTGAGTCTGGGCATCTATCTGAAGGACGTCGACCAGGTGGACGTCTACGAAAAGAAGGTTGGCGAGTTGCTGCGGCAAAAGGGCTATTCCTCCACCGCCTTTTCTTGGAAAAAGGTAATGCAGGAAATGATCGCCATGTATGAGTTCATCAAGTACGTGGTGGTTTTGTTCATCTTCATTCTCTTGGTGATTATCACCATCAGCGTGATCAACTCCATCTATATGGGGATTTCCGAGCGCACCCGCGAAATCGGCACCATGATGGCGCTCGGCCTGCCCACCCAGCAGATGTTCGTACTCCTGAGTCTTGAAGGCCTGTTTTTGGCCTTGTTCGGCGCGGCCGGCGGAGTAGGGGCGGGTTGGGCGATTACCAGCTTTTTTGCCGAGGGCATCCAAACCCCCGCCAGCATGGCGCGTCTCTTGGGGGGCAATCGGCTGGTGCCCTTTTTGTCCACAGGAAGCCTACTTTTCTCTTTTTTCGTGGTTTGCGGCATCACCATGATCGGCATTCTGATCCCTGGCTACCAAGCCTCCAAGCTAAAGCCAACCGAGGCCCTGACCTACGTCTAAAATTATTCGGGCATGAACTTCCAACATTTGCCAAACCATGCAAACTAAAACACTACTCAGCCTAGTCTTCTCTGGATTCGCCTTCGCCCTGTTCGCCCAGGTTCCCCTGCACCTCAGCTCCGAGGAGGTGCAGCAGCGGGAGGCCCCGCAAGAGACCCCGACTGCCGAAGAGTCGGCTACGCCAGCAGAGCAAAGCCCTGATGCAGCCAGAGCACAAAAACCCGCTCAAGAGCCTCGCAGCCCGATTCTCGGCCTCACCGGGGACGAGATCATCAAGCTGGCTGACGAAAAAATGGTGGGGGAAACAGCGCGCTTTCTCAACCAAATGATTATCAAGCGTCCCGGAATGGAAGACATGATTGCCAAGTACGAAACCACGTTCCAGGGGCGGGGCGAAAAGGTATTGCTGCGCATGCTTTTTCCCCCCGAGGAGGCGGGTAAGGATCTGTTGCTGCTCGACGAGAACATGTGGCAATACATCCCCAAGTTGGAACGATCCATGCGGGTGGCAGGCAAACAGCGCTTCATGGGCAGCGATTTCGACAACGCCGACCTCTTGAAAGTGAGCCTGGTGAACGACTATTCAGGCACCTTTGTCGGTATTGAGAAGATCAAGGGCAGGGAATACTTCTTCGTCAAATTAGAGAAAAAGCGTCCTCAAGCTACCTATGACCGTGTGGACTATTGGGTTGATCGAGAAAAACACCTCCCCTTTCGCGAGGTCTATTATACCCGATCGGGAAAAAAGATAAAAACGTTGCAATATCTCAATGTGGGTCTGGTGGGAAACCGCCAGGTACCCAAGACCCTGGTGATGATCAGCGAGTTGCGCCCCAACAACCTAACCGTAGTTCAGATCCTCGAAGGCAACTACAACCTCCCTGTGGACCCGACTTGGTTCACCCGTGCATACCTGGAAAGAAAACGCATATAGGAACATGAAGAGATTTGTTACTATCCTTGTCTTCTGCTTGCCTTTGTATGGGGTTTTAGCCGTAGCCCCCCCCTCCCTGGCGCAAGACGATGCTACCCCGTCTCCGGGCAGCCCGCCATTGGCCCCACAAGTGGTCCCCATTCAGGAGGCAGGTGCCCAAGAAGCCGCCGATGCCTGGGAGCCTAGCGCCATCGAGACGCAGTTGGACGACCTGGCATCGGAATTGTCGAACATGGGCATTTACGAGGTACAGCCGCTGACAGGGGAGCAGGCCCTTGCCGTGGAGTCGACCAAGGGCATAGGCTGGGAGGCGGACTGCTGTTCCCTGGGCATTAGGGGCAATGCCTCTTACCTTTATGAATCCCCCGCCTTGTCGCCAAATTCCCTACTCAATCCCAACAACCGTTTAAAGACCGCTGAACGCAGCGACCAGGCTCTACTGTCGCTGGAAGTGAACGCAATGGTGGCGCCCTACATCGCCTGGAGAGCCAAGGGGAGGGTACAGCACCGTTCGGAATGGAGTGACGGGCAGATTCAGCCCGAAGACACCCGCTATCTGGATCAGGGGTATTTTTCCTTTGAAATTCCCCGCAGCTGGGAGGCACCAGCGCTTTACTTCGCCTTGGGCAAACAACGGTTAAAATGGGGGGTCGGTACCCTTTGGAACCCCGTAGACACCTTCAATCAATCGCAAAACTTGCAAGCGAATCACGACACCGAAGAAGGAAAAGTCCTGTATCGTCTGGACTCGGTTTGGAGGGAGTTGGACCTCACCCTCATTTCTATTCCTCGCTTCGACCATAACGACCTGACCCGAGTAAACTTTTCCCCTAAACAGGGCGAAAGTTTTATAGGAGGCAAGGTGCATGTATTCTTGTGGGATGCGGATCTTTCCTACTACTGGACCAAAAAGGAACAAGAGGGAGCCAAACAGGGTGTCTCCTTTTCCCTGCAGTATCATGACGTGCAATATTATGGCGAAGGCCTGTTTTGGCACGGTGAGAGCAACCTTCGCTACCCCGAGCTTGTCGAGAAGAGAACCCCCGGCGTTGACCCCGTTTCCGGGAAGGCATACACCAATCCCGCCAGGTATGATTTCCAGACCAGAAATGGTAACTTTCACGAGCAGACCTTTGGTCTCCAATACACCTTTCTGGTCGATTACACCCTGGTGACGGAGTACCATCACAATCAAGAAGGCTACAGTAAAAAAGACATGGACATCTACCTTCAATACCTGCGCTACATCGGCGGCAAGTACCCGCGCGACAAACGCAGTGTTGAGCGGGTAAATTCAGAGGCGAACCTGGAAAGCCAACGAAGTCTTTTGTCCTTGGGGAATCAGGTGCACCCCTTTGCCAATCTCAGACAGAACTATCTGTACTTGTCGTTCTTGTGGAAGAACATTTTCAACCGATCTCAGGTGCAGCTGGAATGGATCGAAAACCTGGATGCCCAATACGATGGAGCCAAGCAGAGTTCATTTGCCCGCCCCACCCTCACCTACACAGGCATCCCCCGCTATGAGTTCTCAGCATATTCTCAGTTGTACCAGGGCGAAAACGACAGCGAGTTCGGCATGCGCGAGTCCGATCAAGTCAATTTTATGGAAATTAAATATTATTTTTGAGAAAAGTCATGAAACCGGTAATTAAAGCAACGAGCATCAAAAAGACATATAAACTGGGCAAAACCACCGTAACCGGGGTTGAGGACATTAATCTGGAAGTGCCTCCGAGGGCGTTTCTGGCAATCGCGGGGCCATCGGGTTCCGGCAAATCCACCTTATTGAACCTCTTCGGCTGTCTGGACACGCCCTGTTCTGGGGAACTTGAAATCGACAATGAACTGGTGACCCAATTCAAGCCCAAGCAATTGGCTGAACTGCGAAACCGCAAGATCGGTTTCATCTTTCAGACCTTCAATCTGATCGCCGTGCTTTCGGCATTTGAAAACGTGGAGTTTCCGTTGATCCTGCTTAACTATTCCAAAACCGAGCGACACCGGATGGTGCACGAGGCGTTGGCGGCGGTGGGCCTGGAGCGGCACGGACATCACCGGCCAGAAGAGATGAGCGGTGGCCAGCGCCAAAGGGTGGCCATTGCCAGGGCGCTAGTCAAAAAGCCGAGTCTGGTGCTCGCGGACGAGCCAACGGCCAACCTGGATTCCCGTACGGGGGATGAGATCGTCCACCTTATGTTGGAAATGAACCGGAAATTGGGCACGACCTTCGTTTTTTCCACGCACGACGCCAAGATCATCGAAACGGCATCTACGGTCTGCCGCATCTGCGATGGGCGTCTGATCCCGTAGGATAACTGAACCTTTGGTCGAAACCATTGCAACCCGAACGGAACATGAAACTAGTAAATTTGCTTTTTACCCACCTTGCCAGAAGACGTCCCTACCTTGTCCTTTGTTGGTGCCTGCTTTGCATTTGCATTGTGCCTGCTCTATTGGCGGCCAAGCAGGAGGAAACTCCCGCTGCCCTCACCGTTAGGTTGATGGAGCACATTTCCGTCTTGGAGGGGTACCGGGTTCACATGAAACTTATGGTCTACTCGCCGGAGCCGGAAGAGCAAAACCAGATGCTTTGGTATCGCCGGGGCGGCTTCGTGCGCATCGAGCAACTTGGCCCCTACCGGAC
>Ga0208246_1001932_pt1 | contig 10442 bp, 10 predicted proteins | sample RifOxyD2_FD_184039 | JGI IMG/M metagenome (GOLD analysis project Ga0208246, IMG submission 184039) | Soil microbial communities from Rifle, Colorado - Rifle Oxygen_injection D2 (SPAdes) | ecosystem: Environmental > Terrestrial > Deep subsurface > Rock core/Sediment | place: Rifle, Colorado...
CGGGCGCGGGAAAAACCGAATACACATGCCAGCCCTTTTCCCCGATCAGTGCAATTTCCATCCGGGCTCGTTCGCCCACTCGCACGGGGTTGGGGATTAGCTTGGCTTCAAACCGAATCTGGGTTTCTCCCTCTACGGGCAAACCCTCGCTGTCTTTGGCACTAGTCGCCCATAGGTTAAGGGGGGACAGTAACAGGACTAAGAGACTAAAGAACCTTGGCATTAGTTAAGCAACTCTGGGAAATCTTCTGGGTTTAAATCGTGGGTCGAGACCGGTTCGCCAGGGACCTGATAGCTGCCATCAGCCCACTTGCCCAAGTCGATCAACTTGCAGCGTTCGCAGCAAAAGGGGCGGAAGGGATTATTTTCCCAGGTCGTGACTTTTTTACAGGTAGGACACTTGAGTTGTTTTACCATAAAACGTTCCCTGTTGGGCCGGACTAACAAGGGCTTAGCGCCCCGGTTAGCGTTATTCAATCAAGCTGGACCGCTTTGGTCCATTGGTAGGGGTCTTCTCGTTCGCCTTTTTGCAGCTGGGTCAGACGGTTGTATAGATCGATCATAATAGGCCCTGGTTGATCAGGATTCTCGCCAATAGGATACCACTTTTGATCAATCAAAATCTTGCCAATCGGGCTTAATACAGCAGCCGTGCCCGTGGCTCCCATCTCGGCGATGTTGGGATACTCTGCCAAGAAGTCAATCGGGCGCTCCTCGATTTTATATCCCAACTCCTTTTCTGCCAGCGTAACAATCGAACGGCGGGTCACCGAAGGTAGAATACTAGGAGACTTAGGGGTTAAAAAACGTTTGTCTTTGGTTGCCAAAACAATGTTGGCACTGCCCGCTTCTTCTAAGTATTTGCGCTCTTTTGGGTCCAAGTATAGGGCCTCATAGGCCCCTAAAGCTTGGGCTTTGCGGGTGGCCAGTAAACCTCCCGCATAGTTGGCCCCTACCTTGTAGGCCCCGGTTCCCAGCGGGGCAGCGCGGTCAATGTCGATAACGGCTAAAGAAATGGCCGAAAGCCCCCCAGATTTATAGTAAGGCCCAACCGGGCAGACGATAACCCGGAAATCATATTCAGGAGCAGGTCGAAGTCCCATGTTTTCCCCAACCCCAATCAGCAAGGGGCGGATATAGAGAGACGCGCCAGAACCATAAGGCGGAACCCAAGCCAAATTCGCCCGAATCGCTTCTTCGATCCCATGCATAAAGAGTTCGGTTGGCACTGGTGGCATCAAGAGGCGCTCGGCGGTCTCGCGCATCCGAATTTCGTTAAGTTCTGGGCGGAATAACAAAATCCGTCCGTCTGGCGCCGTTTGCGCCTTGAGGCCTTCGAAGCAGGTTTGGGCGTAATGCAGGACCGGGCTACCCTCGTGTAGGGTCATCATAGGGTCGGTGACCAATTCACCCTTAGACCACTGGCCATCGCGCCACTGGGCGCAAAAGCGGTAGTCGGTTTTAAGGTAATTAAACCCGAGTTTGCTCCAGTCGAGATTTTTTTTGGTTGTTGCGTTCATCTTAAAACAGATGGAAATAATGTTCCCAAAACTCTGGCGCCGCAGCGTAAAGCGCGGCGCTAAGGGCTAAGTAAGGGCCGTAGGGCAGTTGGTCGCTCCAGCCGGTTTTGCCTGCGATGATTAAGGAAACCCCTCCGATCACCCCTAAACAGGCTGAAAGGAAAACCAGGGGTAATAGCGCGGACCATCCGAAGGTAAACCCTAAAAGCCCCAAAAGGCTCGCGTCCCCCTCGCCCAGGCCCTCACGCCCCCTAAAGAAGCGGTACAAAAGGCTGACCCAATAAAAAAAACCGGCCCCACAAAGGAGGCCGATCAGACTATCCACCCTGGCTTCAGGAGCCCAAAGGCCCAGATATAGGCCTTGGAGGACGGCTAAAAAAACGATAGGTAAAGTATATATCTGGCCGGTTTTAAAGTCCAGCCAGGAGATAAGGCCTAAACCAAACCAAAGGGCCAAAGCTCTATACGTCTCTGGGCCTGCCCCGCCCCAAAGGTACAACCCCAGGGCCAGTATTCCGCCCGCCAGTTCAAGCAGGGGGTAACGGAGCGGGATTTTGTAAGCACAATGGGGGCAAGCCCCGCGCCGGAACACCCAGCCTAAAAGGGGGATCAAGTCCAAAGGTCCCAAGGACTTTGAGCAACCCTCGCAGGCTGACCTCGCCCAAAGACTCAAATCCCGTTCTAACCGGTAAACAGTGGCTAGGCTAAAACTAGACAGGGCTGTTCCCGCCAAGAAGAAAAACAGTCCCTGGCCTAGGGGGAACACCTATTTAAGGGTTTTGAGGATCTCTTCGATCCGGTCGCGGCCTTCTAACTTGACCTTTTTTAAGCGGTGCAACTCCTTTTCATCGCCTGCCGAAAGCCCTTTGGTTCGTTCCATACCCGCAATTTGGGCTTCAAGGGCGTCGTGGTCTTTCATCAATTTGCCCAACTCATAGTGGCTGTGCCGATGTTTTTCGATCAAGTCCAATTCCTTTTTTTCCAAGGTAGCCTCCGATTAGATAGTTTCGACCAAGTGGGTAAAATCTTTAACATAACGAACTTTTTGGGCCTCCAACTCAGCCTGATCTGGGCCGGTTAGATTAAAATAAAACTTTACCTTTGGCTCGGTGCCAGAGGGCCTAGCGGTGATCCGCGAGCCATCGCTTAAGTAAAAGGCCAAGACATTGGATTTGGGAAGGTTCAACTTGCCGATTACCTGGGCCTTCGCGTCCAGAATGGACTGGTTTTGGTAGTCCCGAATCTCAGTTACCTGGACTCCGCCAATCTCTTTGGGCGGGCTCTTCCTTAAGGTTAGCAGAATTTTTTGAATTTGGTCTGCCCCTTGTTGACCTTTAAAGGTCAAATTTATCAATTCATCGCTGTGATAGCCAAACTCTTGATGAATCAAATCCAATTGGTCGAGTACAGATTTTCCTTGGGAGGCTAACTGGGCGGCCATTTCCGCAAAAATCATATTGGCCGAAACCCCATCCTTGTCCCGGACAAAATCACCAAAAAGATAGCCGTGGCTTTCTTCGGTGCCAAAAACAAAGCTTTGAGCCGGGTCTTTGTCTAGTTCCCGCATGACTGCGCCAATGTATTTAAACCCGGTCAAAACCTCATGGACTTTTAATCCGCTAGCTTGGGCAATCTTGGCTCCTAGCCCACTGGTAACGATAGTGGTGACGTAGTGGCCCGACTTGGGCAACCGCCCAGACTTGGCGAGTTCGCTTAAGTAAAAGTGGAGCAGGAGCTGGCCAATCTGATTGCCATTGAGTTTGACCCACTCGCCTTTATGTCTAGCCATGACCCCGATCCGGTCGGAGTCGGGGTCGTTGGCTAAAATCAATTGGTCATTAGGCCCGGCAATTTTTTGTGCCTCGGCCATAGCTTTGGGGTCTTCTGGGTTGGGGTAGCTAACCGTGGGGAATTCACCGTTGGGCTTTTCTTGGGAAGGCACCACGCTGACCTTTTCGAACCCAGCCCGCTTGAGCACTTCTTGAACCGGCACGTTCCCGGCCCCGTGCAGCGGGGTATAAACCACGCCGTAGTTTTTATAGATCGCTTTATTGCCCAAGGACAAGCCCAGCACCAGTTTATAGTAGGCCTCATCTACGATTGACCCAATGATTTCAACCAACCCTTGTTTTTTAGCGGTCTCAAAGTCCAGATGTTTGATCTCTTTAAAGTCCAAAGCGTTAACCCGGTCAATAATCGCTTGGTCGTCGGGTTCAGAGACTTGGCAACCATCAGACCAACTAACCTTGTAACCATTGTATTCAGGTGGGTTATGGCTAGCGGTGACCACAATCCCGGCGGTGGCCTTAAGATAGCGGACCGCAAAACTCAACATGGGGGTGGGGCGTAAACGGTCAAAGAGGTACACCTTGACCCCATTGGCCGCCAAGACCCCGGCGGCTTCTTTGGAAAATTCTGGAGAAAACCGGCGGCAGTCGTAGGCAATAGCTACGGACTTGTTCCCCTTAACGGTGGCCTGAATGTGGTCGGCGAGACCTTGGGTAGCCCGGCGCACCGTATAAATGTTCATCCGGTTGGACCCGGCCCCAATCACCCCGCGCAGTCCACCGGTGCCAAACTCTAGGTCTTGATAAAACCGGTCAGTTAATTCGGCCTCTTGTTTTTGGTCGATCAAACCCTGAATTTCAGCCTTGAACTGGGCATCAAAGACCGGATTCGTCGCCCAAGCCTGGGCTTTTTTTAAAACCGCTGTGTCCATAGTTGCTCCTAAGTTTGGGGTGGGTCTTCAAATTTTCGGGCTAACACTTGGGCGCGCTCCCATTCTTCGGGGCGCACCAAAATCTCCATCGGCAAGGCGGCAATTGGTCCAAACAAGGTCGAAGTATGTTGCCCTGACACCTGATACTCAATACTTTCAGACTCTAATAAACTGCTCAAAAGGGCTACCTTGGTGGCATCTTGGGAGACAAACAGGCTGATCCAAGGGGGGCTGGGCTTTTTTTCTGCGTGGCGGTTTTGCCGGTAGGCCTTGAGGTCCACAACTTTTGAACTAGTCTCCACCCCTGGCCGGTTCGCCCGCTGCACCAACCAAAAAGCCCCCAGAAGTTCGGCCATAGGCCACCAATTCGTTTGGGCTAGTTCAGGAGCCCCTTGCAGGGTCAGCAATTGCATCCCCCAAGCCAGCCCGATGGTCAGTAGTACCCCGTTCAAGTAAGCCCCCTAAAAAATCGGCTAGCCTTGCCTACTACCGAATCCAGGTCTAGGCCTGTTTCGGCTAACTGTTCATCTCGGGTCGCATGTTCAAAATAACGGTCTTCAATACCCAGGGTCAAAATCGGTTTTGCGATACCCTGGCGGGCCATGAGCTCCATCACTGCTGCCCCAAAACCGCCGTTTAAAGTGTTTTCTTCTAAAGTAACCAGCCCTTTTACTGTGGCTAGCTGCGCTAAAATCAGAGACTCGTCCAGAGGTTTAACAAAGCGGGCGTTGATCAACCCGGCCTTGATCCCTTCGGTTTCCAGTTGGGCGATAGCCAGTTGGGCGGTCTCGACCAAGGGGCCCACACAGAGGAACAAGAGGTCTTGGGCTGGCTTTATTAACTCGGCTTCGCCCCAAGGGAGTAGGGGGGCGTCTGCGGGATTTTCGTAAAAATCGGAATTATTGGCACGGGGGAACCGAATGGCCACGGGGCCTTTATCGTAGGCTTGGGCCATTTTTAACATTGATTGCAACTCATACCCATTTTTAGGTGCCATAATCACCATCGATGGAATCATCCGCAAATAAGTCAAGTCCATCACCCCATGGTGGGTCGCCCCATCGGCGCCTACAAACCCGGCTCGGTCGAGCACAAACTTGACGGGCAGATGTTGCAGCGCCACGTCGTGGGCAATATGGTCGATGGCCCGTTGCAAGAAAGTCGAATAAACCACCACCCAAGGCTTGATCCCCTCTGTTGCTAGTCCGGCCGCAAAGGTCACCGCATGGCCTTCGGCTATGCCTACGTCGAAGATCCGGTCTTGGTATTTTGGCAAAAGTTGAGAAAGCCCGGTGTTGGCCAACATTGCTGCCGAAATAGCCACTGTATTGGGCTCGGCCTCCATGATTTGGTCAAAGGCTTCTGAAAAAAGATTGGTATAAGATTTCCCTAGTTGGGTCGAGATAACCGGTTTACCAGTAATGGGCTCGAAGGCTCCGATCCCGTGATAAGATAGCGAGTCCCCCTCGGCCGGTTGGTACCCCTTGCCTTTTTGGGTGGAGATGTGCAGCAAAATTGGGCCTTTAAGGTTTCTGGTTACCTTTAGTAACGAAACCAAGTCCCCAATGTTGTGCCCGTCCACCTGCCCAAAATAACGGAAATTGAGATTTTCGAACCAGACCCCATGGGTAAAAAAGGCCATGAAGCTGTCGTTGATCCGCTTGAAGGTCGTGTGGATCGCTTTGGGGATAATCCCGTCTTCTTGGTGTTTAACAATCTCACGGCGCAAAAGGTTATAACTCTTGCTGGCTGAGATGTTGATTACCGCTTTGGACAAGGCCCCTACCACTGGATCAATCGACATTTCGTTGTCGTTTAGAATCACAATCAAATTTTCGTCTAGGTGCCCCGCGTGGTTCATTGCCTCAAAGGCTAGCCCGCCAGTCATGGCACCATCCCCGATCACCGCGATATGGTGTTGTTGCTTGTTGAGTAACCTCGCGCCCACCGCTTGGCCTAAGCTGGCGGAGATACTAGTGGAGGCGTGACCGGCGCCGAAGTGATCGTATTTGGATTCGTCGCGGTTCAAAAATTTGGAGATGCCGTCTTTTTTGCCTAAAAGCTCTAGTCGATCTTTGCGCCCGGTAAGTAACTTATAGGTATAGCCCTGATGGCCCACATCGAAAACTACCTTGTCCTTATCCAGGTCAAAAACCTTGGCTAAGGCAATGGTAAGTTCGACGGTACCTAAGGAACTAGCGAGGTGGCCTCCTGTGCGGCTGACCACGTCGATAATCTTAGCCCGACATTCAGCAGCCAAGGCTTCGAGCCTGGGTACGGAAAGGGCTTGGACCTCGCTAGGGTCTGTAAGTTCGTCCAGCAGGGGGTGGCTCATCGGCTGTGTTTTTCGATCAATATCTGGGCTTCGTCGCGCACCAAGGCACTAGGATCATTTTTGCTCATCTCCGCTAACTTAGCTGGTCCAGGCAAAACGCCAATCTTGTCATAGGCGGCTAAGCAATTCAATCGTATCATCGGATCGTCATGTTCTATCAATGAGTTAAGCACTTTTACCGCCTTTGGGGAGCGAGAGGCTCCTAGGTACTTTATTGAGGGAATCAAGATCTGGCGGAGTACAAAATCCTTGTCAAAAAGCTGCTCCATTATAGGACCCTCGACCCGTTTGGCAAAAAAACCCTTCTTTTTAATAGGGTTTGCCAGCCGTTTTATAACCGCCTCAATAAAATCTTCAGTCCCATAAATGGTAAAGGTTTCTAGGATCTCCTCAAGTAAAATAGGGTCATTCGTTTCTGCAAATAACTTAAGTATCTTGGGCTTGGCTGCCTCACTGCCCAAACGGGCTAGCGCCCCTCGCGCATGAGACTGCACTACGGGGTCGGCTTCGCCTAAGAGCATAAGCAAGTCCGCCTCCTTGATCTCGCCCGCAGTTTCATAAGACAAAAGCATTTGGTAGGCGTTCTGGCGCTCTACTGAACTAACCGCATTCGAAAGCTGGTCGAGTGCTAATAGGTGCCGTTCCTCAAGCATTTGCTAAACCTAGATTGACAAGGGTTTTCTGGGTGCCTAGATTGTAGAGAGCCCCAAGCATTCCATCAAGCTCATTCAGGAAAACCAGTGAACGGTGATTCTCTTTTAGTGTTTAAAGAGCAGGATTTTTTATTTGGGATTTCTCCCTCCGACTTCGACCAGCCCTTCACCCTAGACCAGTTGAACATCTCCCCTAGTGGCGTGGACAAAGCGATTTGGTATTACCAAGATCGAGTCCACAAAAAAGAGGGCATCTTTTTGCATCTCGGGGCTTTGTTTGGTCTTAGGCCGGTCAGTTTTAGTTACAAAGGGATGATTTTTTTAAACGAGATGGCTCCCAATATCCATTTGGGCATCTTTGTGGATCATTTGATCTTAAAATTGCCCTTATTAGGACTCGATTCCAAAACCGTAGGGGTCGAAGAGGCGGGGAAACTCCCGCCCGAACTCCCTAGCCGAGCGATTCGCAAGATTGTTAAACACCACCGAAAAACCATTCTTTTAGTGGATCCAGTCCAATTAACCGAGGTTTATCAATTGATCAGCCCCGAACGGATTAGGAACCTCTTGGCGGGCGCTCGCCGCTAAGGGGCGCTAACTAATCTTTTTTTAATTTCCCCTAAGACCTGTTCTAAGCTTAGCCCACTGGTATCAATCAAGTGTGCATCGGCCGCCCGAACCAGGGGGGCGATAGGGCGGGATTGGTCACTTTGGTCCCGGTCATTGATTTCTTTGACCAAGGCCTCAAACGCGGGTCCTTCGGTTGGGGTGTTTTGCTCCAAGGCACGCCGCTGGGCGCGGATTCTAGGGCTGGCGTCTAAATAAAATTTGTTTTTACTTTCTGGGAAAACCACGCTACCAATATCCCTACCGTCAACCACTACTGGATAAAGGCGGGCCAGTTTTTTAAGCTCCAAGTTGACCAAGTCTCGGCAGGGGCCGTGTCCAGAGATGTGGCGGATTTGTTTGGTTAGCTCTGGGTCTCTGATCTCTTGGGTCACTTCTTTGCCCTCCAGCTTTACAATCTGGCGGTGAGCCTCGAAACGGACCTCTAGAGTGTCTGGGTGTTGCTTAAAAAATTGGGCAACCTCATCTGCCTTGGTTTCGACCGCTCCAAAGAGTCTTAGACCCATTAAAGTAAGGGTTCTGTAAAGGGCTCCAGAGTCGATGTATTCGAAGTTTAACTCCTTGGCTAAAAGCCGAGCAATTGTACTTTTACCCGAACCGGCGGGTCCGTCGAGGGTGATGATCATATTCTAGCCTTGTTATAAAAGGGATGCCCGATTTACCCATGGTCGGTTTCAAAAAGATCATCCATCTTGATATGGACGCCTTTTACGCTTCGGTCGAGGTCAAAGACCGCCCAGAGCTAAGGGGGAAGCCTGTCATTGTTGGGGGTGACCCCAACAGCCGGGCGGTGGTGGCCGCAGCGAATTACGAAGCAAGGCGCTTCGGGGTCCACTCGGCAATGAGCTGCTCCAAGGCCAAACGGCTTTGCCCTCAAGCGGTATTTTTGCCACCGCGCTTAGAAAGATACAAGGAAATTTCCCGCGCCATCCATCTTATCTTCTGTCAATATACCGATTTGATTGAGCCTTTAGCCTTAGACGAGGCTTGGCTCGATGTTACCCAAAACAAGCTGGGCCTGCCTTCGGCCACCTGGGTAGCGACCCATATAAAATGGGATATTGAAAACCAACTGGGGCTGACTAGTTCTGCCGGGGTTAGTTATAATAAATTCCTAGCTAAAATAGCCTCGGGTATGGATAAGCCCAACGGTTTAATGGTGATCACCCCCGAAGAGGCGGCTGATTTTTTAGCGAGGTTGAGGCTTAAAGAATTGCCCGGGGTAGGGCGGGTGATGGAAAAAAGATTGGCTGATTTGGGTCTGGAATATGGGCACCAATTACTTAAAGTCTCACAAGAGGACCTCATCCGCCATTTTGGAAAATATGGCCGCCAATTGTTCCATCTAATAAGAGGGATCGACGAGCGGGAGGTGGTTACCCATCGGGAGCGCAAGTCGATTGGGATTGAACACACCTTTGGTGCAGATGCCCAGTGGGGGCCCAACCTAGAGCGGGCCCTGGATATCTTGCTGCGGGGACTATTTAAGCGGGCTAAGTCTGGCGAGCGCCGGGGCCGGGCTTTGACCTTAAAGGTCAAGTTTGAAGACTTCACCCAAGTAACCAAGTCTTATTCAGGGGCAGAGCCCTTAACCCAAGCCAAGATTCGGCGGATTGCTTTAGAAAAGTTGGCCCAAGTAGAGGCGGTTTACCCAAACAAGTTGGTGCGCCTCTTAGGGCTTTCCATGTCAGGCTTTCAAGGCAAAGCCAGCAACAAAGATCCTAATTTTCAACTAAACCTGTTTGAAGCCATATTAGGGGGTACTCTTGAAGCCGAGGTGGGCCTTGAGCAGCGAAACCCCCTGCTTAACTTCCGGCTAGTTCAAGAGATCACTGGCGGGCAATTTATTGTTGACCCCAAAAACTTAGAAAAACCCTTGATTGGTGGAGCCTTTGATAGCAGGCGGATTAACGGGGAAAACATTTTTTTTGCGTTGAATCTCGGTGGGGGCGATGGGCACGCTTATTTGGCCAATCTGGCTAGTACCTCGATCAAATTAGCGGTGGTAGAACGCGAGGTGGCCTTGCCCGAAGGGATTGCCGGGATTTTGGTGCCCAATAGCCTAAAGGCCATGCAGGCCTTGGCTCGCTGGTTGGCCCGCCAATTTAAGGGTAAGTTAATCTCGTTAACCGGCTCTTCAGGAAAAACCACCGCCAAGGCTTGGTTCACGCATTTCTTAGAGGGGCACTACCAGGTGCAGTCCAATCCAGGTAGTTTTAATAACCACATCGGTTGCCCGGCAACGGTTTTGGGGCTCAAGCCCAATACGGAAGTCTTGATTTTGGAGATGGGAACCAATGGCCCTGGCGAACTCGATCTGCTATCCAGCATTGCCCCGGCTGATTTAACCCTGTTGCTTAACGTGGGTCACGCTCATTTAGGCAAGTTTGGTAACGCCCAAGCCCTCTTGGAGGCCAAGTTAGAGATATTTAACCACTTGCGCCCTGGGGGACAAAAGTTGGTGCCAGCGGCGGATTTACGGATTATCTCTCGTTTGGGCAAAGACTTTATTGGCTTTGGGCCAGGGTCTAACACCAAAGGTGAGGTATTGGCGGTAGATGGCTTGTTGGGCGAGCAATCCATACTCC
>Ga0208246_1001934_pt1 | contig 10428 bp, 11 predicted proteins | sample RifOxyD2_FD_184039 | JGI IMG/M metagenome (GOLD analysis project Ga0208246, IMG submission 184039) | Soil microbial communities from Rifle, Colorado - Rifle Oxygen_injection D2 (SPAdes) | ecosystem: Environmental > Terrestrial > Deep subsurface > Rock core/Sediment | place: Rifle, Colorado...
TTTAGGACAAAAACGCACATCCCGAAGAAGAATATCCGGGAAAAATGTTTAAGTTCGGTTAAAAAACCGCTTCTTGGTTCCAGTTGTCAAAGAACGGTGTTTCTAGAAATAATTGCGACACAGTCTGCATTAGTCAATTGTTCTAAGGAGGTTTCTTATGAAATTACCGGAAGAAGGAATGCTGTTAAGGATATTTATTGGCGAGTCTGACAAATATGAAGGGAAGGCGCTTTACGAATACATTGTGCTTAAAGCAAGAGAACTGAACTTGGCCGGAGCAACGGTGACAAGGGGTATCATGGGTTTTGGCGCGGATAGCCGCGTACACACGGCAAAGCTTCTCAGGCTCTCTGAAGACCTTCCGGTTGTAATAGAAATCGTGGACACAGAAGAGAACTTGAACAAGCTTATACCTTTTCTTGATAAAACAGTAACCGAGGGTTTGATCACCAGTGAGAGAGTAAGGGTGCTGAAGTACAGGCACAAGAATACTTGAAAAGAATCTGAAGAAAAATAGCCGTGTTTTCTTAAAGACATACACTCTAGTTGACTGCTTTTGATAAACCAAAGAATGCATAAAAAATAATTATATTAGGGTCCATCCTTTAAGGGGTCTTTCTTGGGAAACTCTATATTTTAGCTTAAATCTTTAGGTATTTTCTCTTCGTATCCGACTTTCCAGATTTCTTTTGCGTATTCCTTTATTGTTCTGTCGGAAGAGAATTTTCCGGATTTTGCTACGTTGGTGATGGACATTTTTGCCCAGTTTTCTCTGTCTGTGTAAAGGGTTGATACGGCTTCCTGAGCTTTTTCATACTGGTCAAAGTCCGCGCAAATATAAAACCTGTCATTGTTCAATATGGAGTTTATAAGCGGGTCAAAGATGCCGAACTCCTGCAAAGAAAAATGGTTATTACGGAGGAGATTAAAGACCTCGGTAAGACCGGAAGAACAACGGACAAATTCTCCGATATCATACCCTTGCTTCCTGATCTTTTCTATATCTTCCACTGATTTGCCGAATATGAATATATTCTCTTTTCCGACTTCTTTTGCAATCTCAATATTAGCCCCGTCCCAGGTTGCGATGGTTAAAGCCCCGTTCATCATAAATTTCATACAGCCGGTGCCTGAAGCCTCTGTCCCTGCTGTGGAGATCTGCTCGGACAGGTCGCTTGCAGGAAATATCTTTTGCGCCAGCGAAACGCGGTAGTCTTCCAGGAAAACTACTTTTATTTTATCTTTGATATCTTTATCATTATTTATTACATCTGCCATGCTGTTAATGAATTTTATTGTGAGTTTTGCCATGGCGTAACCCGGAGCTGCTTTGCCTCCGAAGATGAAAGTCCTGGGTATAAAGCTGTGATCAGGCTGTCTCTTAATTTTCAAATACTGGGAAATTATAAAGAAACAAAGCATGGTCTGTCTTTTGTATTCGTGTATCCTTTTTACCTGCACGTCAAAGATAGAATCCGGGTCTATTATAATGTTGTTATGTTTCATTATATAATTTGACAGATCCACTTTGTTTTCTCTCTTTATTATCTGCCAGCGTTGTCTGAATGCAGGATCTTCACGTTTTGGCAGCAGTTTTTCCAGTTCATAAAGGTTTGTTGTCCATTTATTGCCTATGGCTTCAGTAATCAGCTTACAAAGCCGGGGGTTTGCCTCGAGAAGCCATCTTCTTTGGGTTATGCCGTTTGTCATATTTGTGAATTTCTCCGGAAACATCTCGTAGAACTCCTTGAATACGTAACTTTTAAGGAGTTCGGAGTGCAGTTCTGAAACTCCGTTGACTTTGTGACTGCAAACAATGCAAAGAAACGCCATACGTACCAAATCCGGATTTGACTCTTCAATTAAAGACATTCTTGCTGCTTTACCTTCGTCGCAGGGGTATTTCTTTCTTACCTCCGCAAGGAAATCCGCGTTAATCTCATAAATTATCTGTAAATGTCTGGGGAGCAGCTTTCCGAATAGATCCACGGACCATTTTTCAATTGCTTCAGGCATTACGGTATGATTGGTATAGGCAAATACTTTTCTTACGATCTCGAGCGCCTTTTCCCAGTTTACAAGTTCTTCATCTACCAGGATGCGCATCAGTTCTGCTATAGCAAGGGCGGGATGAGTGTCATTAAGCTGGATAGCTATGAGATCGCCAAGTTGTGTAATATCTTTATTTTCTTTTTTGTAGCGTCTTAAAATATCCGAAATAGATGCGGCTGTCAGAAAATACTCCTGTTTCAAACGGAGCTCTCTTCCTCTAAAAAAGTCGTCGTTCGGATAAAGAACTTTTGAAATATTTTCCGAAGTGACCTTGTTATATACGGCTCTTTCGTAATCTCCGTAGTTAAAATGGTTAAAATTAAAATCTTCCGTGCTTTTTCCGGCCCAGAGGCGCAGGGTGTTTACTTTGTCGTTTTTATAACCCGGAATAAGAATGTCGTAAGGCATGGCCAGTACATCTTCCGTGTCGCCCCATTTTGCGGCAAGTTTGGCGTTGTTCTGGGACATGAGAGATTTTCCGTAAAATTTTATAGTTACGCAATTTTCGGGTCTTGCAAACTCCCACTGATTATCCCTTTTTAACCATTCATCAGGGTATTCCACCTGATTACCGTTTATTATCTTCTGCTTGAATATTCCGTAGTCATATCTTATTCCGTAGCCGTGGGCCGGAATTGCGAGTGTTGCCATAGAATCAAGAAAACAAGCGGCAAGCCTTCCTAACCCGCCATTTCCAAGCCCTGCATCCGTTTCCTGTTCTTCAAGCTCTTCAAAATTTAAAGAGAGTTTTCCCAAAGCTTCTTTAGTGATTTTGTCCAGATCAAGATTTATCATATAATTGCTGAGGAGACGGCCGATCAAAAACTCCATAGAAAGATAGTAAACCCGTTTTGTGTTCTTATTGTGGTACTCTTCCTGGGTTGCCAGCCATTTTTCTACCAGACGGTCTCTGATAGCCATAGCGAGAGATTTGAAATTGTCGTACTCTGTAGCCGTGTATCTGTCTTTTGCAAGTGTGTACTGCCTGTTATATAAGAAAGAAGTACCTATACTTTCAGCAGTAAGCGGTTTTTTCTTTGCAACCCAGACATCCTGAGTATGCGCTTGTTCGTTTTTCATAAAAAGACCTCATTCAAAATAGGATTTACCAAGCAACAGTTTAGATTATACAGGGATAGAAGAAAAAAATCAAGGCGGACGTTGACCTGGAAAACCTACAAAAAAATGTTGCTAACCCCTCCTGCGCTAAGGCTTCTGAGGGTAAACTTTGCTAGCGCTTTAGACTAACACGGTATTAATATATTTAATAACTCTAAAAAAAGGACGATTATTGGTTGACAAGATGTATATTGTTATAGTATACTGATTGTGTGAATAATATCAGAGTGGTTTCGGATATAGCCGGATTTGATTGGGATGAGGGTAATAAAGAAAAGAACTGGGAAAAACACAAGGTACTTGCTTCTGAATGTGAGCAGGTGTTTTTCAATCAGCCATTAATTGTTTTGGATGATAATAAACATTCATCAATGGAGAAAAGATACTTTTCTTTAGGAAAGACTGACAATGACAGAAAATTGTTTATTGTCTTTACGGTAAGAAAAGGCTTATTAAGGGTTATATCGGCAAGAAATATGAGTATTAAAGAGAGGAAAATATATGAAAAAAGCTAAAATAATCAAATATTCATCCTCAGAAGACAGGGAACGGGAATATTGGGCGGTAAATGACTCCGCCGAGATTTTGGATTGGAGTAAAGCCAAAAAAACGGTTTTTCCAAACCTCAAACCCGGTTATTCCAGTATTTCGCTGCGCTTACCCAGGATACTGCTTGAAGAATTGAAAATGATTGCCAATAAAAGAGATGTTCCATACCAGTCCTTGATGAAGATCTTCCTTGCTGAGTGCGTGAAAGAAGAACTGGTAAAGAAGTAGAATGAAGAAGCTTCTGAATATAATAATTTGTCTCCTATTCTGGGTTTCAATATTGTTTGCGCAAACCATTAGTGAAAAACCTCAGGTTACAAGTGATCAGAACATTGAAAAGGTGCTAAAAGAGTTCTTTGAATTTACGGAAAAAAGCAAGAGTAAGGATACTGAAGTAGAAGCGTTGTTAAAAGAGTTTAGGAAAAAGCTTGATGATAAAAAGTTAAATATTTTTACCGGTGAAAGCAAGGATGATATATTTTTCGAATATCCGGTTGCAGCTGATGGTGTAAGTATAAATATAAACGGTTGTTTGTTGTATTCCTATCAGAAGAACCCTTCAATAATGTATTCGTCTTTAATTTTACTGGCAGCGAAAAATAATTATAACAATAAAAATTACGATTCTAAAATAGAAGAAATCGGCTGTTTGTTAAAATGCTGTGAATTACAGGCGAAGTTTGTTGATAAATATCTTTCGAAGAGCAAAATGAAACTAACTCCTTATGAAAAGGCTCTCCTTGCAAGTTATAGGGATAACAATTTATATGATTTTATGTTTAAATATTATGCGATTGACGCCGAATGGCTGGATTACCTTAAAGAGGTTTTTTCTTCGGAAAGTACGGCAAATGGGAAGTTAAAACAACTAAGAGATATTGGAGAAAAGAAGATAGAAGAGTCTAAACTAAAGCTAAAAGAAGGAGCTTCCGAAGAAGAGATATATAATGCTCTTGTAATGCCAGCTATGTACTGTGAGCTTGTACCATATTATGTATATACTTTATCTGACGGAAATAAGTCAGGGAAGGCTCCGGAAGAATTTGACTGGGCAGCTGTTGATCCGAAACTTGCAGAGACAATGCAAAAACTTAAAGAAACAGTAAAACCGTTTTTAGCCGGGTTGAAATATCGGGATAAACTAAGAGAAAATATAGGAAAGATTTTAGTGCAAAAGTGAGTGTAAAAGTTTACAATAATCCTATGATCAATGAAGTCAAAGAGAAAAAAAGACGCGGGCAGCTCAAGGCTATGCTGGACAGCATGGTGGAGGGTGTTATTGTCCTTGACACCTCCGGAAAGCTGACACTGGTAAATAAAACTTTTGAAGAAATATTTAAAATAAAAGAAGAACAGGTGCTTGAGCATGCATTAATAGAAGCTGTGAGAAACCCGGAGTTGGACTCTTTTTTAAAGGAAGCACTGGAAACACAAAGAACTAGAGAGATCGAACTTGAAATGATCACGCCTGTTGAACGTGTTTTTAAGATACGCGCGGCTTTTTTTGGAAAGGAAGAAGAGGGAAAGAAAGGTCTGATTGCAGTATTCTACGATGTAACGGAGATACGTAAACTGGAGAGGTCCAAGACGGATTTTGTCGCCAATGTTTCTCATGAATTAAGAACTCCCCTTGCTTCAATAAAAGGTTTTACGGAGACTTTACTTGACGGCGCTTTGGAGGATAAAGAAAATAACAGGAAATTCCTTCTTATTATTCAGGAAAATGTAAGCCGGCTTGACCGGTTGATCAGTGATATCCTGGAATTATCAAAGATGGAATCTTCACCGTTAAAACCGGAAAAGGACTTTTTTGATATCAAAGAAGCCGTTGATAAAGCAGTGGAAATTCTCAGACCTAACTCTAAAAAGAAAAATATTAAAATAGAGATAAAAATAACGGAAAAATTTCCACGGGTCTACGCGAATAAAGATATGCTGGAACAGGTGTTTATTAACTTGCTGGATAATGCCTTGAAGTTCAATAAAACAAAAGGTTCTGTAATTGTTGAAGCAGAAGAAACCCCTGCGGGTATAAAAGTTTCGGTAAAGGATACCGGTCTTGGTATTCCGGAGGAAGATCACCCAAAAATATTTGAACGGTTCTACCGCGTAGATAAAGGAAGGTCCAGAGAGCTTGGAGGGACAGGACTCGGGCTTGCGATAGTAAAACATATAATCGAGCTGCACGGCGGTACTGTAGGTATGGAAAGCAAGATCAACGAAGGTTCGGAATTTTATTTTATTCTTCCTAAGGAATAATTATGGCAAAAGAAAAAATACTTATAGTTGACGACGAGAAAGATATTGTTGAACTTGTTAAGTACCATGTTGAAAAAAGCGGGTACAAGGCGCTTACCGCGGGAAGCGGCGGAGAGGCTCTGGATATTGCGGCGAAACAGCAGCCGGCACTAATTGTCCTGGATATAATGCTTCCGGGTTTCGACGGTTATGAGGTTTGCAGGATATTAAAGAGAAATGAGAACACAAAAAATATACCTATAATTATGCTAACCGCAAAAGCTGCGGAAGAGGATACTGTGACAGGACTCAAAGCCGGTGCCGATGATTATCTCAGCAAACCATTCAGTCCGAAAATACTAATGGCCAGAATAGATGCGGTTCTTCGCAGGTCAAAGCAGAGTGAAAGCAGTGCCGATGTCTTGACTGAGTGCGGGATCAGTATAAATCTAACCGGTTATGAAGCAACTTTGGACGGGAAACTAATTCCCCTGACAAAAATAGAGTTTTCACTGCTTTCTTTTCTCATGAAAAATAAAGGTAAGGTGTATAATCGCGAGCAAATAATCAGCGGGGCCTGGAGTTATGAGACAGCTATTGTTGACCGAGCTGTTGATGTTCATATCCGCCATTTAAGGGAAAAATTCGGCAAATCGGGAAAACTCATCAAAACCGTACATGGGGTAGGGTATAAATTCTCTTCCTGACGTAATTCTTTACAATTCCTTAACATCAGCTTAATACTTCCTTAACACCTCTTATGTATAATGCTTTTATGAAAAGTAAAAGTTTGCATATCTTTGCCGCCTGTCTCTGTTTTCTTGCTGCCGGCTGCAGTAAGGAGAGTCGGGATAAAGCGGCGCTTGCCAAAAGTAAAAGCATTCAGATAAAAGGTTCCGACACCATCGTTAATCTTGTCCAGAAATGGGCTGAAGATTTCTCCTTAAAAGATGATACAATCAACATCGGTATTACCGGAGGCGGGTCGGGTACGGGTTTTGCTGCTCTTATAAACGGGACTTGCGATATTGCAATGTCTTCGAGGAGTATTGAAGAAGCTGAGACTAAACAATCCGAAGAAAACAAAATTTATCCTTTTGAATATAAAGTAGGTTTGGACGGGCTTATGGTAATTGTAAACCCGAAAAATACGGTAGGGGAGCTGACGCTGGCTCAAGTTCGGGATATTTTCATGGGTACAATCAAAAACTGGAAAGAGCTCGGCGGGCCGGATAAAAAAATAGTCATTCTTTCGCGTGAGAGTAACTCAGGAACGCATATGTTTTTTAAGGAGCATGTTATAAGAAAGGGTGATAAGAAAAGTAAAGATGAGTTTTCTCCCAGAGCCCTTCTGATGTCCTCTTCTCAAGCAATAGTCAATGAAGTAGTTCAAAATCCTAATGCGCTGGGTTATGTCGGTATAGGTTATATGTCTCCGGAATTAAAAGCTATAGCAATTGCCAAGAAAAAAGGCGACAAATATGTCAGTCCGGATATTGATAGCGTATTAAGCGACAGATATCCTATATCACGGCCGCTTTTTCTGTATGCGAGCTCAAAAGATAATAAACTGGTGAATGAACTTATTGCTTATTCTCTGTCCGATGAAGGCCAGAGGACAGTTAGAAAACTTGACTTTGTTCCGCTCCGAAAACTTGACCGAAATTAGATGTGTTTTGGAGCTGATGACACAGATAAAAAATAGCGATGGCACAGATAAATAAAAATGATTATTATGAGGGTAAAATGATTAGCAGGAAAATTACGGATTCAATAATAGAAAAGCTGATATTTGCTTCCGGTATTGCCGCAATTATTCTTGTCTCCTTGATATTTTTCTTTCTACTCCGGGAAGGTCTTGGATTTTTTGCTCAGTATAGTATAAAAGATTTCCTTTCGGGGCATTACTGGTACCCCACTTCAAAACCTGCAGGTTTTGGAATACTCTCTCTTATCATGGGCTCTGTATTTGTAACTCTCGGAGCCGCTGTTATTGCCGTCCCGGTCGGAGTTATGGCCGCTTTTTACATCTCTGAAGTTGCTCCCGTGTCAGTCAGGGATATTTTAAAGTCCGGTATTGAGCTTCTTGCAGCCATCCCGAGCGTGGTTATCGGTTTTATCGGTATGGTAACTCTGGTGCCGTTTGTCAGAGTAATGTTTGATATACCTACCGGTCTTTCCGCATTTTCAGGTTCGCTCATGCTTGCTTTTATGGCGATGCCTACCATTGTCTCTATCTCCGAAGATGCTATTCGTTCCGTTCCCTGGACTTACAAAGAAGCGGCTCTTTCCCTCGGAGCCACAAAATGGCAGACAATGTACAGAATAGTTTTGCCTGCGGCGGCTCCCGGAATACTTGCGGCTGTGATGCTTGGCATAGGCCGGGTTATAGGTGAGACCATGGCTGTAATGATGATAACAGGAAATGCGGCGGCGATCCCGGAATCTATCTTTGATCCGGTCCGCACTATGACGGCTACGATCGCAGCCGAGATGGGTGAGACCGTGAAAGGAAGCATGCATTACAAAGGCCTGTTTGCCATCGGACTGGTCCTTTTTGTGATTACGTTTATTATTAACTTCATAGCAGACTCGTTTCTTAACAGGACAAAAAAGTAATGAATCCAAAAATAGCTCAAAAAATAGCGTTTTCTCTCCTCTTTATTGTGACGCTTATTATAATTTTGCCTGTGCTTATGATAGTTTTCATTATCATTAAAGAAGGCGCTTCGGCAATCACCTGGGAGTTCCTGTTTACGGCACCGAGAGACGGGATGAGAGCCGGTGGAATATTCCCCGCCATTGTAGGTACCCTGAGTATCGTTCTTTGCGCAGTAGCGATAACCCTTCCGATGGGTGTGATGGCCGCAATTTATCTGAATGAATATGCGAAAGACAATCTCTTAACAAGGATTATAAAGCTGTCCATAGTGAATCTTGCCGGAGTTCCTTCCGTTGTTTACGGTCTCTTCGGTCTGGCTGTTTTTGTCATGTTCTTAAAGATGGGAGTATCCATAATTGCGGGAGCTCTTACCCTGTCGATAATGGAACTTCCGGTAATAATAACAACTTCAAGGAATGCCTTAAATTCTGTTCCGCAGTCTTTCAGAGAAGCTTCACTTTCTCTCGGTGTTTCTAAGTGGCAGACGATCCGTCATGTGGTTCTTCCGAATGCTTTACCCGGAATAATGACCGGTGCGATTCTTTCTATCGCCAGGATCTCCGGTGAAACCGCCCCGATACTTTTTACCGCGGCCGCGTTCTATGTCCCGCACCTGCCCCGTTCGGTATTTGACCAGGTAATGGCTTTACCGTATCATCTTTACATTATTTCAACACAGATCCCGAATATGCCGTCAAACATTACGTACGGAACCGCACTGGTCCTTCTGGTGCTCGTTCTGGCTATGAGTATTTCCGCTATCTCAATGCGTATCTATTTCAGGAAAAAGAAAAAATGGTAGAAACCCTTAAAGAAAAAATAGTTGCCAGGGATCTTAATTGCTGGTTCGGCACTTCTTGTTCGGTGAAGAATCTCAACCTTACGGTTTACTCCAATGAGATTCTCGGTATCATCGGCCCTTCGAACAGCGGGAAGACTACATTTCTTCGCATGATAAACAGGTTAAACGAAGTAGCGGTTAACTTCAGATATGACGGTAGTATTACTCTTGACGGAATTGATGTCAGAAAAATAGACACCGAGACCTTAAGGAAAAGATGCGGAATGGTCTTTGCTCTTCCTCTTCCTCTTCCGATGTCTATTTATGAAAATGTCGGGTATGGTCCGCTTCGTCACGGTATAAAGAGTAAAAAAGAAATTGATATAATAGTTGAAAAATCCCTGATAGCTGCTTCGCTCTGGGATGAAGTAAAAGACCGTCTGGATGCTTCGGCTATGAAATTATCCGGCGGCCAGCAACAGCGTCTTTGCATCGCCCGTACGCTGGCGGTCGAACCGGAAGTAATACTGTATGATGAACCCTGCTCGGGACTGGATCCTATTTCCACAGCTAAAGTTGAAGAGGCCATGATCGAGCTAAAGAAAAAATATACGATTGTCCTGGTCACAAACAACGTAAAACAGGCGTCACGGGTGAGCGACCGTACTGCCTTCTTCCTTATGGGTGAACTTATTGAAATAGATAAGACAGCCGATTTATTTGTCTCTCCAAAAGATAAGAGGACGGAAGGGTATATTACAGGGAGATATGGTTAAAATCAAATTCTAATTACTAAATTCTAATAACTAAACAATGACTAAGAGTAAATCACTAAGCACTAAACTTAAGGAAGTTTATAATATTAATACAGAGATTTTGTTTAAGAATTAATAATTAAATATTCAGACTGTGTCGCAATTAAATTACTAACATGATATAATATGGCATATTCACTCCAAAGGAGCAAGCCATGTATCGCACTGGTGACAGAAATCAAACAACTTTAATGCCTCCCAGCGTTGAGGAT
>Ga0208246_1001937_pt1 | contig 10420 bp, 11 predicted proteins | sample RifOxyD2_FD_184039 | JGI IMG/M metagenome (GOLD analysis project Ga0208246, IMG submission 184039) | Soil microbial communities from Rifle, Colorado - Rifle Oxygen_injection D2 (SPAdes) | ecosystem: Environmental > Terrestrial > Deep subsurface > Rock core/Sediment | place: Rifle, Colorado...
CAATTACAACTGAGATATAAGCTTGTTTAACTTGACCTTTTGTAGGAAAAATAACTTTACTTAGTTCCAGTTTTGCATTTCTAATATGTGTACCTAAATTCATTTAACTTCCCTAATCACCATTAATTATGAATAAAGCCCTAAAGCTTTACGATAATCAATGTGGCAGGCGTGGAGAGACTCGAACTCCCATCACTCGGATTTGGAATCCGATGCTCTAACCATTGGAGCTACACGCCTAAATATTTAAACAACAAAGCCAAGTCAAAAGACTTAAGCTCAATTGCAACTATATTATAATTTCATCTCTTTGTGAGCAGTATGCTCACGACAAAATTTACAATATTTTTTTACTGAAAATTTTTCAGTGTGAGTTTTTTTATTTTTAGTTGTGTGATAGTTACGACGAGTACACTTTTCACATCCTAAATGTATTGCTTCTCTCATGTTATTAACCTTATTAAAGGATTAATGCAAATTCGCCAAAGCGAATTATGCAATAATCTCAGCTACAACACCGGCACCAACAGTACGTCCACCCTCACGGATAGCGAACTTAGTACCTTTTTCCATAGCGATTGGGTGAATTAGTTCAACAGTTATACTTACGTTATCACCAGGCATAACCATTTCTGTACCTTCAGGTAAGTAAATTGCACCAGTAACGTCTGTTGTACGAACATAGAATTGTGGACGGTAATTTGTGAAGAATGGAGTATGACGACCACCCTCTTCTTTGCTTAGTACATAAATCTCAGCTGTAAATTTAGTGTGAGGATTAATTGTACCCGGCTTACAAAGAACTTGACCACGCTCAACATCATCTTTACCGATACCACGAACGAGAATACCACAGTTATCTCCTGCCAAACCTTGATCCATTTCTTTACGAAACATCTCAATACCAGTAACAGTAGTTTTTTGAGTATCACGGATACCTACGATTTCAATTGCATCACCAATTTTAACTGTACCACGCTCGATACGACCAGTTACAACAGTTCCACGACCAGAAATTGAGAAAACATCTTCAACAGGCATTAGGAAATCTTTGTCAGTTTCACGAGTCGGTTGAGGAATATACTCATCTACCGCAGCCATAAGCTTTTGAATTTTCGCAGACCATGGTCCAAGAGTACCAGTTTTTGCTTCTTCTAATGCTTCTTTTGCAGATCCAGCTATGATTGGAGTATCATCACCTGGGAAGTCGTACATGTCAAGTAGTTCACGGATTTCCATTTCAACTAACTCTAAAAGTTCTTCATCATCAACCATATCTTCTTTGTTCATGAAAACAACGATGTAAGGAACACCAACTTGCTTAGAAAGAAGAATATGCTCACGAGTTTGTGGCATCGGACCATCAGCTGCTGAAACAACTAAAATAGCACCGTCCATTTGTGCGGCACCGGTAATCATGTTTTTAACATAATCCGCGTGACCTGGGCAGTCTACGTGTGCATAGTGACGATTATTTGTTTCGTACTCTACGTGTGATGTAGCAATTGTAATACCACGCTCACGCTCTTCTGGAGCATTGTCGATTTGATCGTAATCCATCATTTTTGCACCGTTTGTTACTGCCAATACTGCCGTAATTGCCGCTGTTAACGTAGTTTTACCATGGTCAACGTGACCGATAGTACCAATGTTACAGTGTGGTTTATTACGCGCAAATTTTTCTTTTGCCATAGTGTCCTCCGACTTAATTTGTGAATAGAAATGGAATTGTACCCAAAAATTATTCAATTATTGCTTAAATTTTACTATATATTATATATGGAGCTCACGAGCGGATTTGAACCGCCGACCTCTTCCTTACCAAGGAAGTGCTCTACCCCTGAGCCACGAGAGCAGAGTAAAATATAGAAAAACAACAAGCAATAATTGCATAATTTTTTATTTTGTAATATCAGATTTTAAAGTGTGAATTTATATATGACTACCTATTAATCAACAGATAACATATAAATATAAGAGAAGTAGGTTGAAATTGTACTTCAGCTTCCAGAATGATCTTTCAATGGAGCGGGTGAAGGGACTCGAACCCTCGACCCTCAGCTTGGAAGGCTGACGCTCTAGCCAACTGAGCTACGCCCGCATATGCCATTGAAATGGTGGTGAGTGGTGGATTCGAACCACCGAACCCGTAGGGAGCGGATTTACAGTCCGCCGTCGTTGGCCACTTGACTAACTCACCATCGCACAAATTAATGTTTTGTCTGGTCTAACACTGTTTCTAATATTCTCGAATTCAATGGTGCCGGCACGAGGATTTGAACCCCGGGCCTGCTGATTACAAATCAGCTGCTCTAGCCAACTGAGCTATGCCGGCATCGAATTTGAGCCAGAATTATAGTGCAATATATTTTTAATGTCAAGAGATTTTGCCTAAAAAACTATAAAAATTGAATTTTCTTGTAAAATTGGCTATTATCCTCCCATATTTTCGCAAAATAAAGGTTATGTTGAGATGTTAAAAATACTATTTTCTCCATCAGAGAACAAAAAAAATGGTGGCAAAGAGACAAAAAAAGAGCTCTTTGGTTCTAATGACGCAAGAGAGAACATTCTTAGTGAATATAATAATATACTAAAAAATAGAGATGAAGAGATCATAAAAGAGCTTTTTGGATTTAAAAAGTTTAACGACTGTTTACCTTATATAAATAATGTTTTCGATTCACCGCTTATGTGTGCTATTGAGAGATATGACGGAGTTGCATATGATTATCTTGATTTTAATTCACTTGATGAAAGAGCTAAGGAGTATATTAAAACAAATACTATTATATTTTCAAACCTTTACGGTCCGCTGCTCGGCGGTGATACAATCGCCAACTATAAAATTAATCAAGGGAATAATGTCGGAAAGTTTGTGCCTGATAAATTTTATAAAGAGAGATTTTCGTATCAACTAGATCTCTATCTTGCAAATAATGAGATTTTGGATTTACGCGCTGGATACTACGATAAGTTTTATGAAATCAAAAAACCGCACACTACACTAAAGTTTTTAAAAGACGGCAAGATTATAAGCCACTGGGCTAAGGCATACAGAGGTTTGGTGCTAAGAGCAGCTGCACGAAACGCCATAAACTCGATACAAGAGTTTATGGCGCTGGAGATAGATGGTTTAAGTGTTGCTGAAATTAAAGTTATAAAGAATAAAACAGAGATTATCTACAACATCATGAACTAACTATTCACTAAAACTTAATTCGTTTAAGTCTAAGTGAGTTTGAAATTACGGAAACTGAACTAAAACTCATCGCAGCCGCAGCTATCATAGGCGAGAGCAGTATTCCAAAAAAAGGATAGAGCAGACCTGCAGCGATTGGAATTCCTGCCGAGTTGTAGAAAAAAGCGAAGAAGAGATTTTGTCTAATATTGCGCATAGTCGCTATGCTTAATATTCTTGCTCTTACTATCCCACGCAAATCGCCTTTTACCAAAGTTATACCGGCACTCTCCATTGCGACATCGGTACCTGTTCCCATTGCAATACCTACATGTGCCAGAGCAAGAGAAGGTGCATCATTTATGCCGTCACCTGCCATAGCGACTATCCACCCCTCTGCCTGAAGCTTTTTTATTACCTCTACTTTTTGTTCAGGCAAAACCTCTGCATGTACCTCATCGATTTCGAGTTTTTTTGCAACAATTTCGGCCGTTGTTTGATTATCGCCGGTAAGCATCACAATTTTTATCCCTTTAGCATGTAAATCACGAATTGCTTCTTGTGCAGACTCTTTTATAGGATCGGCAACGGCGATAAAACCGACTGCTTTTGAGTCAACGGCAACAAGCATAACGATTTTGCCATTAGAGCGTTCTACATCCGCTTCTCTGGAGAACTCTTTTGTATCTATATTTAAACTCTCTAAAAGTTTTACATTTCCAAGAGCAACTAAATGTCCTCCGACTTTGCCTTTGATGCCCATTCCGCTGATGGATTCAAAACTCTCTGTTTTTAGCAACTCTATTTCTCTCTCTTTTGCACCGTCTACAACGGCATTTGCCAACGGATGCTCACTGGCGCGCTCCAAACTTGCTGCTAACCCTAAAAGTTCTTCTTCACCAAAACCTTCAGCTGCATAAACGGCAACAAGTTTTGGTTTACCTTCAGTTAGCGTACCTGTTTTATCTACTACCAAAGTATCAACTTTCTCCATAATTTCTAAAGCTTCGGCATTTTTAATTAATACCCCACTCATAGCTCCGCGACCTGTTGCAACCATGATAGCTATAGGAGTAGCAAGACCAAGAGCACATGGACATGCAATAATTAAAACTGAAACGGCACTCACAATAGCATACGACAAACGAGGTTCAGCTCCCCATATCCACCAAATAACAAATGTTATTAGAGCAACCCCTAAAACACTCTGAACGAAATACCCCGCAACTACATCAGCCAGCTTTTGTATAGGTGCACGGGAACGTTGTGCAGATGAAACCATATCTATAATCTGAGCAAGCAAAGTGTCTGAGCCGATTTTTTCTGTCCTCATAATCAGAGTGCCGTTTGAGTTAATAGTAGCGCCTATCAGTTTCTCTCCTACAAACTTTTTAACAGAAATCGGCTCACCCGTGACCATTGATTCATCCACATTACTCTCTCCCTCTATGACAATCCCATCAACAGGTATTTTTTCACCGGGACGAACACGCAGAATATCTCCAACCTGAACTTTTTCCAATGCTATATCTTTTTCGCTTCCATCATCAGCAACTATGCGTGCCATTTTAGGGGCAAGATCCAAAAGCAGTTTAATGGCATCATTTGTCCTTGAACGGGCGCGCAGCTCTAGCACCTGCCCTAAAAGTACAAGTGTCGTGATGACTGCCGCCGCTTCAAAATATACATGTACCAAACCATCATCACTATGCATGACTGATGGAAAAATCTGTGGTATAAAAAGAGCCGCTATGCTATATAGCCATGCAACCAAAACGCCAAGAGAAATTAAAGTGAACATATTTAAATTCCAAGTCAGCACAGATTTATAGCCCCTGACAAAAAATGACCAGCCTCCCCAAAAAACAACAGGTGTGGCTAATAAAAACTCCACATATTGAACCGTTTTCATACTTATGTCACCTGGCAGAAGAGACGGCATCATATCACTGCTCATCGCCAAAGCAAACACCGGGATAGAAAGAGCCGTACTAACCCAAAAACGACGACTCATATCTATGAGTTCTTCATTTTTTTCTTCTACCGCCTTTGCAACAACAGGTTCAAGCGCCATACCGCACTTAGGACAGCTTCCTGCATGGTCTTGAACTATTTCAGGATGCATAGGACATGTGTATTTTGTAGCATTTTCCTCTTTTATGTAGAATGCTGTGTTTATGGAACAGAGATTTTCATTAGTGCAAATTGGTTCTTTAAGAGTATCAGAACCCTCTTTTTTGAGATAATCTTCAGGATGAGCCTTAAATTTGACAAGACAATGTTCAGAGCAAAATCGGTAATCCTCATTTTTATAGCGGTATGAATATTTAGAATCAATTGATACATTCATCCCGCAAACCGGGTCTTTTAGTTCTTCAGCTTTTATTTGTATTTTCAGGTTCATATCTCTGCCATCCCTATTGATAAATAGATATTAAGTATTTTCCCTATCTTCTAGATCTTTAAAGTCAGATCTTCTGCTCTCTAGCTCTTTTCTATATGCTTCATAATCACCAAAATCAAAAAATTTATCGTATCTTGAGTGCATATCCAATTGCGGTTTTGAGTGTTTTATGGGACACCAAAACTGCTCGCTTCTTGCCGCCACCTCTCTCGTATACCCTATTACGCCGTTAAAATACTCACAATACAAACAGTTTATCTTCTCAACTCTATCTAGATAAAATAGATTGTATCTGTCTATGACTACATAATCACTTCTTTTAACCTTTGGTATTTTGTATATAGGAAAACATATACTCTGATAGATGCTGACAAATATGTCAACCATCAACGCTGGTATCATCATTGACCAGATAAAAGGAATCGTAAAAACTGCTAAAACAGGAAACGATGATAAATATTTGATGGAGCTTACAATTCTGGCTCTTCCCTCTTCTATAACGCTCTCTTGAAATTTTACCTTTTTGTCTTCAAGCGTATAAAAAAACTCATCCTGCTTTTTTCTTAACTCTACCATAAGTTCATCTTCAAGACTTTTTATCTGTGCTGCAATTTCCTCAATCCTGTTATCCACAAAAAACCCCTATTTCTCTTTTTTAGAGTATATCACTCTTTTACCCACTAGCATACTAAAAATAGTGTAGAATTCCACTCATACAAAAAAAAGGCTCCACTTTGCAAGATTCACAAGAATATTTAAATAAAAAAGCATATTTTGAAAAGATAATTACACTTTACGGCAGAAATGTTGTTATAGAAGTTTTACAAGATGATACTATCGATATTCACAAGCTTCATCTATCAACCTCAAACAAAACTGACGGCGCCGTAAATACGATATTGTCGCTTGCAAAAAAAAGAGCTGTTGAAATAGTTTATCATGATAAAAATGCACTTAGCAGAATAAGCAAAAACGCTAAACAAGATCAAGGAGTGGCGATTGATATCATCTCAAACTCCTACCAAAACGCAAATGAGATAAAAAATTTAAAAAGTTTTAGACTTATAGCACTTGATGGCATTCAAAACCCTCAAAACCTCGGAATGATTATCCGTTCATGTGCGGCTGGGAATGTAGACGGCATCATACTTCCTAAAAAAAACAGTGCGAAGATCTCTCCGCTTGTTATAAAAGCAAGTGCAGGGACACTTTTTAAACTTCCTATCTATTTTTGTAACACTCTTGATGAAGTTTTAAAAGAGTTAAGAGAGACTAAAATTTATCTTCTCTCTTCACATGCTAAAAACAATGTTTATGATTTAGCTCCATGCAGCAAAAGCATCTTTGTTTTAGGAAATGAGAGCGATGGAGTTAGCCCTGAAGTCCAAATGCTGTGTAACGATAGTTTAAAAATACCGATGAAACGTGAAGTTGAATCTCTAAATGTGGCGGTAACTGCATCAATTATTGCTTTTATGAAATAAATATCTACATGTAACTTTACATGTAGATATAAAAATTTACTTTTTCTTACACTCGCCGGCAATAATTTTACCTTTGTTTTTTTCTAAAAATTTATCACCGAAACCTTTGACTTCTTTTATCTCTTCAATATTTTTAAAGCAGTTATGCTTTGTTCTGTAATCCACAATAGCATTTGCTTTTGCTTCACCCACTCCGTTAATATTCATAAGCTCTTTTTTATCTGCTTTATTTATATCTATAGACCCAAAAGAGAGAGAAACTCCGACTAACAATAACGATAACAACTTCATACCAACTCCTTTTAACATAAATTATTAAATAGTATCATTTTTTATATCTTACTGTTACTAAATATTATTAAATTTTGATTTTTTTTGATTTTGTAACAAATTGAAACATATTTATTTCAGATTTAATTAATTTAATATCAATTGGTAGAAGTATGTTTTATGAATTCATAATTTCGTAAGGTCTTTTTATCTCTTTTATAACTTCATCTACACTCATATGGCGAGATTTTCTTAAAAACTCTTTGCCGTCTAAAAATATCAAAACAGTCGGTATAGCAAAAACGCTAAAGTAAGCAGCAGTTTCTTGCTCTATTGATGTATCAATGCTCGCTATCTTAAACTCTTTAAAATTATCTTCAATCGCACCGACTAATTTTGGTTTTAATGCATGACATACATTACATGTAGGAGCTGAAAAATAGAGCATTACGGCTAAATTTTCATTTATGGTTTTTTTAATATCTTCTATATTTTGCATGCTTTAACACCTCTTTTTTGATTTTAAATTATACACTATCTGTTATAATCCCACTTATGAGTTCAATAATATTTTCAATTTTGGCTATTTACATCTTTATAGTTATCGGTTTTATTGCAAAAATGAGCTTTAAAGAGGCTATTGACGATAAAACCATTACGCTTATAAATGTCTATTTTCTACAAGTTTTTCTAACATTTTGGGGACTTTTGATTCGTCCTGTGGATGCCACTCTCTTTTTTGCACCGTCAATTTATCTCTTTATATCTGTTTTAGTTTTAATAATCTCGGCAATTGTGGCGAAGAGACTTTTCTCTGATCAAAAAGAGTACTCTATCGCAACAGTAGCTGCAATCATCGGAAACACAGGAAACTTAGGAATACCTCTAAACATAGCTATTTTTGGAGAAGAGTCCATCCCATATACCACTATTATCAACCTCATGAATGTATTTATAGTTTACACAGTTGGTGTCTACTACTACTCAAGGGGCAGTTTTGACGCTAAAGCTTCACTGAAAAATATAGTAAAACTTCCTATTCTCTGGGCGGCAGGCGTTGCCATATTTTTAAGCATAAATGGTTATAAACCAAGCGAAGAGATAATGAAAATGCTTATGATGGGTGCGTATGCCTCCATCGTCATGCAGCTATTTTTATTTGGAATTTATCTCCATGGAACAAAGATAAATGAGATAAGCAGGAGTTTAACCACATGGGTTATGAGCCTGAAGTTTATATTTTTGCCAAGTATCGCCTTTTTAGTCCTCTACAATATAGAGTTAGATGCGATGATAAAAGGGATAATCTTTATAGAGCTTTTAGTCCCTCTGGCAATAGCAAATGTCAACTTTGCATCACTATATGACTGTAAGCCCAAAGTCGTAACCGCTCTTGTTTTTATCTCTTCCGTCATTTTTTTAGGCGCAATTTTTTTAGGCGTCAAGGTTTTATCATATCTATGAACAAAATTTACAAGATATACAAACTTCTATATGATGAGTACGATGCTCAGGGTTGGTGGCCGATAACCGGCTACGGCTATCATAAACTAGAGTATAACTTTCCAAGAAACAACAACGAGATCTTTGAGGTTTGCCTAGGCTCTATTCTTACTCAAAACACGACATTTATTTCGGTAGAAAAATCACTAAACAACCTCTATGAGAAAAATGTTCTAAACGTGGATGCAATAGAGTTTATGAAAATAGAAGATCTAAAAGAGGCTATCAGACCATCCGGTTACTTCAACCAAAAGGCAAAATATATTTTAGAGTTTATAAAGTTTTACAAAAATTTAAACGGTGCAACTCCCTCAAGAGAAGCATTGCTACATGTAAAAGGTATCGGTGAAGAAACGGCTGATTCCATACTTTTATACGGCTACAACCAGCCGGAGTTTAAAGTCGACGCCTATACAAAAAGATTGTTGGTAGCGTTAGGCTTTGTAGAAGAGAGAGCTAAATACGGCGAAATAAAATCCCTTATGCAAAACTCCCTAAAAGAGTGCATAATAGATGAAAAAGAGCTGCTTATAACCTACCAAGAGTTTCATGCTCTCATAGTACAACATGGCAAAAAGTTTTACTCTAAAAAGCCGCATGGGGTTGGGTGTTTTTTATGCCCTCAACTCCATGTTTACTATTAAATAGTTATATTTTCCAGATGCCAAATCTTTTGCGGTGTCACTATAACGGCATCATACATGTAGTTTACGTTCAGAGCGTTTTTTTTCAGGTAAATATCACCGGTTTTTATCAACTTTGAGAGCTTGCTCTTTGTGATATTTTGAACGGCAAGTTCATAATCAAGTGCGCTCTTTACCTCTACAAAATGGATGACATTATCCATAAGAGCGATAATGTCTATCTCTCCAAAGCGGGAATAAAAATTTCGCTCTATGACTCTAAATTTTTTTTGAACAAGAAATTCGCAAGCTTTATCTTCAGCTGCATTTCCCTTTGCTCTGCTCATCTAAACGTTTATAACTTCAACTTTTATAGATTTAAAAGCAGGAGTTAAAATCAGCTCATCTCTCTCATCTCCAAAAAGTGCATTGATTTTAGAGTCTGCATGATGAAACGTCGTAAAAATGGTTTTCGGCTCTACTTTATCCGTAAATTTTACTCTCAAAGGTGTAGTTTGCCCGTTTTGGCTTTTTAAAATCACCCTCTCGCTTGTAAAATCGCAGGCATCCCCCTCATTCACCAAAAGCAGATCTTCACTATATTTCTCCATCAAACTCGGTGTTTGCTTTGTTTGGGCCGAGTTGTTATACATGGCAATCGTTCTGCCCGTAGTTAGATAGTAACCGCTCAAACTTTTATTTACAATCTCTTCAACCATGCCACGGAGTTTGTACTGATGGTAGTGAAATTCGCCCAAACCGTCATCCGTTCTAAAATCAAGCTGATGAAGTATCGGCGTATCTTCGGTATGAACAGGCCATTGAAGCCCTCTTTTTCTGTGTCTTTCCAACCTAATATATGATGCTCCGCTAAAACGGCGGTATGCTACTTCACGAACCTCATCCCAGATCTGATTTGAATTTTTATAAGCATAGTTGCCGCCCATTTTATTAT
>Ga0208246_1001939_pt1 | contig 10412 bp, 11 predicted proteins | sample RifOxyD2_FD_184039 | JGI IMG/M metagenome (GOLD analysis project Ga0208246, IMG submission 184039) | Soil microbial communities from Rifle, Colorado - Rifle Oxygen_injection D2 (SPAdes) | ecosystem: Environmental > Terrestrial > Deep subsurface > Rock core/Sediment | place: Rifle, Colorado...
AGAGTAGAGTCTTATTTTGCCGTTAGATCTTGATGGAGTGAGAAGATTTTCTCTCTCATACTGTCTAAGAGTCTGCGGATGAATATCCAAAACTTTTGCAACAATACTGATTAAATAAACTGGCTCGTCATACTGATGTATCATAATCTCCTCCCCCCTACTCTTTTGGTAATTTTTCTTGCATCATCGCAACTAATTTTTCATCCAAATCTTCAACTTTGGGTAAAACTATATTAGCTTCAAGGTAGAGGTTTCCACGCTCTTTTGTCTTGCGGTTCATCGCACCCATCTCTTTTACACGAAATCTCTGCCCGTTTTTAGTGTTTTGCGGAATTTTTAGTTTAATCTCTTTTTCTAGTGTCTGAATGGTTACCTTCTCGCCAAAGAGCGCTGCATAAAGCGGCACATCAAACTTCTTAACCAAATCGTCATCTTCTCTGGTATATTCAGGATTTGAAGCTACGTTTATCTTTAAAAAGAGATCTCCGGCTCTTCCGCCTTGAGCATGTCCTTTGCCTTTTACACGCATCTTTTCACCGCTGTTTACGCCTGCAGGGATTTTGATGTCAAATCTCTCTCCGTTAACCGCCACTGAGTGTGAACCGCCTAAGATAGAGACGCTAAAAGGGATGGTAACACTTGTTTCTATATCAAGATTTGGCTGTTGCTGCCCACCAAATCCACCTCCAAAGCCTCCAAATCCACCGCCGCCAAACGATGATCCGCCAAAGCCTCCACCCGAGAACATGCTTCTTAAAATCTCATCCAAATCGCCGCTTCCGCCATGTGAACGTGAGAAATCATGGAAATTTTGCCCACCGAACATGTTGTCACCGTGCGCATCATATTGTGCTTTTTTCTGCTTATCGCTCAAAATCTCATAAGCAGAGTTTATCTCTTTAAATTTATCTTCCGCACCCTTCTCTTTGTTCACATCCGGATGGTATTTTCTCGCTAACTTTCTATATGCTTTTTTTATTTCTGCTTCACTTGCACTGTCGTTGATTTCAAGTGTTTCATATAAAGATTTACTCATTTTTTTTCCTAAAATATATATTATTTAATCATTAAGCGTGATTATATCACAAGGGTTGAGTGGATGTCAATCAACTTCGGACTGTTTTTCTTAGTTTTTCTATTCTATCCTCTAACGTCGGATGCGTGCTAAAGAGCGCTGCAAAACCTTTTCCGTTTATGCCAAAAGCCTTAATAGCCTCAGGCAAATGCGGTTCATCTTTAGATCTTGCAAGTGCTTGCAGTGCCGCTATCATGTTCTCTCTGCCGGATAGAAACGCTCCTGCTTCATCGGCTCTATACTCTCTGTATCTTGAAAATGCCATCACTATCATAGATGCCAAAATACCCAAAACAATCTCCGCTGCGATACTTGCAATCATATAACCCATACCTGCTTGATCGCTTCTGTTTTTAAGTATCACTCTATCTACCACATACCCGATAATACGGGCAAAAAATATGACAAAAGTATTAACCACGCCTTGCAAAAGAGTCAGCGTAACCATGTCTCCGTTTGCGACATGCCCTATCTCATGCCCAAGTACCGCTTCTACCTCTTTTTGGTTCATGCTATAAAGAAGTCCTCGACTAACTGCCACAAGCGCATCATTTTTGAATGCCCCTGTTGCAAAAGCATTTGGACTCATATCTTCAAAAATAGCAACTTCGGGCATCTTTATACCGGCTTTATGCGAGAGTCTTGCCACGGTGTCAACCAACCAAAACTCTTCTTTATCTGTCGGGTTGAGAATAACTCTAGCACCAACAGCCATCTTCGCCATCTGCTTTGACATCAACAGCGAAATGATAGAACCCGTAAAACCGATTACAAGAGAATAAACAAACAGCGTACCCAGATCCAAACCGTTGGTATGCAAAAATCTGTTTAATCCGAAAATATTGACAATAACACCGATAACCACCATAACGGCTATATTTGTAAGTAAAAAAAGTCCGACTCTTTTAAACATATTTATTCCTCTTATAATTTTAAAAAATTATAGTTGAGATGGGTTAATGAAAAGGTAAACAGGATAAAGGCTGTGTCAGGCGAAACTATATTTCAAAACAAAGTATAATTTTGCAAGACAGCTTTATATCCAAAAATGAGAAGGCAATATAAATGGCGACACATGACTACGACAAGATTTTAACAAGGCTTATTACCATACTCTCACGCCTGCATGACGGTGAAGCTCTTTGTGCAAAAGAGTTAGCCAAAGAGTTTCAAGTCAGCGGCAGGACAATTTTAAGGGATTTTACAGAACGGCTCAGTAGTTTTCCTATCTATAAAGAAAAAGCAAAATACAAGATGCAAGAGGGATTTAGGCTTGAGAAGTCTAAAACATTTGAAGACACCTTGGTTCTTGATATTTTAGAAAAAATCACACAAAGCATAGGCGGCAAGCTTGCATTCAAAACGCATAAGCTACTTGATAAACTACGCAATGAAGATTTTAATCCCATCTATACAAAACTAAATATTGAAGATATTAGCGATAAATTTTCTCTTATTGAACAGCTCGAACAAGCTATAAAAAAGACGCAAGTTATCTCCTGTGTTTACAATAATGAAATCAACTCGCCTACAAAAGAGATATTAAAACCCCTTAAAATCGTAAACTATGAAGGGTTTTGGTATCTTGTAGCACTTGATAGCGATGGATATGTACGCAAGCTTTATCTAAAAAGAGTTTCACATGTAAAAGAGACGGGAGATCATTTTACAAGCGATGCTAAAATCGACAGCTTGCTAGAAAATTCCATCTCGATTTGGTTCCAATCAGATAGAGATCCTTTTGATTTGACGGTGTATGCAACTGCAAAAGCCGCAAAGTATTTTAAAAGAAGACCACTCCCCACACAAAAGATAGAGAGCGTTCATCAAGACGGCTCTTTGGAGTTTAGGGTTACTATCACTTACGAGATGGAAATTATTCCGATTATCAAGTACTGGATTCCACATTTAAGAGTTTTGGAGCCTCTATGGTTGCAAGAGATGATTAATGAAGATTTGCAGAGTTATTTGGATGGCGGACATAACGGTGGTTGAGTAGTTAGTATAATACTAAAAATTATTAAAGGAAAAAAATGTTAGAAGATAATATATGGACAGATGACTTATGGATAGATGGTGAAGGTATTCGTAAGATGAGAATGTTTTTTAAAAATTTTTGTAAAGAGTTTGCAGAATACTCACTGCAATATCATCGTAGACTTGGAGAATTTCCTTTTATTTATAATGAAAAATCTGTAAATTCTGTAGTTTTACCTGCACTAATGAACACAGGAAAAAAAACATTTGTATTTATGGAACACCCTTTTAAAAAAGAAGACGGAACGCAAAGATTTTTAGATTTTTATGTTCACAATGAAGATAATCTCTATCTCATTGAATTAAAACACGGTTGGAATTCGGAACGCACAAATGGCATAACACAAAGTGTCTTAAGCAAATGGGAAAAAGCTCATGAACAAATAAACGATTTAACAAATAAATCAATAACACAGCTTTGTAACGAAGGATATTATAAAAATGTTTTTAAAATTGCATTGTTAATTATGCCGGTATATTCTCAGCGAACGGCAGATTTCAATTTAGCTCAAAAATATTGCAATGAGTTGAGAAAGAATATGGAAGAAAATAGAGCAAACTGGTTTGGTGTTTGGAAAATTAATGAACATAATAAATATGAGCATGAATTTAAAAATGGTGAGAAGCAATTTTACCCTTATGTTTCTTTTATAGTATATCAAGAAAAAATAGAATTTTAATTTTCGCCACAACCCTGTCCAGACACTATTTTATACTTCTATATTCTTAAAAAAAAGAGGTATAAAATGCTCCCTTGTAAGCCCGTTGAAAAATATAGATTTTTTTTATCTCCGAAAAAGATTGATAAAACTCTCTTAATCATGCAAACAGCTTTAGAACTAAGTTCACAGCCTAACACTAAGCTGATTGTCGTGAGTTTAGGCGGATTTGACGATGTGCAAAACTATACACTTGCGCATTTTTGTCAAGAGAATAACATCAAACATATTTATTTTAAAAATTTAGCTAAATTTCCACATGGCGTAAAGCAGATTGAAAAATATGACATAGTTCTTGTGGATACGGTTAGCAGAAAACCGTGTGAAGCCGAATTGATTTTTGATATTTCGTTTTATAGATGGATGAGCAAACAAGTCTCTGCCTCATTTGTGTTAGTAACTCAAGAACCAAGAAGCTTTGTAGAGCAAACATGTTTTGGAGATTTACCTATCACACAAATAATCTATCAAGATTAAAAGGATAAATAATATGATTTTTACTATTAAAATTCCGTCAAAACATACAAATGAAAAGCTTTCCTTTTATGAACATCTTCCGCAAAAAATAAGAGAAGTTATTTTAGATTTCACTCTTTCTAGCGGTGATAATGACATTATACCCTCTGATGATGATATTAAAATGCTTATAAACTATGGCGATGAAATTATTATGCAAACGGGCGAGCATGAAGGAAAAAATGCTATAGAAAATGCGATGCAAAACGCACTAAAGGCTTTCATACCAAATAGTACCGATTTATGTAAAGCAAACGGGATTCTTATTCTTTTTGAGGTAAATACATATTCTTCAACGCTTGTGCTTGAAATCAGCAAAACTATGGATATTTTATATGCTCTTTGTTGCAATAACCAAGATATTATTTTCAACAATGCAATGGATACTTTACATGCTCTTCTTTATAGCAACCAAGATAGTACTTTTGGTATTAAGACAAATGCTATTTTTCCACTTGAGTATACAAAAGTTACGATAATAGCGACAAGATATACAGAAAAACTAAAGCCAGTAAATAATTGAAACGAAGCCGTAAAATTTTATGCTCCTGCTTATTTTTTAAAAGATACTATTTAAGGGGCAAGTTTTGATTAAAAATTGTTAAAATTTCAATCCTATTTTCATAAATTTCATAGATGACGGCATATCCACTAAAAATCATATCTCCGATATTTTCGTTACAACGATTTTTGCCTTATTGATTGATTCTTCAAGTTCATTTAATTCATTCTCGCAAATATCAAATATTATTTCCGAATCAATGTCTATATAATGGTGTGAAATTATCTCACGCAGTTTGATGATTTGGCTCCAGTAGGATGCGCTTTTTACTTTTTCTAAGAGTTCTTTGTCTGCTTTATAAATATTTTTCAATGCTTCGCCCATAGATTGCAAACGCATAGAAATAGCATCCAGCCTATCTATTCCATCATCAGAATTAATAAAATCATCGCAAGATTTAATATTTTCAAACCTGCGTCTGATTATAGAAATGCTTTCTAAAATATAGTCTAAAAGTTCTATGATTGACAACTTATCCATAAATAATACTGCTTTGTATCTCTCTGCGAAGGGAAGGTCTCATGTTTTTATGTTCAGTTATGATATCAACTTTTTTACCAAATGCTTTTTCAAAATAATCATAGAGTCTTGTAAGATTACGATATGATTTTTGAGAGAATTTTACAAAAAAGTCTATATCGCTACTCTCTTTTTCTTGATTTTTTGCATAGCTGCCAAAAATGCCGATTTTTTCCACATGATAATCTTGTTTGAGTTCATCTTTATGTTCATGTAAAAAATTTATTATCAAATCAAGCGTCATTTCAAATCTCTTTTTTTACCCGATTATAACCTATATATATTTTATTTATACTTGCATAATCTTTACTTATCTTTAAAAAATCAAGCAAAAACGCTTGACATTGTGAGAAAATCTTAGTGCAAAAAGTGTCTAACTTCCGAGAAATAAAGGCTCATGCCAAACTCATTTGCAGCTTCTATAATCTCGTCATCTCTAATGCTTCCGCCCGGCTCGATTACGCTTTTTACGCCTGCGGCTGCAGCTGCATCGATTGAGTCACGGAAAGGAAAAAACGCTTCGCTTGCAAGTGCGGCACCTGTTACATCAAGCCCCATCTCTTTGGCTTTTTTAAGCGCACACTGGCTTGCGTCAACTCGACTAGTCATTCCCATGCCCACAGCTACCATCGCAGAGTTTTTCACATATACTACACAGTTTGATTTTGTAAGAGATGCTACTTTGTAAGCTATCTCCATATCTTTTTTCTCTTGCTCAGTAGCAGCTTTTTTCGTCATAAGTTTTGCGTTTTTGACTTCATCGTCATTTACTTTATCGGCATCTTGGTAGACAAAACCGCCGTCGATATGTTTAAAATCTTTCTCGTCATTTGCAAGAACAAGTTTATCACTCCCCATTTCAAAGAGTTTGATGCGTTTTTTAGAAGCAAACACTTCTTGAGCTTCCTCTGTTATGCGTCCAGCTATGATGACTTCCAAAAATATCTCGTTCATCTTAAGTGCCAGCTCTTTTGTAACAACGCCGTTAACCGCAACAACACCACCAAACGCAGAAACAGGATCACACTTCAGAGCTTCAACATAAGCCTCTAAAAGCGTATCTTTTATAGCAAAACCACACGGATTGCCATGCTTAGTTATACAAACCGCATTTTCGCTTCCAAATGCAGATGCAATTTTAACCGCACCGCTTAAATCGTTCAGGTTGTTAAAACTCGCTTCGCCTTTTAGGGTTTTAAAGTTGTTTGAGTAGTGTTTGTCAAACTCATACAATGCACCGTTTTGATGAGGATTTTCACCGTAACGAGTGTTCATAACCTTTTCTCCGACTATGAACTGCTTCTCTCCGAAACCGCCGTTAAAACGCTTGTTCATGTAGTTTGCAATCATAGAATCATAAGCTGCTGTATGCTCGAACGCTTTTATCATAAGATTACGGCGAAATTCAAGCGTATTTTTCTCATTTTCTAACGCATCTATAACTTTTGCATAATCATTTACATCGGTTACAATCATAACACTGTCAAAGTTTTTAGAAGCCGAACGCACCATTGCAGGACCGCCGATATCGATGTTTTCTATAATCTCTTCAAAATCATCTGTTTTCTCAATTGTCGCTTTAAACGGATAGAGGTTTACGCAAACTAGATCTATCGCTTCAACTCCCAGCTCTTTTGCCTGATCTAAGTGCGATTGCTTGTCACGACGATGTAAAATTCCGCCATGCACGTATGGATTTAGAGTTTTTACACGACCCTCAAAACACTCAGGAAATTTTGTAACCTCATCTATCTCGATAGCTTTTATGCCATTTTCTACCAATATCTTATAAGTTCCGCCCGTAGAGATGATTTCAAAACCGTTTTTCACTAAAGATTTACAAAAATCAACTACACCGTTTTTGTCACTTACACTTACCAATGCTCTTTTCATCAAAATTTCCTAAAAAAATAAATTGGCAAATTTTATCTCATTTGAGATTAGAAGATGGTAAACTTAAAAAAATGCAAACAAGAGGTAGTTCATGTATAAACTAAATTTTTTTGTTCCTTATGAGGATAAAGAGCGAGTAAAAGAGGCTCTCTTTAAAGCAGGTGCAGGAAGGTATGAAAACTATGAGTGTTGCTGTTTTGAAACTCTTGGAATGGGGCAGTTTAAACCAATAAACGGCGCACATCCATACATAGGTGAACTAGACAAAGTAGAGAATGTACAAGAGTACAAAATCGAGATGATCTGCGAAGAAACTCTTATAAAAAACGTCATCAACGTACTAAAAGAAGTCCATCCCTACGAAGAAGTCGCTTATGAAGTTTTTAGGATGGAAGAGTTTTAAATAATATTATCTGTCGGCTCTCCGAAGTAATAACCTTGTGAAAAGTCAACATCAAGCTCTTGAACTTTCATAAAAACATTTTTAGAATGTACAAATTCTGCAACGGTTTTTATTCCCATATTTTTAGCAAAATTTACGATAGTTTTAGTCACCATTTGAGAGTTTTTATCCGTATCTATACCTCTTATCATCGAGCCGTCTATCTTTATATAGTCCACTTTTAGTTTCATCAAATAGTCAAAGTTGGAGTATCCTGTTCCAAAGTCGTCTATAGAGATTTTAGCTCCATAAATTTTTATTTTATTTATAAACTCTAAAACCTGCTCAAAGTTTTCTATGCCTTCAGATTCTATTATTTCAAATACTACTTTCTCTCCAATGTCCGTATTTTTTAGCTTATCTAAAATAAATCTGTTTATTTCTTTGTTTAAAATATCTTCGACTGAAATATTTATTGATACGGAGTATGGCAAATTTTCAAATTTTTTAAATGTTTTTTCAATCATAATTTTTGTAAGCTGATGGTAGAGTTTATTCTTTTTAGCAAGTTCCAAAAAGTGAATTGGCGTTATATATGCTCCATTATTGTCCATTATTCTCATTAAAGCTTCATATTTCACGATCTTTTGAGTTTTATTGTCTACAACAGGCTGAAACAGCGGAACTATTTTATCCTCTTCTATGGCTCTTTTTAAACGTTTTGTCCACTCGAAGTTTTTCTCATACTCTTTTGACATATACATAGTTTCATCGTATACCAAAAAGTCTTTTTTGTTTTTCTTTGCTATCTTCAGCGCAATATCCGCATTTTCCAAAAGCGTCTCATATCCGTAAGATATACCCATTGTTGCGCTTAGACTCACTTCACTGTTTCCATCTATTTTAAAAAGTTTTTGTGAAATCTTTTCACTCAATACCGAAGCGAATTTTTTAAACTCTTCTATATCCGTTATCTTATCGCACAGGTAAGAGAACTCATCTGAATGAAGCCTGTATAGAGAGTTAGTACCAAATATATTCTCCCTCAAAAAGATGGCAAAATCTTTTAATATAGAATCCCCCGCTTCATTTCCGTAAAGGTCATTTATCTCTTGAAAAGAGTCAATGTTTATAATCATTAAAAATGAGCTTTTCTTCTCTTCTAGTTTTTCTGTCAGCTTTCTTCTGTTTTCAAGCCCTGTCAGAGTGTCATAGTAAAATTGATATTCGATAGAGTCTAACATCACATTGAAAACATCTTTTATGGAGTCTATCTCTTCTATATTGTCGTTTACTTCCACCCTTTTTGTCATATCTTGCGACTTGGTTATGCTTTGGATTGCTGTTGAAAAATTTTTAATAGGTTTGAGAATATACTGATTAAATTCTACAAAAATAGCTAAAAAGATAATAAACGAGAATATCACAATAAATATTATGAAAAAATTTATCATTTCATCTAATGAAACTTTTAAATTATTTACCGGATACGATACATCAATAATTCCCAAAACTTCATCTTCTTTTACGTTTACATGGCATTTAAGACAATCTTGTTTGGCAATTACCGGATAGTAATACTTTATAAAACTTGAGCCTGATATATTTAATACCTCTTCCCCTTTTAAAGCTTTTTGTATGTCCTGATTTTTGCTGATTGCCAATTCATCTTTTTCTATTACGCCGAAAATTTCAGATACAGCCTTGCTTCTGTAAACGTCAACTTTCATAGATGGATCAACACGATTTAGTCTGCTGATAATCTCTCTTAAATCATCTTTTGTCCACCCTTTTTGCATAGCAGAATAAAGGCTTTCAAAAACCAGCATACTTGTTTTTTTAGCATCTTCATGTGAAAGGGTTGAAATTGCATTTTTTTTCATATACTCTCCGTATATGAAAGCACCCGTTAAAGTGAAAAAAAGTGTCACAAGTATTATTTTTGCAGTTATTTTCGTGTATGTAGTTTTGCTCATAACTCTTTAGGTGCCTTAATGATATACAATTTAAGATTTTATAAAAAAATTTATAACGAGTATTGTACTTAGAAAATTTTAAAATTTAGATTTAATGTTATTTAAAAATTAAATTTTTGGTAAGGGGGAGAATAAAAAGTTTAATCAAAGTGGTAGAATCAGAGAAAGAGGAGACTATAAGTCTCTCTCTATAACTCTTTTAAATGTATTGAAGTAGTTATCTTTCAACTCATCCATACTCATTTCTACATTGTTGATTTTTATCTTATCGCCACCGATAATTCCGATTTTTTGACAAAACATTCCGCCACCGCTCATAGTCTCAAAAGATGCACAATGCTCTTCTTTGACTTCTACAATAGCACGGCTCATACTCTCCGAGAAAATATCTCTCTCATCATCAACCAACATTCTAACGCTGCATCCAAGTCCGCTTACCGCCGACATTTTAGCAAGTGCCATTGCGACACCGCCGCTGCTCGCATCTTTTGCACACTCTAAATAGCCTCTTTTATTCGCTTCTATAACAAGTTCCCAAAGGAAAAGCTCTTTTTCATAATCAATCTCAGGAAGCACTCCCGCAACCACTCCACAGATCTCCTTCATGTAGAGAGATCCGCCAAATTCGCTTTTACTCTCGCCCACAAGGTAGAGAGTATTTCCCTCTTTTTGAAAACTTGACATTAAAACCTTGTTCTCATCATCATTTACACCTACCGTCGCAATTGATGGA
>Ga0208246_1001940_pt1 | contig 10405 bp, 9 predicted proteins | sample RifOxyD2_FD_184039 | JGI IMG/M metagenome (GOLD analysis project Ga0208246, IMG submission 184039) | Soil microbial communities from Rifle, Colorado - Rifle Oxygen_injection D2 (SPAdes) | ecosystem: Environmental > Terrestrial > Deep subsurface > Rock core/Sediment | place: Rifle, Colorado...
ACGCTTATAAACGTATCTAATTTTGGATCATGATGAATAGTGTCCCATAACTTGGCAATTTCCTTCAGGCAAATTAAATCATCAGATAAAAGTTTCCTATAAGTGGAATCAAATTCCGCCGAGGGAAGTTTTTGAGCTTTTTCATCATCAATTAATTTCTGAACTTGTTCCAGATCTTCATCATCTAAGTATTCAAACACCTTATTTGAGTACTTTTTACTTATATATACCGACCCCTTATCGAATTCGTCAATAAATGATTCGTATGTATGAATAAATCTATTGACACTATTTTTAAAAGCAAAAAAACTGCTTTCCAAACGCTTTACAAGCAGAATCCTCATAAATCTCCCAAGATTTTTCTGTTGTGTTTGTTCAAAGGCACTTATCTGTGATCCTTTATAAAAAAGCATGGGAGTGTATCGAGCATAAGAAAATTTTGAAGCTATAAGCTCTATTGTTTTAGTAAAAACAACATCTTCATCATTTGTTAATTCATAAAAAATTGCTTCTGGGTCCGCAACTTCTGGAAATTTAAGTCCTTGTTTCTTTAAGTCTTTTTCAAAATATGTTTGAATTTCTGATCTTGTCCTACGAACCATAAGATACTTGAGTACTTTTTCTCTAATCTCTTTTGCATTATTTTTTGCAACTTCAATATATGATTTTGTATCTTTGTGACGATCAATTTCGTTTAATTTATTTTCTAAAGAACCAAAAAATGATTCTAAATTTGAAACGCCTGGAATAGTGCTCTTTTTAGAGTTTTGAAATAGTTTTATTTGACTTAAAATATCTTTTGGTCGATTATTAAAAGGTGTTGCAGTGACTAATATCACTCGTTTGCCTCGACAAATTTCAGCAAGATCTTCATAGGTGGCATTTGTTTCTGTTCTAAATCGATGAGCTTCATCTATGATGATATTCTTATATTTATCTGTCCCAACTTCTAGTAATTTTTCAAGTTTTCCAATAGATTCAAAATGAGCTGCTCGAATGCCAAAGTCTTCAAAAACATTTGTCCATGAGCCTGGATTGTTTTCATCTAGAAGTACAGGAGGAGCAATAACAAGAGTTCTCCCATCGATTTGACTCGCTAGGAGGGCTGCCATATATGTTTTTCCAAGACCAACGACATCGGAGAGGAAAACACCTCCATATTCTTCTAATATTTTTTTAGCATTCAAAACTGCCTGTTCTTGATATTCAAGTTTTTTAAACCCTGAAGGTACAAATTGAAATAGAAGTTCCTCGTTTTGATTTATTTCATCCTTGAAATATTCGTAAAGAAATTTTAAATATAATTCGTATGGTTTAATTTCATTATTAAGCCATGTTTTTTGTTTAATTGTTTCAAGATAAGTGTCCTTCACATCCACACCCTGTATCCACAACTCTTCAAATTTATCTTTAGCAAATTCATAATCGGAGGGGTTTTTGAGTTCAACATTGAATTCAAGATTATCTACCATTCCTGCCTTTGTAAAGTTGCTTGATCCAGTTATAACTCTCCCTTTATCTCTATCTTCCTCAGCAAATGTCATCACATAAAGTTTTGCATGAATATTTTCTGTTGGATATGCTCTTATTTCAAGTTTTCCAGATATAAGCCAATCCATAAATTTTTTAACACCCTCTTCAATTTCGGGACTATCTTTGGAATTAGTTATTTCTTCAACAACCATCGACGAATAATGAGTTTTAGTTTCAGAGTGTGAAAATTGAAGTTGCTGTTGAGTCTGTTTAACCAAATCTGATGTTTCTTTATTAGTACTTATTCCAATTAATATCCGTATTTTTTCTGTAGTTTCAAGTGTTTTGTATAACGAATAAAAACCGCTAGTATAAAAATAGCCAACTAAAACATCGAAGAAGCGAGTGTCCCTGATAAGTTTATTAAATCGGTCAAGAAGAGTATTATCTTTTTCATTTGTAATAAATGTTAGATCTGAGGTTGCCATAATAAGATATATTCTATCACTTTTCTTCAAATCTTTCCTTAGTACCAACAAATAAAATCGATTATTTTCTCAATTAAAACTAAGCGATATTTGTTATTTTATAGCAATAATCTATAATACGAATAAATGATAAAAGTAGAAGAGGAACTTCAAGACAATCCTTTGGTTGTCATAACAAAAGGGCTTAGATCAATCAGAAGAGTCGCATTAGCCATAAAAAATACAAAGAAACCTGAAGATGATATTGTGCCGTATGGCACTCTTTCGTTTAATCCGGTAAATGGGTATTTAACTTATGGAACACTAAAACCAATCCAAATGAGAGAGCATAACACTCCTTTCAAACTTATGAGTATGTTGTTTAATGAGCCTGGAAAAGAAGTAACATATGTTGAAATTGCTCAAAAATTTACCATTAAATTTGAAAGTAAAAAGGATAAAAAGAAATTGAGAGAGAAATTTCGTTTAGTAATCCGTCAAATTAGAAGAAGATTTGGAATAAATAGAGACAAAAATCAGGGAAATGACATTTTTATTTTATCAGGAAAGGGCATCAAATTAGCCTACGTTAAGTAAATACACTCCTTTACACTCCTATACCTAAGTTGACACACTCTGGGGGGTGCAATATAGCATGTGCTATATGAATAACTCAAAGCTAAATATCGTCGAGGTAAACATCGGCGATTTAAAACCATCTCTTTATAATCCCAGAAAATGGAATGAAGATGCCATTTCAAACCTTAAGGAAAGTATTAAACGCTTCGGTTTGGTTGATCCTATTATTGTAAACGGCTCTCAGGAGCGTAAGAACATAGTAATTGGAGGTCACTTTCGTCTTTTTATCGCAAAACAGCTTCAATATACAAAAGTTCCTGTTGTATATCTCCAAATACCTGATGAAAATAAAGAAAAAGAACTCAATCTCCGATTAAACCGCGACACTGGAGATTGGGATTTTGATTTGTTGGCTAAGTTTGACCCCTCCCTCTTAACTGATGTAGGGTTTAGTAGTGAGGAAATTGATGATATTTTTAATATCGATATTACACCAGAACAGTTTGATCTTAAAAAAGAACTGGAAAAACTAAAAATAAAGAATATTGAGATACAAAAAGGACAGGTATGGAAACTAGGAGATCATAGGATGATGTGTGGAGACTCGACCATAGAAGAAAACACCCTAAAACTTTTCGGAAGTGAAAAGGCAGATATGTGTTTTACAGATCCTCCCTATATTCTCGACTACCTTAATGGAAAGAAAAAACATGGAACTGCAGTAACGGGTTTTGGAGCAAAGAGAGATCGAAGATACCTAGAAACGGATCTACTTCCTCCTGACTTTACTGAAAAATGGATGGGAAGCATTGCCAAAATCCAAGGGGAACATTTTTCAATAATTGTCTATGAGAATTGGAAAAATATACGAACAATATGGGGCGTCATGGAGAAGTATTGGAAGGTAAAGAATATGATTGTGTGGCATTTGCCAAACCGGAATCAAGGTTTTGCAGCAAAGTATAAGTTTTTCAGTAAACACGATATTGCAATGGTGGGAGCTAGTAAGACTGTTGATGTTGAATTCAATTATGAAAGCGAAGGTGACGGATTACAAAATGAATATGAAACTGCACTTTATGCAATCGCAGGAAAACCTCAATGGGAAGGATATAAGAAGGGGAAAAAATATCAACCGACAGATTTTATAGAGTACCATGCTGCAGATGAAAAAAGCTCAGGACAAGGTATTATCTTTGGCACAAAGCCAATTGAAATATTGATTCCTTACATAAAAGTACTTACCAAAAGAGGAGATTTAGTCGCCGAACCATTTGGCGGATCAGGAAGTACTCTTATAGCTTGTGAAAGAATGAAACGTCGCTGTTTCCTCATGGAAAAATCACCAATTTATGCAGAAGTGATTAGAAATCGCTGGCAAAAACTGACCGGCAAAAAAGCTATTAAACTATATGAGTAATTCAATTACTGAACGAATTGAAAAGAATAAAGAACTTCTCATTGAACAACTAAAGAGAGTGCCAATTGTTCAAATTGCGTGTGAAAAGACGGGGGTTGGACGCTCTACATACTATCGTTGGCGAAATGAAGATGAAGAGTTTGTTCGTAAGGCTGATGAATCTATTGCGACTGGTCGTAACTTCATAAATGATCTTGCCGAATCGCAACTTTTAAAGGCAATTCAAAATAATGATTTAACAGCAATAATCTTTTGGTTAAAACATAATCACAGACAATATGGAAATAGGATTGAACTTACTGCAAAAGTAAAAAATGAGAATATTCCTCTTACTCAAGAACAAGAATTACTTATAAATAAAGCTTTAGAACTCGCATCATTTTCGCCGTCGTTAGAAGTTGAAAAAGTGGAAAATAATGGATCATGATGTTTTACAGAAGATTATTCACAATCGAGGAGTTCGAAAAAACCTTGCAATGAAAAGCCATTATTGGTTTTTCCACATATACCTCAGTCATTACGTCAAATTTAAGACAGCAGATTTTCATAAAGAAATATTCAACATAACCGAGAATGAAAACATAAAAGACGCTGTGATAGTATCTTTTCGAGGGTCTGCGAAGTCAACCATAATGACTCTTTCCTATCCTTTGTGGGCTATGCTTGGAACACCTCAAAAGAAATGTATTGTTGTTGCGAGCTTGACACAAAATCAAAGCAAAACATTGTTGTATCAGATCAAAAATGAACTTGAATCAAATAGTTTGTTAATTGAAGACTTTGGCCCGTTTGCCGAAGAGAATGATGCATGGAGAGCAGACTCACTTATAATCGGTCCCTATGGGACACGAATTCTTGCTATTTCTGCGAACGAATCAATACGTGGACTTCGTCACGGCGCATATCGACCAGATTTAATTATTTGTGACGATGTAGAGGATATAAACACAGTCAAAACCCAAGAAGGAAGAGATAAAACATATCAATGGTTCACAGGAGAACTCATTCCTATGGGTGACATTAATACAAAAGTTGTCGTTATTGGTAACTTGTTACACGAAGACTCTCTTATCATGCGATTAAAAGAACAAGGGAATAAAGAAAATAAAAAACGAATTTTTAAAGCTTACCCACTTTTGACAAATGAGGATGTGATCATTTGGCCGGGCAAATATCCAGATAGAGAGTCGATAGATCAAGAGAGAAGTCGAGTTGGACACATTGCATTTCAAAGAGAATATTTATTAACCATTGTCCCTGATAACGATATCGTTGTAAGACCTGAGTGGATTTGTTATTATGACGAATTACCGAGTTTAACCCAAAGCAACAACTTTCGATATTTTGCATTTTCTGTTGATTTAGCAATATCTGAAAAACAAACAGCAGATTTCACCGCAATTGTTTCAGGATATGTCTTTGGTATTGATAAGGATACAAAGATATATATAAGTCCTTTCCCGATTAATCGAAGAATGGATTTCCCAAAAACAATCCAAACAATACTCAAAGAGAATGAAAAACAAAATGAGATAGTGCGTAAGTGGTTTGTAGAAGATGTTGCGTATCAAGCAGCTGTCATTCAAGAACTTAATCAGCAAGGGCTCCAAGTCCAAGGAGTAAAACTACTTGGAGCTGATAAGCGGGCCCGAATCTCACAAACGACCAGTTGGATTCAAAATGGAAAAGTGCTCTTTCCAAGAAAAGGAGCAGATCAACTTATTAGCCAGTTAGTAAGTTTTGGAGTTGAAAGACATGACGATTTGGCCGATGCCTTCTCAATGCTTATTCTACAAATCATAAAACATAATCCAAGGAAAGCTCGGGCATTTGGGGTCGATTCTGATGCTTATAGATTCTTTCATCGACTTTAATTAATATTGCCTTGACTTACACAACCATACTGATACCTTTGAGGTATATGGGAGAGCTTCAAAACAATCTAAAATATTGTCTTTATGCAAGGAAATCGTCAGAATCTGATGAGCGCCAAGCAATGAGTATTGATGGACAACTGAGCGAAATGAAGGCGATGGCAAAGAAAGAGAAGCTGTTTGTGACTGAAGTAATAACTGAAAGCCATTCTGCAAAAGAATCTGGTCAACGACCTGAGTTTAACAACTTACTTCAAGGTTTAATTGACGATAGATATAATGCAATTCTCACGTGGGCTCCTGATAGGTTGAGTAGAAATGCAGGTGATCTTGGTAGGATTGTTGATCTCATGGATCAGGGAAAACTACAAACCATTCGGACATATTCTCAGTCATTTTCAAACAATCCAAATGAAAAATTTCTTCTTATGATTTTATGTAGCCAAGCAAAATTAGAAAACGATAATCGAGGCGTCAATGTAAAAAGAGGATTGCGGAATAAATGTGAATTTGGTATTCGACCGGGACTTGCACCAATTGGTTATAAAAATGTCCTTAGGGCAAATAGAATATCAACCGTTTGTATTGACGAAGAACGAGCTCCGATTGTTCGAGAGATGTTTCTTAAGGTGGCTAACCAAGGGTTTTCAGGACGAATGGTAAAGAAGTGGTTGGATGATATTGGATATAGGACAAAAAATAATTGCCTAATGCATTTGAGTAAAGTATATGTTGCCCTTCGTAATCCTTTTTATTATGGAGAGTTTGTCTATGGTAATAAAAGATACAAAGGTAATTATGAACCGATAATTTCAAAGCAGATATTTGAAAAAGTACAGATACAATTAGAGGTTGCGCCAAAACAATGGAACAAGCAATTATTCCCTTTCAAAAAGATATGTAAGTGCGGAACCTGTGGAGGAAGTGTGACTGCAGAGATTAAATATAAACATTTAATAAACAATCGAGTTCATTCTCATATCTATTACCACTGTAATCGTAAAAAAGACTATACATGTAAGGAACCGTATATTACCGAAACAGAATTAATAAAACAGCTTGTCGTCCATCTTCCAAATATTAAACTCAAAACCTCACTTCTTCTCTCTGAGTTCCAAAACGAAATAACAAGACTTCAGCATATAAAAAACACTGTTCTCAAAGAAAAAAATTCAAAACTTGAATTAACCAAATACAATGATGGATTAAATATAGATATTCAGCCAAAGGAAGAACAAATACAGATGCTCAAGGATTATCTACTTCACGTACTTCAGTATGGAACACCGGAAGAGAGGCTTAAAATTCTAGGAGGGATCTACTCAAAATTTGAGCTAATTCAAAGACGATTAATACTGGTATAACTAGTGATAAAATATCTGCATGACACTGATTGCATCGGTCGGATTTGCAGATGAGGTGATTGTTTTTAGTGATAGTAGAATATCCTACCAAAATAATATAAAACCTCCTAAGGATGAATTAAAGAAGATATATCAATTATCATCACATTCGCTAATCTCATTTACAACAAACGATGTTGTTTTTACCTGTAAATTGATTGAGAAAATAACCATATTTGCCTCATCAAGACAAGACAAAAACACTTCAAAATTTTTGAAAGACATAACTTCATATGCAATTGAGGCTTACAATAAACTTTTAATTTCATCAAAGCCTGAAATAATATTTATATACTCAGCAATGATAAATGAACCATATGTTGTTAGGACTAATAAGTTAATCCAAATGTTGAATTTACATAAAAATAATTCTTTTATTCCAGAAAAAATCAAGACAATAAAAATAACTCCAAAGAATAAAAAAACTAAAATTCCTGCCCCAACACCATTATTAATAAAACAGCACTTTCCTGACGGGCGTATTTCTTCAACGGTCGGATGGGACTATACAGCTACTGGATCAGGAAAAGATTTTGAAAAAGATATTACAGAGATGTATCCCAAATTATTTTTTGTTCCTGGTGCTCAAAATAAAGGCATAATACTTTGTGAGACATGTAAGAGTTATCTTAAATCTGCGAATAATCAAACAATAGGTGGAACAATTCAAACCTTCATAATTTCAAAAGAAGGGGTAAAACCAGTGATGTTTATGGAGGGTGATATTAGGAAACAATATATTGATCAAAATGGAGATTGGGTTGAAGAGGATTTGAAATCTGGAACGATTAAAAGAGCAAAACAAAATCCTTTGTAACCTCAATACATTAAGAGAATAGGAAGAAGGATTCGAACGAAACCTCATAAGTGCCAAAGAAGACTCCAACAACCTAAATAACGCAAAAAGGTTAGAACCAAGAGCATTTACCTTGAGGGCTTTTTAGACTGTTTTTCATTCTACAGGACTGTTTGAGGAGTATTAATGTTTCTTACGATTTTTCAGCAAGTCCTGAAGGGCCAAAGTGAGAGGGTAGAAGGGACTAGTAGAACTTTCGATCAAAATGCGGAGAAGGCGAGATTCGAACTCGCGATAGGCTTGCGCCCATACAGACTTTCCAGGTCTGCGCCATAAACCAACTAGGCGACTTCTCCAAGATCGAATTTATTTCTTAATCTTTTTTGCAATATTCTTCTTCCTTGGCCAGTTTTATATAACAATTCTTGTCTCCTTGCGTCTTTTTCATATTTATATGCCTCATAATAAACTAACTCTAATGGCCTTCTTTTTTTTGTACTTTCAACCTCACCCTTTGTATGTTCTATTATTCTTCGATTGAGGTCTTCAGTGAATCCAATATAATGTTTGCGGTCTTTTTTGCTTTCAAGTACATAAACATAATACATATCGATTGATTCATTATAAACCAACCCCGCTCGGCGCGTTTCGCTTGCGAGCGGGCCCGCTCAGATTTTTTTGCAAAAATCTTGAGAGGGTAGGCGATTTCTCCAATAGGTTCCCAGTATATCAAATTATACTCTGGACTACCCACATTATTCAAATATGATATAATAGTATCAAACTAGATCAGGTCAGCATAATTATTATGAGAAAATTATTTAAAGCTATCTTCATCGTTCTTCTCATTTTTTTAGTAGGAGCTGCTTTTTATACGGGTATCAAGAAGTATCAAGAGATTGAACGGAAGTATAATGAGATGAAAGGAAAACAAGCTAAAATAGAGTCTCTGCTTGGACAGCCGATTGAAAAAGCACTGCAGCTTAAAGAGCAATACTCAAGAAAGTGCACTATTTTTTTTACCAACGAAGCTCGCGAAGATCAGATTTTTGAGCTTAAAAAAAACATTCTTGATAAACATATAAGTAATTCTGTTACCTACGTAAGTGAGAGCGAAGCTTTGTCAATTTTTACCAAGATGAATCCAGATATAGATAATTCATTGATTGGAGAAGGGGTCCTTCCTGCAAGTTTGGAATTTGAAGTCAAAGACACTCAGTCACTTATTTCTTATCTTGAGACAATAAAAGATACTGTTAGCATAGATCAGGTGCTATGCGGAGGCGTGTCTATCTTGAAAAACGACCTATCCCCTACTCCTATTCCAACTCTATCAAGGGAAAATTTGCTTACCTATAATGGAGACGGATATATATTTACATACCCTGTAGATTATGAAATTAAGTCGATATCAAGCGATTCTGCCGAAATTGATCTTAGATTCTATGCCACGGATAAAGAAGCTTTTTGGTTGCGAGAAATCTCACATGAGAAGTCTGTTGGAATAAATACAAAAAACCTTATGGTACTTTATCAGCAACCTCAGGCAGCCCAAGAACTTAATACTACGGATATAACATTGCACAACAATACGTTTGTAAAAATGTCATATGCCATATGTCAACTACCAGAGTGCGCGATCATCATCGGAAAGAACTATGGGTATGGATTGTCCCTTAAAGACAAAACCATATTATTATACAACTCATCTATGCCCGAATCTGAGTTTGAAAAAATAATACTTGAAAGTTTAACTCTTCTTTGACAATTCTCAGCCTTAGAAAATAATATTATTTTCTTAGGTTGAGAAGAAATGTATTGATATGAGTTGTTTAAAGCCGGTTTCGGCTCCCTTTCGGATGAATCCGTAAGGGTAACAAACTATGCAATACGCAGCCGCATGCTGCCTCTGGTATTATCCCCAGACCAGGATTTCTTCTTTGCTTTCGGTTGTATTTTTAAAACCGTCGATGTCATTTAGACATCATTTTGTGCTCAAGCTTTTCGAGCACGCCAGGCGGTTTCTTTTTTTGGTTCTTATGGAACAGCCAGCGTCGGGGTTGGCGTTGACGGGAATAAACAGAGAGTTTGCGCATCGGCCGCATCGGTCGTTTCTACCCCGTCCACAGTGTAGTAGTGGACGTATGTCTGAGGCGCGAGTCCACCATTGCGTAACCATACCGCTATTTCACAATAGTCGGCTGGCCACGTTTGTGCATTCACTTCCCAAGCAACGAGCGCGTGGTTCGAAACTCCATCAAACCCTACTCCGATGGGTATCGGAGTTTCTGAGGATAGATTCTGCAAAAACGATAACCATACCTCAGCCCTGGTCGGATCGTCTTTTCTCCAAATAATGGTCAAGAAGATGTAACTCATCGAGCCGTTAGCTT
>Ga0208246_1001941_pt1 | contig 10404 bp, 11 predicted proteins | sample RifOxyD2_FD_184039 | JGI IMG/M metagenome (GOLD analysis project Ga0208246, IMG submission 184039) | Soil microbial communities from Rifle, Colorado - Rifle Oxygen_injection D2 (SPAdes) | ecosystem: Environmental > Terrestrial > Deep subsurface > Rock core/Sediment | place: Rifle, Colorado...
GATTGCAGTAGAACAAATGCGAGATAGAAGGCATGCTGACGAAACAACAAGAGCTTTTGAAGCAGCTAGCGGCAATAATCTTAATTTAGACATGCATGAAGTGCAAAAAGCTCAAGATGTTATCGGCAAATCTGAAAACAAATTCAAGCTACAAAAAGAGCAATATAAAACTGAATCAACGGATGTTGAAAAAAGAGTTGAAGCCATAGTTCCGGATGTTATTAAAAACACAAGCAATGTACCAAAAAACAACTCTGATATAGCAAATATCAACGACGGTATAACAAAGAGATATCAGCAAGCGCTTGAAGAAAAACAAACAGAAGCAGGCGGTGATATGCAGCACTTCACAGAACGAAACAAAGTAAGCACAAAAGATGATATTGGAGACGGCACAAACAAAATAAAAGCAAACTTCTACTCTGCAAAAGATGAAATCGGAGTGTTGAGCACTATAAAACAAAATCCGATTCTTGACAGTACCGCCAAATCCATAGGGCTTGAAGGTGAGTTTGACAAGATGATTAACAAAATAGAAGATAAAAATTATAAAAGCATCGAAGCAACACACGATAAAGCACTAAAAGATGGGTTTTTAGGTACAAAGATACCGGCAAGCTCCGCAGCTGATACTAGAATCAATACTGAAAAGCTTGACCAGTTTTCGACTCAAGAATTAAAAGATTTGCAAACTTGGGAAAAAATGCATCCAAAACGTGATGAAATGAACGATACAGCAGAAAAGCAACTATCACAAGTTATACAACATAGAGAAAAACAACCACAACCAATAGCGCAGAGTGAAGTTGCTCAAGCTCCAATACAGAATGATGATGCAAGAAGAGAAAAACAAGTTTTGCAGGATAAAGTTCAAAAAGCAGAAAAAAGTGTCAAAACAATTTCTGAGGCAGTAGCAGAGATGAAGCAAAGTGAACAATAAAATTTCCCGTGGGAAATTTTGAAGATATAAATTTTAAATAAATAGCAGCCAGAGGGGTAACTAATCCCTCTGTTTTGATTAATAAAGAACGGGTGCGAACACCATCAATATTAAAAAGGCTACTATTAAATTGGATAACAAAATATTTCCTTTTCCATAAGTTCCCACCCACCCCTACCATGCCAAAAAAAAGGCAAAAAAAAAGGGCTAAAGCCGAAGCTCCAACCCTAACTTATGGTAGTCTGGTAGTTAGTCAGACAAGATTTATAGTGTTATCCAAACAGAAAGAAGTATATCATAGAAAAATGAATATTTATAAATTTGCTAAAAATTATGAATAAATACATACCACAATAAAAGGACACACAACATGAAAAATATATTAAAGATACCTACATGGGTTTTTATATCAGGCGGCATTTTTTTGCTCATAATAGAGATGTTTATTATCATACCACAAAATAATCCTCTACTAATATCGACAGTCGGAACGCTGGCGATAGGATTTATGATTACGGGCTGGATTTTAAATATTTCAAGATGTAATCGGGCGATCAAGGAACTAAAAGAGAAACGAACAGGAACAGGTAAGAAAGGTCACCTTATCTAAAAAATAGAAATTTGAATTAGATAAATAAACGTTTAAAGGTTTTACGCATGGAAAAAGATTTTATTAGTGAAAGGCAAGCAGCTCTGCTTCTTGGAGTATCTAATGTTTCAATGCTCACATGGAGGAATAACGGAACTTTACCTCTTGAAATTTTTTTTGAAAAGCAATATCCAAATATAAAAAGAGTATTTTATAATAAAAAAGCTCTTTTGGATTGGGCAAAAAAATTTAAAAATAACTAATTTTTAAAAGTAAACTACACTTCTTCGCCTTTGATTTTTAAAATTGGTAAGTGAAAACTCAACCAACCAATTGCTTCATCAAAGGCTTTTATAGCTGGTTCTAAATCCATTAAAATTGAATAAGCTTCTAACTCATCAAAAGTATCTTCTATCCATTTTAGGGTATTTTCTTTATCCTTATTTCGAATAGCATATCCAATATTATCACTAATGCCAATTTGATAATTTTTAATTAAATCTATTAAAAAAATTTTAGAATTTTCTACTTTTAAATTATTCAAATCATCTTTTTCTAGTGTTTTTAGTACTCGTATCATTAATCTGAAATTTGCCAAAGTATCGTATCTATCCCAAAATAGATACTTCAAAAACGGAACTGATTTATCATAATTTCTAAGTTTTTGTTTTACCGAATTTTCAAGAATAAATTTTATAAGATTCTCTGTTAGAGCACTAGGATTTAATTCAAAAGATTTATTTACTAAAATTGTAATATGAGCCGGAATATTGATATTTTCGAATGACTCAAGAGTCATTTTTCCGACTCCAGTGATTAGCCAATTCATATTAATATTATAATCTCGAGAAATTTTTTGTAAGACACTCAAAGATGGTTCATTTCGCCCAGTTTCCCAGTTTGATAAAGTTCTCTGCGTGACAGAAAAAACTTCAGCAAAAGATGTTTGATTTAGCCCTATTTTTTCTCTTATAAGCTTTAATCTCTCATGTATTTCCATTTTACCCCATTTTATATTGACTAATAAGAAGCTTTTGTGCTAACATTCTAATATATTATAACTTTCCTACCCCGCCACCAAGCAAGAGGGAAAATATAAAGGAGCCTAAAATGTCCCAAAACAACGCAAATTATAGCATATCGTTTGAGCAAAACAAGCTAATCCTAAGTTTAATAAAAAACAAATGTATTCAAGATAAAAAACCTCTTTTATTAATAGTCGAGGACTTTTCTCATGACACATCACCCTCAAGAACCTCGCTCTGCGAGGCATTCCGCCTCTTCGGAAACGCCAAATACACATGGTTTAGTGGTGGCGATGATGATATAAAAGCCCTATGCCAAGGAGTGTTAACTGGCTATCAAAGTGCTAATGCTCGCCATTTTAAGAATGCAGTTTTAGCTAAAACTAGGTTTTTTATTGAGAATAACGACAAAAAAAGCTTTTTTGATTTATGCCAAAGTATTTACCGCAGCGCACAACAAAATGCCCCTATAATCTACAATACTGATAACAAATTTCAATTTGAAAATAAAGAAGATTTTTACGAATTTGAAGAAGAAAACGAATCTTCTCTAAGCTCGTCTTTTAGGAATTTGTACAACTTCTATGTGGAAGTCACGCCTTTTGAAGATGAAAACAAAGTACGGGTAGGCAATAGATATAAAAAAAAGACTAAAAAAACTTTAAAAAACCCTCAATCGTCCCTATTTGAAGGAATCGCATGACTCAAACAATATCATCTAACATAAACCTTATTTCTTCAGAAGGAATCAACAAATGAATCAACAAAATTATAATACAAACATAGAAAAAAGCATTTTAAGCTCGATACTTTTTGAGCCGCAAGCACTGCAAGATATTTCAAAAATATTACATGTAGAAGATTTTTATCTTCCGATGCATCAGCTCATCTACGATGCAATGCTTAAACTAAACAAACAAGATCTGCCGATAGATGAAGAGTTTATAAAGCGTAAGTTTCCTAAAGTAGATGATGATACCATGTTGCAGATTTTAGCTGCCAATGCTATTTCGCAAGCAAATCTTTTCTCATATGTCAAAGAGCTTAAAAAAGACAGTATCGCAAGGCAAACACATCTTACTTCTCTTGAGCTGCAGCAAAAGTTTGATGTAAAACTCATTGACAAACTAAATACACTCAAAGATGAGCTTGAGAGCGTTGATGGATTTGCTAAGCTTAAAAGTATAGACGACAAAGCTTGTAATGATATTTTTGATAAATTTGATATAGTTTTTGATGAAATTGAAAATGTCAAATTTGAGTATCTAATGGATAATTTTCTAGTTAAAAATGAAATAACAATGATTTCAGCTCGCCCAGGAACAGGTAAAAGTCTATTAAGTGTTGCAGCTGCAAATATGATGTTAATGCAAAAAAATATAGAACAGGTCTATTACATAGACGGGGATAACAGTAAATCTACTTTGAAAGACAGAAATATCCATCATCTAAAAAAACAGCACGGCACAAAGTTTAGATACTTTGTAGGACTTGGCAAAAGCGAACTTTGGCAGATCATAAATGCTTTAAAAAAAAAAGATTTAACAGATTCTCTAATTGTCTTTGACAGTATCAAAAACTTTATCTCCGGAGACAGAGACAAAAACAAAGATGTATCACCGGTGATGGAGATACTTAGAACACTTAGAAACAACGGTGCTACCGTGGTATTTCTTCATCATCAGAACAAAGCTCAAAAAGATTTTACAAGTGATTACGCAGGCTCTTCTGCATTTGAAGAAGACACATCAAATGCATTTACTCTAAAGCGAAACGATGATAAAAACGCTTTGATACTAAAGCCGTTTAAAGCTAGAGCAGGCGATCTGCAAGAAATAGCATTTAGTTATAACGCTCATAATCACACACTTACAAAGCTAGATATTAGCTATGCAAAACAGACTAAAGAGATGGATGAGATGATAGAAGAGACTATAGAGTTTTTAAAATCATCCCGAAGTCGTCCAATGTGGAGTGAGTTGTCAAAAAATCTTACTGATTTAGGATATGACAAAGAAAAAGCTAGTAAGGTTATTAAAAACGGTGAAGGTAAATTATGGAAATTTGAGAGAGGCGATAGAAACAATCAAAAACTTTACTCTCTGATAGAAACTACCTCTACAAAATCAAAAGCCGTAGAGACTATATACGAAGATATCGCAAATACTGCTCCGATAAGTCCGATAACTCCGAGAAGTCTATTTTTAGGCACTTCTGAGAGTTTAGAAATGGATACAAACAGCTCCGATAACTCCGATAAGTCAAAAGATACACTGTATAGTGATAATATTGCACCGATAACTCCGAGAACCTCTAATATAGGGCTTTATGAGGGGTTGGATATAATTTCCGATAAGTCGGATAACTCCGAGAACCGAAATGTATTAGTTGCTTCTCAAAATTTCCCACGGGAAAATTCAGGTGTTACAGTAACACAATCAATTTTGGCAAACAGTTCTAATAAATTCTTTCTTAATATAAATGACACTGCTCCGATAAGTGCATTTGAAAAAATACAAATGCCAATTTTGTGAGGAAATACAAAATGAAAAAATACATACAAACTAAAAATTTACCAACTATATTTGATTTAAGCACCGATTACTTTTGCCAAAGAATGGGAAAAGAATTCATAGAGAAGGTTCACTATTTTATTCCGCCAAACTCATCAAAAACCAAAAAAGCGGTACTTTGGGATATTGAAGCTTTAGAAAATTGGATAAGAGGTAATCAAATTGATGATGAGCTTAAGTCTTTGCTAGATAGAAAATAGGCTAAAATTATGTCGTTAATTGTAGACGGTGTGAAATCTCCTAAGAAAGGAGATAAAAAAGTGATTGATTTAAAAGCCTCGATTTTGGATAGAGGCAGTAGAAAACATTGGTATATTAGATATCAGCTGTTCTTTGAAGATGGGAGTGTTGAAACAAAAGAAGAAAGCACTAAAGTTTTAAAGACTGAGAAACCTTTAAAATACATGCAGACAAAATATCTGCCTGCTTGGATTTCTAAAAAACAGAATGAGCTATCTTTGCAAAAATTTGAGAGCAAGAAGTTTTCATGTTTTTTTCAAAAATATTTAACTGAGCATGATGCAGATAAAGGTTTTTTAAACAGATTACCAATTTATCGCAAAGTTGTTCAGTATTTTGGAGATTTTGAAGTCTCTAAAATCAATAGGCAGATGGTAAAAGATTTTTTGTTTTCTCTGGGAGATATAAAAAACGATAGCAAAAAAAAATATCTTACTTGCATCAAAGGCGTTTTAGATATTGCACTAGATAGTGAGCTGATTTCTAAAAATGTAGCAAAAGATATCATATTTTCAAAAGAAGCTAAAGAAGCTATAAATCCGTTTTCGACTGATGAAATATCACTGGTCTTAAAAAATGCAGATGATATGCTTAAGAACTATCTCGGCATAGCTTTTTATACAGGTATGCGAAGCGGAGAGATATTAGGACTTATGCACGGCGATATTTTATCAGATAAAATATCAATTAAGCGTTCTATTTCAAGAGGAAATATAACTTCGCCCAAAACAATAGGGAGTATAAGAGATATTCCGATGTTTGAGAGTGTTAAACCTTTTCTGCGAGAACAGATAAAACAAAGTTCTAAGTCTTTATATCTATTTAACCAAAACGGTACAAATATAGATGATGTTTCTTTTTTTAGATATCGCTGGAGAGAGTTATTAAAAATTTGCAATATACCTTATAGAACTATCTATAACACTAGACACACTTTTATAACTGCAATGTTAAACAGTGGTAAGTTTAGAATTATGGACATTGCTGCAATCGTAGGACATACATCACCACAAATGATTATGACTAGATATGTAGGGTTTATTAAAGAAAATCATCTAAAGATTGATACTAATTTAGAAATCTTTAGTGACAGTTTCGGTGACAGTTTAAAATTTAAGATTGATTAAAAAGGCTCCAAAAGTGCCTTTTGGTGGTGGACGAGGAGGGATTTGAACCCTCGGTACAGTTACCCATACGCATCCTTAGCAGGGATGTGGTTTCAGCCGCTCACCCACTCGTCCGTTTGAAGACCGAGATTATAATCATATATACATAATATACAGCTTAAGAATGGTATTGAGCTGTATATTTTTTTAAATTTGTTCTAATATTTTTTGAACTACTTCTGCAGGATTTTTAGAGTTGTAGATAGGACGACCTACAACTATAAAGTCTACATTCGCACTTTTTGCAAATGCAACGTCTGCAACTCTTTGCTGATCACCTGCATCTTCGCCAAAAGGGCGGATTCCTGGAGTAAGAGTCATAAAGCTTTTATCTGTTATATTTTTTATAGATGCGCTCTCGTAAGCTGAGCAGACAACACCGTCAAGTCCGCTTTCATGTGCATCTTTTGCAAACTGGTCTGCTTTTTTTGCTATAGAGCTTCCATATACATCATTAAACTCATCTTCATTAAAAGATGTAAGAGCAGTAACAGCTAAAACGATAGGGCGGTTTTCATAGCATGAGAGCCTCTCCATAACCTCTTTCATAGCTCGTTTTCCTGCGCTTGCATGAACATTAAACATATCAACGCCAAGCCCCATAATAGACTCTGCTGCATCTGCCATTGTATTTGGAATGTCATAGAGTTTTAAGTCCAAAAATATCTTAAAATCCGGATTGATTTTTTTGATATCTTTTAAAAACTCTTCGCCGTCACGGATATATGAACGAAGACCGACTTTTAGCCATACTGGATAATCTTTTATTTTATGAATCAAATCTAAGTTTTCTTCTTTTGTAGGTAAATCAAGGGCTACACAAAGTTGCATTGCTTCTCTTTTGAATTGTATTTTGAATGAAATTGTAGCATTTTTGGGAGGTAAATACAGAGCGGATATCTCCACTCTATATTAAAGTTCTATAATTTACAAGATTGAACAGTTGAAGCGATAGTTGCAACAATGCTCGGATCTTCAAGTGTTGATATATCTTGAGTGATCTCTTCGCCTTTTGCGATTGAACGAAGAATTCTTCTCATGATTTTTCCTGAGCGAGTTTTCGGTAAGCCCGGAACAAATACTACATCATCACAAAGAGCGATGTTTCCTATCTCTTTTTGGATAACTTTGTTGATAGCTTTTACCTCTTCGACTTCATCTGCTATGCCGCTGTCCGATTTTAAAACAATGTAAGCAAAGATGCCTTCACCTTTGATCTCATGAGGTTTTCCTACAACTGCGACTTCTGCAACATTTGGATGTTTTTTGATAGCCGCTTCAACTTCAGCCGTACCCATTCTATGTCCTGAAACATTGATGACATCGTCAGTTCTTCCGGTGATAGTGATGTAACCCGCTTCATCGTAGATAGCGCCGTCACCGGTAAAGTAAACAGGTTTGCCGTCTTTTTTTACATCGCCGAAGTAAGATTTTACAAATCTCTCCTCATCACCCCAAATACCTCTTATCATTGACGGCCAAGGACGAGTTACACACATAAGACCTTTTTCGCCCACTTCAACTTTAGCACCATTTTCATCTAAAATCTCAGCCATAATTCCAGGAAGAGGGAATGTTGCGCATGCAGGTTTAATAGGTGTAGCACCCGGAAGAGGCGATACGATATGTCCGCCAGTTTCAGTTTGCCAGTAAGTATCAACGATGGCACATTTGCTTCCGCCGATAGCCTCATAGTACCATTTCCATGCCGGTGGATCTATAGGTTCTCCGACTGTTCCTAGAACTTTTAGAGATGAGAGATCATATTTTGCAGGCTCATGTTCGCCAGTTTTATGAAGTACGCGGATAGCAGTCGGTGCTGTGTAGAACTGATTTACTTTGTACTCTTCTACCATTTTCCACGGTCTTCCCGCATCAGGGTAAGTAGGAACGCCCTCAAACATGATAGTCGTTGCACCCATCGCAAGTGGTCCGTAAACTATGTAAGTATGCCCTGTAATCCAGCCAACATCGGCAGTACACCAGTAAGTGTCGTTTTCTTTTACATCAAACACCCACTCCATCGTCATTTGCGCCCAAAGGATGTATCCTGCTTGATTGTGCTGAACACCTTTTGGTTTGCCTGTGCTTCCTGAAGTGTAGAGAAGGAAAAGCGGATCTTCCGCATCCATAACTTCCGGTTCACATTTTACGTCTTGATGTTTGATAAGTTCATTGTATGAGTAATCTCTTCCTGCAACCCAAGTAACATCTTCGCCGTTTCTTTCAACAACCAAAACTTTTTTAACAGGAGTCTCACCCTTTAGTGCTTCATCTACAACAGGTTTTAACATGTAAGGCTTATCTTTTCTAAATGCGCCATCAGCAGTGATAACAACTTTAGCATCTGCATCGATGATTCTGTCTTTTAGTGCTTCAGCAGAGAAACCGCCAAATACAATAGAGTGAATCGCACCGATACGAGCACAAGCCAGCATCGCATAAGCAGCTTCAGGAATCATCGGCATATAGATAACTACACGATCTCCTTTTTTAACTCCAAACTCATTTTTAAGCAAGTTGGCAAATTTGTTTACATTGTAGTAAAGTTCAAGATAAGTGATGATTTGTTTGTCGCCTCTGTCTCCTTCGAAAATAATCGCAGCTTTGTTTTTACGGCTGTTCAAGTGGCGGTCGATACACTGAACGGCAACATTTAATTTTCCGCCTAAAAACCACTTAACAAACGGTGCTTTACTCTCATCTAAAACAGTATGAAACGGCTCCATCCACTCTAACTTTTCTTTTGCGTAACTTCCCCAAAAACCTTCATAATCTCTCATTGCAAAGTCTTGCAAATCTTGGTATTCACACATATTTTTTATTCTAGCAGTTTTGCTAAACTCTCTATTTGGTTTAAAAACTTCTCTGTTCATTTCTTGTTTCCTTGTTCTTATTTAATTTTAAAACGATGTCGGAAGTACACCCTCAAGGGGTACTAGATTCCGCCATCTACGCTAGCCGCTGTGGCACTAAAGCTTGCCTTTTGCGAGGCAGACACTCACTTTTTCTTTGAAAAAGTAAGATTTAGGTATATCATAGCCGTCATGATTGCGTCATTGACGGCATTGTGTACTCCCATATTTGGAATACCGCATTTTTTTAAGATTGTATCAAATCGTAAATCAATATTTCCTTGCGGAATCATTGAAATTGTTTTGTCGAAGTATATTTCTGAGACTTCGATCATTTTATTTGGAAGTGTAATGCCAAGCATCTCTTTGGTGTATTTATTTACCATACTGACATCAAACTCAAGATAGTAGCCCACTAATGGTCTAGAACCTACAAAATTTAAAAACTCTACAATACCCTCCTTTGTTGTTTTTGCATCTTTTAAGTCAAAGGGACGAATCCCGTGAATTTTAATACTTTTTGAACTTATCTCTTTTGAGTTTTGTAAAAAAACTTCAAAAATTTCAGATGTAAGTATCTTGTTATCCTTGATTTTAACCGCTCCGATAGAGAGTATCTCGTCCTTTTTTGGATCTAGACCCGTAGTCTCCGTATCAAATACAACATACTCACCGCTTGTATCTTCTTGAAATAAAAACTCAAAATTTTTATCTTTTAGTTTAGAGCGGTTTGCTTTGGTTTTAAATCTAGAGATAAATCCAAACATTCTTAAACAACCATATTTAAGTGAAAATGAAAACTCATAAATTTTTTAAATTTATTTATGATTTTAAAACTGTCTTTGAGCAGATCTCTTTGGTTCTTCTCTAAATTTCTAGGATTTATATAGTTTGCTTCATCTATAGTTTTTGCTTCTAACATCGCTTTGAGTCTAATGGAACTAAGAGTGTCGAAACTCTCTATAAGCTCGGTTGCAAATGTTTTATCAATCACTCCGATGTTATTCAATTCTTTG
>Ga0208246_1001943_pt1 | contig 10393 bp, 13 predicted proteins | sample RifOxyD2_FD_184039 | JGI IMG/M metagenome (GOLD analysis project Ga0208246, IMG submission 184039) | Soil microbial communities from Rifle, Colorado - Rifle Oxygen_injection D2 (SPAdes) | ecosystem: Environmental > Terrestrial > Deep subsurface > Rock core/Sediment | place: Rifle, Colorado...
TCAAAGGGTTTCATGGTAAATATCTGAAATCATTTGGTGTAAAATTACCAAAACTTTATGATTTACAAAATCATTTTACAAAAGATGCTTTAGTTTTAGTTTATTTAGCTTATGATTATCCAAAAACTAGAAAAGTTAGTAAAGAGGAATTAACTAAATTTATCAGAAGTTATTATCCAAATACAAACGATGTACAACAAGCGAGGCATCTTGGAGCTCAAGCCGGTTGGTGGATTGTCGCTGGTGGACGAGACAATATTGTCTTGGATATAAAGAGAGGTGAGTATCAGCTTTATACATTGGAACAGCCGTATCCAAGTTTTAAAAAAGGACATAGAATTGTTGATACAGATAATTGGTCAAAAATTAAAGCTAAATATAATTATCGTTGTGCAACTTGTGGTTCGCAAGAAAATAAACCACATCTTCATTGGCCAGCAACAAAAACAATTTTACAAAAAGCTCATATGGATCCAAATAAACCATTAATAGCAGGGAATATTATTCCACAGTGTCAAAAATGTAATAGAGGAGACAGAAATCGTTGGGTCTATGATAATAAAGGTAGAGTTATAAAATTAGCAAATCCACAAGTGATCAAGACTTGTGATAAAGAGGTGAAAGAAAGAGTTTATAGTTTTTTGTATAAAGAATTTAAGGGTCAAAATCCTAATTCTAAAAAATAATTATGCAAAACAGTAAATTTATTAATAAAATTATTTGCGCTGATTCTTTAGAGTTATTATCAAAAATTGAGGATAACTCAATTGATGTGGTCTTGACAGACCCGCCATATTTTTTAGATAAACTTGATGAAAATTGGAATTACGAAGAAGTTTCTAACAAAAATAACCAATACACAATTAAGTCTCTTCCTGCAGGTATGAAATTCGATCGGGAGCAAGGCCAAAGGTTTTATAAATGGTACTTAGATGTTTCTAAAGAAATATTCAGGGTTTTGAAACCTGGTGGTTTTTTCTTTTCGTTTTCTAGTCCAAGACTATATCATCGAATGGCGTCAGCAATAGATGATGCCGGTTTTGAGATCAGAGATGCATTTATGTGGCTTTATACTCAAAATCAGGCAAAGGCTATGGGTGTTGATCATTTTATAAAAAAAATGAATATTGATGAGGAAGGAAAGAAGAAATTAAGAGAAAAATTTAGCGGATGGAAAACTCCTCAAATAAAATCTTGCTTTGAACCAATTGCGATGGCACAAAAACCAACTGATCAAACATACTTAAACAATATGATGAAATATGAGGTAGGTTTATTAAACACAAGTATTAGAATTGGTGATAATATGTATCCTGCCAATGTTTTTTCGGTTGACAGTATTAATGAATTAATTGATAAGACTTTTCTTTTACCAAAACCAACAAAAAGAGAGAAAGGGGAATACAATGATCATAAGACAGTTAAACCATTAGCTGTTTGTGAATACTTAATAAATCTTTCAGCTTTTTCAGAGGATGCCGTTATTCTTGACCCTTTTGTTGGAAGCGGAACGACAGCCGTCGCCGCAAAAATATTAGGGAAAAATTATATTGGAATTGATGCAAATGAAAAATATGTAAAAATTTCAGAAAAAAGATTAAAAGAACTAGATAAAAAAGAGATATTTATGTTAGAAAAACAAGAAAATTCGAATTTACAAATAAAATTACAATTTGTATAAATATGAAATATTTAATTGTAAACAGAGGGAGTGCGTCGGAGAAATACTCTATATATGAGGGAGAAAAATGTTTGGCGTATTTGCACATGGAAAAAGCGGAAAATGATAAATGTGATTTTGTCAGTTCTTTATACATTAGTGGACAAGAAACGGCGGGACAGCCCTCTCCACTTAACGGCAGACCTAATCGTTCCGAGGACTCTCCCGCCATTTCTTGCATAACGAAAAAAGAATATGAAAATTCTTTAAACTATGCTTTGAATCTTTTTATTGAAAAGAAAATTATTGCTAACAAGGAAGAAATTACTGGCATTGGGATCAGAGTTGTGGCGCCGGGTAAATATTTTCAAGGTGATAAAATAATTGATAAAGTTTATTTGAAAGAAATTAAAAAAGTTTTGGCAGAAGCACCACTTCATATTTTGCCGACTTATGAGGCGATTAAAGATTTGAAAAAAACTTTTAAAAATATTCCGATAGTTGGTGTGTCGGATAGTGATTTTCATAAAACTATTCCGGATCAAGCTAAATATTATGGTTTACCTTGGGCAGAAACGCAAAAATATCAAATTGAGAGATATGGTTATCACGGTATTTCCGTGGAATCTATCCTAAATAAGATGAAGGCTGAAAAAACGGAAGAAGGGCAAATTCCTAAAAAATTAATTATTTGCCATATTGGCAGTGGAGCATCCGTCACGGCGGTCAAAGACGGTCAAAGTATTGAAAACTCTATGGGCTTTACACCGCTTGAGGGAGTGATGATGGCCACACGAGCAGGGAATATTGATCCGGGAGCCTTGGCTTATTTGTCAGAAAGATTAGGATTAAAAGGCAAAAAGTTAAAAGAATATCTGAATAAAAAATGCGGTCTTTTGGGGGTGAGTGAGCAGAGTTCCGATGTTCGAGATTTGCTAAAATTGGAAAGAGAGGGAAATACTCAGGCTAAACTAGCTTTGGATATGTATGTTTATCATCTGCAAAAACAGATTGGATCATATTATGTAGTTTTAGGCGGTTTGGATATGATTATTTTTACCGCCACGGTAGGGGAACGGTCCTTTATCATGAGAGAAAGGATTTGTGCTGATTTGGAAATGCTTGGTCTTAAATTAGATAAAGAAAAAAATAATCAAAGTGAGGGAATTAATGCCCTTATTTCTACTTCGGATTCCCAAGTAAAAATTTTAGTTAGAAAGACAGATGAGATGAGACAGATTGCCAGAGATACCATTAAAATCCTTTCTGTATTATAATTACTATATGAAAAAGACCAGCACCTTTCTCTTTACTTTATTTTTGGTTTTAGCCCTTGGTTTTTTGGTCGGCATTAATTTTTTGAAAGACTCTCCTTATTTGAGTGCTCTAAATGATTCAGCTATTCAGGCCATTTCCGGACTGATTATTATTTTAATTGTCTTGGCTTTTATTTATCGAGAAGTTGAAAACAACAAAGTTCAGAATCAATTTATTGCCATTGTGACACACAAATTTAGGACGCCTTTGACTGGTATTCGTTGGTCCATTGATATGTTACAAAAGGACCTAACTTTACTTGAGAAAAAAGATTTGCTGATGGAGATGCAAAAGGCTAATGAACGATTGATGGAAATTGTGGATTTACTTATTGGTTTTGCTAAGTTTGATAAAAAACTTGAATATGCTTTTAGTGCCGTTTCTTTGCGAGAACTTACGGATATTTCTCTCAATAAATATTCGGTAATGATTAGAAATAAAGATATTAAATTATCACTTAGTTCGGATCGGGAATTGCCTTTGGTGATTATTGATAAAGCCAAAATCCAATTTGTAATTGATATGCTGATTGACAATGCTTTGAAATACACACCCAAAGGTGGTTCGGTGGCTGTTTCTTTTGAAATAAATAATAAGTCTGTAATCTTAAAAGTTAAAGATACTGGTATTGGTATTGGTTTTTTTGATGGCCAAAAGATTTTTCATCATTTCTTCCGCGCTAAAAATGCTAAGTTGATGGATACGGATGGTTTGGGTCTAGGTTTGTATACGGCACGCAAAATTGTTAATCATCATAAAGGAAAAATATGGGCTGAGTCTGAAGGTTTAAATAAAGGTTCTACCTTTTCTATACGTCTGCCGATTAAGAGATAAAAATTAAACCTTTATTTTTTAAAAGTTTTCTGCTAAGATACTAAAAGTTCTTTAAACAAAAGAACAATATTCCGCGGTGGCGCAGTGGTAGCGCAGTCGCCTGTTAAGCGATTGGTCGTTGGTTCGAATCCAACCCGCGGAGCCATATGGGATGAGCAGAGCCAAAAGCTCTGCTTTTCTCTTTATTTACGGGCTTTTTTGTGAGTTCGAATATTGTTTTTTCGTCCATTTTTTCTCCCGTTATCTCTGATACTCGGTCAAAGATCATTTTGAATGCTTTATGGTATGATATCTCGGTTTTTTCTCCATTTATCTTGGTGTTCGAAAATAATAAGGACAAAAGCAGTCGTTTGTCATTGACCATGTTGTCATCGCTCGGATTTTTCGTGTTAAATCGGTTGGTGTAAATTCTCCATGCTTGTTTGGCAATCTCCAATATCGTTCCTCCCATTTCAAAATACTTGAGATTAGCATTCTGATGTTTATCGAGTGTGTTTTTAACTTCCTCTTGCTCGGCTTTGTATTGCGTGAATTTCTTTTGGTAGAAATCCTCGCTAATCTTTCCGTCTATCTTGTCGTCATAGAGCTTATCAAGCCTTATGGTGACCATTTCGTATCGGCGATTGAGCTCACCGGTAGCCTTTTCTCGGAATTCTATTTCCTCGCCATGACTTTCTTTCAAGGCCTCTTGGACCCAAGAAAGCATGTTTTCGGTCGCCTCAACGCCTTTGGGGTTTAAACCGCTTATTGTTTGAATCACTTGAATATCAATGTTTTCTTGTTTGACCCAGTCTCTTTGCTGGCAATTTTTGTAATGGTTGCAGTGGCCATACCAATTGCCTTTATGCACCTCCCAAGTTATCCGGCCACCGCATTCGGCACAGCGGAAGACATTTTTAAATAACGAATTGTGTTTGTAGTATCTCGGCGTGCCGTTTGAGTGCATTATCTCTTGGCACCGCATATATAATTCTTTGGTGATGAGCGGTTCATGTCCGCCTTTGGTGATTTTATTATTCCAGCGATTCATGCCGTAATAAAATGGATCACCCAGAAGTTGGTGGACTCTGGAGTGGCTTACTTTATTTCCTCCCCGAGATCGCAATCCCTCTTGAAAAATAACATCAGCCAATTTCTTGGTTGAATATCGGTTTGAACCGTAAAGGTCAAACATCTTTTTGATAAGTGGTGCTTTGTCTGGATCAATGACATGGATTTTATGGCCTTTTTCGCCGACAGTCTTGTATCCCAATGGCGGTTTGCTTGGTAGCCATCCTTGGAATAACTTTTCTTTTTGTCCTTTCTTTACATTTTCCGATAAAAGGCGGATGTAATATTCGGCCGTAGCCACTTTGACTCGCCACATAAACCATTCATGCGACTTGGAATCTTTGTGCAGGACGCACCCTTCTTTTACCAGAATGATTTGATGTTTTTCATCGGCCAGTATCCATTCATCGATCACCGGCACATCGGCAAAGTTGCGGGTTAAGCGGTCGGTGGTTTCCACGAAGATGGTGTTGATCTTGGTCTTGGTTACATGTTCCATCATCTCGTGGAAAATCTTGCGTTGAATTTTTCCGGCCGCCGATTCTTGAATGGCAAAAACTTTTACCAGATCATAGCCGTTGCGTTCGGCTTGTTCTCGCAAAAGTTTTTCTTGAGCCGGCAGAGAATATCCGGAATCTTCCTGATCTTTGGAAGAAACACGGGCATAACCGACGGCTCGCATTGATTCATTTTCTTTTTGCATTGTCATAGTCATATTTGTTGTTAATTTTATAAGTTCGAATGCGACCTTTGGTACCCAAGCACAACATACGCTAATTTTTCGAACAAGCTAAGCGTCAGTTGCCCACAGGTGTTTATTCATCAGTATCATCGTCTTTTTTCTCGATTCTTTTTGGTTTAACCTTTCCGGTTTCAGCCCAGTTGGTTATCATGTCAGTCGTTTCTTTGGAATAAAAATCTCTCGACAGTCGCAGTTTGATTTCGTAAGGGATGAGTTTCCAACGATCTTGAGGCGGTAATTCATAGATGTCTTGGTTATCAAGCATGATGTTTTCTTTCGGCTTACCCTCGACTCTGTCCAAGATTTCTTTGATTGCAGCTAATTTCACGGCATCGTTGCTACTCCCCATAAGAGCCACGAGCATTTCGTTGGCCAGACGAAAATTTTCCTCTCTGATTCTTGCTCCGGCTTTGCGGACTATTTCCATAGTCTCGGCGTGAATCTGATCCATTTCGTTTGAATAGCGTTCGTAAGCCCAAGTTAAAGTTCCGGATTCCTTGAACCAATCTTTAACACTTTGTTCGGTAAATTTGGTTTTTCTACTTTTTGGCCACTTCTTGTTTAAGGTATCAGCGATGTTTTGATAAGAATGGCCTTTATATTTCAGCTCAAATGCCAATTTGTGATATGCCGATAGATGTTTAATTTTTGGCATAAAAAGTAGAGTTAAGTAGAATTTTTCTTGTGGTCATTTACCACAATAATTACGGGTTTATTCACTATTCTTTCGATGATGTATTTGGTAGCCGACAATCTGACGGTTTCGTCATCACTGCTTAAAAGTGATACAAGTGTCTCGGCCGCTTTGGTCAAGTTTTTCTTGAATATCTCCTCGGATTTTTCCAACGGAGTTTTTAGTTTTTGCATTTCTACTTTGCTCATAAGTTTTGATTAATGATTAATTATTTTTTCGGAATCGACATCTTGTCGACTAATTTGGCTCTGGCCTCGGCCAAGAGTTTTAAATTCTTGGACCGAGCGATATTTTCTTTATAAATATCTTTAATTTCTTTAAATCCATTACCTTCTATAACTTCTGCATCTGAAGCATTGTGCTTTCCGTGCCGTCCGGCTTTTGATGTCGATTGGTTTCCGTTCTGCTTCAGATGTAGGACGGACAGCAAGGTGATGCATCGGGGCTTGAATCTGGCATCCTCGCCCCGAGTTTTAGTTGTTGAGATAAACGCCCAAGCCTCAAGTTTGTTTAAGCACCTTTTGATCGTCCGCCAATCTTTCAATCCGGAATAAACCAAAAGCATTTTGTTTGGTGCGTCTATCGTCTGGCTGGCCTTGTTGGAGGCAATCTCCGTCAAGGCCATGTAGATATTTCTCAGGTTGCGAAAATCATCGGTGCTTATTTGTTTATCCAGCCATTGCTGTCGCATATACCGCAAAGCCGGTTTGTCTTGATAGGCAAACGGCAATTCGCGGTAATCGCGGACCTTATGCTGGTTTGTTTGTTGGTTCTGATATTGGTTCATAAGGCACTAATAATTCTCGACCGCTGGTGATATCCTCCCAGTAGAATCGTGACAAAGCGTCATAGAAACTCACGAGGTTAAAGGCGATGTCATGGAGTTCTTGATCGCTTACTTCCTGGCCGAAATCCTTTTTGAGAATAGCCCGAAGTTTTTCCAGCGTGTCCGGTTTTAACTTCATAGCTGTTCATGCACATAGATTCTCGTTTTGGCTATTTTAATTTGGTTAAAGAAAGCTTGGGGTTCGACCTTTAGCTCTTGTTTCCAAAAAGCATCAAGCAATGTTTCCAGTTTTTTGCTTGAGTTAAAGACAAAGAAAACTCTATGCGGATTAGTTCGATCCACGACCTCTAACGATTCGGGCATCAATAGTAAAATCACCGCTATCAACGCCAGATCAGCGGTTTTGAAATGTTGTGTTTCCATATTGGCATTTCATGGTCATGTTTTTACTCGATCCTCACACATGGTCATTGTGCCAATTATGCCGACCCTCTTTACATACTCTTTAGTCAACAAAAAAACGGCGTTTTATGCCGTTTGGACCGTAGTTATCAACAAGGGGCTTGAGAGGGGGCTAAGCTTTTTTGAAAATTATGCCCGGATTTATTCGGTAGCCGTAATCCTGATAGCCGTCGATAAAATCAATTACTCCCAGTTTTTTCTCAATCTCTTTTCTGATTTTATAAACCGCACCCTCTACGGATTTTCTGGTTGATAATCCGGACAGTTCGATCAATTCTGCTGTTGGTATGTAACTCTTTTTTCCGAGCATTGCCAAAATCAATTTGCCTCGGCCGTTTTTTATTTCTATGCGGTGATTGTGCTTTTCTTTTGGTTCGCGATAGATTAAACCGTCCGCCGTGATGAATACTTCCACCCGGCCTTTTTTCTTGTTCTTTTCTTTTTCGGATTTAATATCCTCTCGCCAGTATTTAACTACTTCCTCGGCAATCTTTTTTCTTTCATCTTGATTTCGCTTTTTGTATTCAGCATTTTCTTTGAGCAAGGATTCTACTTGTATTTTAAGCGAGGCATTTTCCAACTCCGATTCAATGAACTTGATATTTAATTCCTTGATTGTGTTTTGGACAACAGTGAGCGGATCAAGTCCGGCGTTAGCAAAAGCGTGCTCAACGGCCCTTTTGGTAGCATCAATAGAAAACCTCATCGTGGTGCCGAAGCCCACGGTCTTTCTGGTGTTGAATTTATATGTGGCGGTCTTTGAGACCTTTTTCATAGTCATGGTCATATTTTTACTGGATGTAAGCTTAATCCTAACTCCCAGTTCATTTTTGTCTTTTTAGCATAGTTTTCACGTTGTACTATGATTATTTTCCTTTTTTAACATAGTACAGTGTGCAAAAAGTCTCTTTTTTGTCCACTACAGTGATGCAACTGGACAAAATTAGTGAATTGGACCCATTTTATACCCTCCGTTCACTAATCTTTGGATACGTGCGGATATAATCGTATATAGTTGACTCTATCTGATTACGCAGGCTAACAAGTCTATTATGACAAAATTGCCCACTTTTGACAACGACTTCTGTAAGCGGTAAAATGTAAGTATAAAATTATTAGCAGAGAAATCATTTATGAATACTAAGATAGACAAACTTTTTACGATTGAGGAAACTGCCAAAATATTAAGAGTCAGTTGTCGTTCTGTAAATCGTTACATTGATTCTGGAAAATTAAAGGCATCAAAGATTGGGAGTTGGAGAATAACGGAAGTGGATTTGCAAAAGTTTTTAGAAAATACCAGCAATACTTCTGGTAAGTCAAATAAAAAGTAAAATGATTTATGACGACACAACAAGCAATTAAAACTATTCAAACAACTTTCGATATAAATGCGATTTTTGCTCGCAGAGTCTTTTCTCTTGCTGATAAAACAAACCTGCTTGATGATTCGGCACGCATCATCGCGGAAAAACCAAAGCCATTCGTCAAATGGGTTGGTGGTAAGCGTCAACTTCTCGCTCAATTTAGAAGGATGAACCTTTATCCACCAGAAAACTTTGATCCTAAAAAAAGCAGATACTTTGAACCGTTTGTCGGTGGTGGTGCAGTATTCTTTGATCTTCTCCCAGAAGAAGGTTTTCTCTCTGATTTAAACAAAGAGCTTGTTACTACGTATAATGTAATAAAAAATGATATTGAAAAGTTAATCGTCTCTCTCAAGAAGCACAAAACCGATAAAGACTACTTTTTGGAAGTTCGTGCTCAGGACCCAAATAAGCTAAGCGACGTCGCAGTGGCCTCTCGTTTTATATTTCTCAATCGCACCTGTTTTAATGGAATGTATCGGGTAAATAGTAAGGGAGGATTTAATGTGCCGTTTGGCAAATACACCAATCCTCTTATTTGCGATGAGGATAATTTGAGAAAAGTATCAAAGGCACTTCAAAATATTGATATAAAACATCAGGACTATAAGGAGGTTCTTAAAAAAGCAAAAAAAGGTGATTTCATTTATTTTGACCCACCATATTATCCGGTTAGCAAGACGGCATCATTTACCTCTTATACGGCCGAGACGTTTTTAGAAAAAGAGCAGACAGAGCTTCGTGACACTCTTGTTGAGCTAAATAAAAGGGGTTGTTTCGTTATGCTTTCAAATTCCGATACGCCATTCATTAATAAAATATACTCTGGAATCAAAGGAGTACATATCAACAAGGTTCAAGCCGGCCGAGCTATAAATTCCAACGGTTCGGGAAGAGGAAAAATCACCGAAGTCTTAATAACTAATTACTAAATATAATATGCAAAAAGATTTTAATAATCTAATAACCACTTTTAAAAGCTCAATTAAGACTTGGGATTATTTTGTAAATTGGAAGAAGGTTTTTTCAAACAGCTCAGATTTGGAAATCTCTCTCAATAAGCTCAACTACCTGCTCGGAAAAGATAATCTCGAAGACGAATTTAGGAAGCTATATAGTTCCAATCCCGATATCGTAAAAGCTTTACCGGTACTTTTGGCGGTTAGAGAAAATAAGCTCGAGGTATTTGATAAGGTCACTAAAAATTCGGACTTTTTTGATTTTTCCGGTAAGGAACAAGATCCAGATAAATACTATGAGTTCTTAGAAAGATCCGGACTTGCTCGTTTGTTTCAAAAAGACGGCATAAAAAATCTTGTTGATTATGTTATGGGTGTAGAAGTCGGCCTTGATAGTAATGGCCGCAAAAATCGTGGAGGTTGGCAAGTACCCCATATACTAGACACAGTTGTGCAGATAGTCTGGGTTGATTGGGGGCGATGAGTTACAATCAAGTGGTAATAATCACATCATTACCATG
>Ga0208246_1001946_pt1 | contig 10378 bp, 9 predicted proteins | sample RifOxyD2_FD_184039 | JGI IMG/M metagenome (GOLD analysis project Ga0208246, IMG submission 184039) | Soil microbial communities from Rifle, Colorado - Rifle Oxygen_injection D2 (SPAdes) | ecosystem: Environmental > Terrestrial > Deep subsurface > Rock core/Sediment | place: Rifle, Colorado...
CCTTTTTAATATGTCATCCCTACTTTTAATTTGTCATCCCGGAAGGCCGAGCGGAGCGAGGTCTATCCGGGATCCAGAAGCCGATCAATTTTACTCCTGGGTCCCGGATCAAGGTCGAGCCGCAGGGGAGGCTTGAACTGCTTCAGATCGACACGGCGAGACCGGCGAGGCGATGTCCGTGGACCGAGGACCGCCGAGTCGCCGGGACGAAAGATGAGTAGATATGAGACTTCAATAAAAAAAGAAGGACCGCAGACGGTCCTTTTGTGTTCTTTAGCGAGGGAGTTGTTAGCGGCTAGTCCTTGTCGTTTAGGTTTAGATATTAATCTTATCTTGTTTTTTCAGGAACAGTAGGTTAAGCCAGGCACTAAAGGTAGCCGGATCCTTATTGTTTCTAATGCGATATAGGGCGTCTGAAGCCATGGTACTAATTTGTTGGTCCGGTGAGGCGATCAGATCGTTTAGTACTTCTATCGCCTCTGGTGCGGAGTTGGCTATGTCGCACAGCTCGGAGACAAGGACGGCTTTTGTAGTTTGATCCTTCTTATTTTTCAGACTCCTTTTATTTCAAGTACTCGCTCCCTTGCTTGTTCATCCATTACATCCTCCTCTCAGCCTTTTTTGACTGTAAATGAACCGGTCCAGGGTTAGCTAATTTGGAGTGCTGCGTCAAGGATTTGTGCTGGTGAGAAGTGTGGTAACGTTGATAATTGACCATTTTTGTTTTTAGCCGCTAATCTTTTCCAAATTGGCTTTTCAACCACCTTCAGCCACTTCACAGAACCCGCTCGGCGTGCTACTCTGGCTACGCTTAAAGAGTAACTGAATACCGGGTTCGCCGGTCGAATTTCTTTAGTATTAGTGTCAGTGCTGACTGCTTGTCCTGATTCTACCGAGTCAGGATTTTGTACGGCATCTTCACTCAAAGACAAAAACTATGATCATCACTTGGCTAGGATATTCCTGTTTCAAGATTGAAGTTCAGAATCGCGACGACAAAGTAACAGTGATTACTGATCCTTTTTCGGCTGAAGGTAAGGTACGTCTACCACGTAGCTTAACAGCCGAGGTTGTGACTTCGAGTCATAATTCACCGCGACACAATGCCGCGTCCGAGATAGAAGGTAAACCGTTTATTGTTTCTGGTCCGGGGGAGTACGAGGTTAAGGATGTCTCAGTGATTGGAGTGCCAACTTTCTACGAGGAGACCGATGGTAAACGGAGTGGAGTTAATACTATTTATTGTTTGACAACCGAGGATTTGCATTTGGTACACCTTGGTAATCTAAAGCATCCGCTTGATGATGCAGACCTCAAAGATCTGAGTGATATTGATATTTTGTTTGTGCCGGTCGGTGGTGGTGATGGACTCGATGCCAAACGGGCTGCCGAAGTGGTTGCTCAAATCGAACCGCGCGTAATCATTCCGATGAATTATCTATCCGGGAAGTTGGGTGATGGATTACAAGGCGTCGAACCATTTTTGAAGGCTTTGGGTGTTTCTGAACCAGAGACTGTCAATAAGTTGAAAATCACTCCGCGTGATTTGCCACAAGAGGAGACTAAAGTGATTGTAATTGAACCGTAATGACCAACGGGCGCAAAGACAACGAGCTAAGTGAGGAAGGACGGCGGACCGCGATGACCGTGGCTGTTGTGCTGACCACAGCCTTCGTTGTTGGTGCCTGGCTCTGGCTTTTACCAATGCAACTCGACAATTCTTCTAGTGCTAACGATGACCAGGTTGGTTGGAAGTCAATGAATGACAGTTTGAGTAATGAAGCAACTGAACTTAAAGAATCACTCGATACATTGAGTGCTAGCCTAAGTGATGCGAGTTTGGTTCAACCATCCGAAGAACAGATTGATGACAGTGGTTCCAGTAACACTGGGCCACCGGACACTACAGCGATCGTTGGGCGGTTACAGGAAAAGCTTAGTGCTAATCAATCTGGATCATCCAAAGAGGATCAGAAATAGACAATCAATCCGAAAAACATGCCACCACGCAAGAGATTACAGAGCAAAAAAAGAGGTCAGTCCGAACTGCCGATTGATGGGCCAGTTGCGGCCAACGTCGTGTCTCGTTTGATTAGTGACGAGATGCAAGAGTCGTATTTGGATTACGCCATGTCGGTCATCATGACCCGGGCGTTACCTGATGTCCGGGACGGACTCAAGCCGGTGCATCGGCGTATTTTGTATGCCATGTGGAAGATCGGTCTCAAACCGAGTGCTAAGTTTAGGAAGTCAGCCACCGTAGTTGGTGAGGTACTTGGTAAGTATCATCCACATGGAGATTCGGCAGTCTATGATTCGTTAGTTCGTATGGCTCAGTACTTCAGCATGCGTCACATGCTGGTACATGGTCAGGGTAACTTTGGATCAATGGATGGCGATTCGGCTGCTGCCATGCGTTACACCGAATGTAAGTTGGCCGGTATTTCTGAGGAAGTTTTGACCGACATCGAACGTGACACAGTCGATTTCGTTCCGAACTACGATGGTGAGCACAAAGAACCAACTGTTCTACCGTCCAAGATTCCGAACCTGCTTTTGAATGGCACAGTGGGTATTGCAGTCGGCATGGCTACCAGTATTCCACCACACAATCTGGCCGAGCTTTGTGAGGCTATAGATTTATTGATCGAGAACCCCGAGGCTACGGTTGAAGATTTAATGGCGTACGTCAAAGGTCCTGACTTTCCAACTGGCGGCATTATTTACGACACCAAGGCCATCGCCCAGGCGTACTTGACCGGTCGCGGCGGCATCGTCATGCGGGCCAAAGCTGACATTGTCGAGGATAAGTCGGGTCAGTTCCGGATTATCGTCAGCGAGATTCCGTACATGGTTAACAAGGCCACGCTACTCGAGAAAATAGCAGCCCTAGTTCAGACCAAAAAGATTGATGGAATTCGAGACCTACGCGACGAGTCCTCAAAAGAGGGAGTTAGAGTTGTGATCGAACTGAAGAAGGACGCCTATCCGAAGAAGGTACTCAACCGATTGTTTCATCTCACTCCGTTGCAGGACACCTTCCATGTAAATTTGATGGCCCTGGTCGACGGGCTGCAACCGCGGGTACTTAATCTTAAGAGCACACTCGAGTATTTCATCGAACATCGTAAGCAGGTGATCCGTCGACGTACTGAGTTTGATTTGGCTAAAGCTAAGGCTCGGGCTCATGTGCTCGAGGGATTGAAGATTGCGCTCGATAATCTGGATCAGGTGATTAAGACCATTCGAGCATCCTACGATCGCGACGAGGCCAAACAAAACTTGATTAAGAAGTTCAAGTTGAGCGAGATTCAGGCCGATGCGATTCTCGAGATGAAGTTGCATTCGCTCGCCAATCTGGAGCGGAAGAAGGTCGATGACGAGTACAAGGAGAAGATGAAACTGATCAAGGAATTGGAGGCTATTTTAGCTTCGGCTAAGCGAGTACTCAAGATCGTTAAAGATGAAACAGCCGCCATTAAAGACAAACATGGTGAACCACGTCGTACTCAGGTTGTGCCGCATGGGGTCAAGGAATTCGCTCAAGAAGACCTCATTCCGAATGAGTCGACCATTGTAATGATTACTCAAGATGGTTATATCAAACGTTTGCCGCCAGATACTTTCCGGACACAAATTCGTGGCGGTAAAGGTATTACTGGATTGAAGACCAAGGAAGAGGACATTGTTACTGACCTATTTGCTACGACCACTCATGCGGACATGTATTTCTTTACTACTCGTGGTCGAGTATTTAGATTGAAAGCTTATGATGTGCCACAGACAACTCGTACTTCGCGTGGACAGGCCATGGTCAATTTCCTGCAACTTGCGCCAAATGAAAAGGTATCGACTGTCTTATCGAGTGAGGTATTCTCCGGCTACAAATATCTACTAATGGCGACTTCTAGAGGTACAGTCAAGAAGACGGACATTTCGGAGTTTGCCAACATTCGTAGTAATGGCTTGATCGCCATCAAGCTCAATGATAGCGACACCTTGAAATGGGTAAGGACTACTAATGGTGAAGAAGATGTGATGATGGTTACCAGAAATGGTCAGTCGATTCGATTCTCAGAGAAGAATATTCGCCCAATGGGGCGGGTAGCCGCTGGTGTTCGGGGCATCAAGTTCAAAGGTAATGATTCGGTCGTTGGTATGGACATAGTTCCAGCCAAGATGGTCAAAGGTAAATTGAACGTGTTGATGGTTTCAGCCAACGGTTATGGCAAGCGCACTGATGTTACGGAATACCGAGTTCAAGGACGAGGTGGTAGTGGTATCCGGACTGCACATGTAACCAAGAAGATTGGCGAGGTGGTTAGTGGAATGGTCGTAAATAACGCCGACGATAGTGATTTGATGGTAGTTTCGACCAAGGGACAGATTATTCGTGTGCCACTCAACACAGTGAGTAAATTAGGACGCGATACTCAAGGAGTTAAAGTAATGACTTTCAAGCAGGCAGGGGATTCGGTTTCTTCGGTGACGTTGGTTTGATAAACATTAGTACGTTTTGAGTATTAAACTTCTCTCCTTATAAGAAAACATTTATTTCTGTTAAGTCTGGCTTGTAGTCTACTTTTGGTTGGAGTTGGTTGTTCAGAACCTTCGACTGAGGTGATTTCTGATGATAATAGTCAGACCGTTAGAGTCGAACTTAATGGTCTATCTTTCGTTTTGCCAGATGATTGGTCGGTAAGGTCGGTCGATGGGGATACGGCTTATTTCGGGGTTCCGGATTCTGAGTATGATGTAGTGATTCCATTCATGGTGAAAGAGACAGAATCATTCGATGGTTCGTCTGATGAGCCTTTCTCGAAAGAGACTGATTCTGGCGCGAAAATTTATAATGAGGTCTGTGCTCCTAGTCTAGGTTGTCGTTATATCGATTTTGGTGGCAAGGTCTATCTCGCTTCTTTTTTGTCACCCCGGAGCAACGAACTAGCACCAGAAGATCTCGATGGTCCATGGTTTCCACGGACAGAAGTTACTCAAGATCAACTATTTAACGTGATCGATACTGTGAAGTAACTCGTTGTTATTTTTTCCGGATCATTCTAGGATACTGACTGACCACTCATTTGGGTGGTCAGTTTAACTTTCAATCTTTGTATTTGTATAATCCCTATCAGGAATAGTTTTGGGATCAAAGCATTTAACAGTATGACTTTTAAAAAAAGGATGATTAATTTTTTAGAATCAGTCCTGAGGAGTTGTTACGATCTAGAATTTTATCGTCGAGTGCGTGTTGGTACTGTCGGCGCTGCGCTACGTTATGCAGTAGTTTTTTGTTTGTTGCTGACATTAATATTCGTCTTGACGGTCGTGTTGCCAGGAGTATTACAACTGTCTCGTTTAGTTAATGATGGTCTTAGCGATAAACTCCTACCTGGATCAAGTTTTGAGATTAGCCAAGGTCAATTTAATACCAATTTACTACCAGGGACAGAGTTCAATTTTGGTGATTTAGATTTAGTCGTGGATCCAACGGTTGAAGGAAATGAATTTCCTTTGGCTTTTTCTGATCGTACTGGAGTGTTCTTTGGTCATGATTCAGTCTTCGTACAGCGATCGGATGGACAACGTGAGATTACACCGTTTTCCGATTTACCGGACCTTTCTGTAACTCGGGAAGAGATGCAAAATATTGTTTTTACTTGGAAGTGGCCGGTTGTCGCTATTATCTTGGTTTTGGCTACTATTTTTAGATTTTTATTTAGCTTCTTGATTTTGATGGTTGATGTCGTTGTTATTTCGTTACTAGCTTTGTTATTTAGTCGTATTTTTCACCTCAAATTAACCTTCGTGCAGTGGTTAAGTGTCGGTTTTTACGCCATTACCCTACCAACACTGATCGACCACGTTTTTGGAGTCTTTTTATTTGGAATGCCATTTGCTTCGACGGTCGTTTTTCTCATGTTTATGCTGGCTGTGGCTCTGGATGAGCGAGCTAGACCGGCCATTTCAAATCAAACCAGCCTTGATCTTAGCCACACCCTCCAATATCTGCGCTATTTTTAAGGCGCTTTCAGTTGCGGTTTTTAGCCCAGCTGTCAGGCTACGGAATTTCACTAAGGAAAGTAACGCCACTTTATGGCCCTTCCAGGACACAGAAGAACTAGCTCGCATAAGCGGAGGAGAGCATCACATTTCGCACTGAAGAAGGTCACACTGGCGGCCTGCCCCAAGTGCAAGCAGCCCAAGTTGCAGCATAACGCCTGCAATAACTGCGGATCTTATTCCGGTCGTCAGGTTCTAAAGCTCGATAATCCGCTCGAGAAGAAGACCACCAAGACAACAACCAAGTCGACCAAGCCGACCAAGGCTTCTAAGACAACGGCCAGTAAGAAGAAAAAGTAACGTACCGGCGCGTGATTAGTTCGCGCGCCGCTTTCGATAGAGGTCTTTAGCCATCAATACCATGTCAAACCGACATCTCGCCCGAACGATTGCCATGCAAACCCTTTACCAGTGGGATTTTAATGGTAAGCCTACCTCTAAGGTGCCCGGATTTATCGCCTCTAATCTTCAGGATTTTGCGCCGGATTTCGATGATAAGGGTTTCATTTCCGAGTTGATTAGTAATATCATCGCCAAAATCGACCGGATCGATGAGATTATTACTAAGTACGCACCTGACTGGCCGATTGAACAGATCACCAATATCGATCGAAATATTTTGCGTATCGGTGTTTATGAATTGAAGTTCTCTGATGTGATCCCATCACGAGTTGCTATCAATGAAGCAATTGAACTAGCTAAGACCTTTGGTGGGGAGTCGTCCGGTCGATTTGTAAATGGTGTGTTAGGAGCTGTATATAAAGATGCGTTGGCAGCTGGCGAAGAGAAGGAGGTAGATAAAACGGAAAAATCATCAGCCAAAGCTGAAGAACAGGAGGTTGACGAGAGCAATGTCGACTCTTCTGAATGAGAGAAATTAACAAAGGTAGCAACGATTAACAATTTACAGTCGTGCATCATGGCTTATGACAAATCGAGACTCGCGTTTTGCGGGGCGAATTTGCGATGAGCGATGGTGATCTGTTCTGTCGGTGTGACCGACAAACAATTTTATGGCAGACACCAAAGATTTTTCCTCCCTAGAGGAACGAGTGAAGATCAAATTCAAGAATAACGAAGTGTTAACTCAGGCCTTTGTACATAGGTCTTATCTCAACGAACATCCTGGGTTCAAACTGGGACATAATGAGCGCCTGGAGTTTTTAGGTGATGCAGTATTAGAGTTGGCTGTAACTGAGTATTTGTACGAGAAATATCCGAACCCAGAAGGGGAATTAACGAATTGGCGAGCTGCACTTGTTAATGCTAAGACGTTATCTGGTGTGGCTCAGGATTTGGGGTTGGAGGAATATCTCTATTTGTCGCATGGGGAATCCAAAGATGGTGGTAGCAAAGCACGGCAGTACATATTAGCGAATGCCATGGAGGCTTTCATTGGGGCTATTTATTTGGATCAAGGAATGAAGGTCACCAAGAAGTTTGTCGACAAGTTTGTATTGTCGTTGTTACCGGAAATTCTTGAGCGACGATTGTATATCGATCCTAAGAGCCGTTTTCAGGAATCAGCCCAGGAGAAGGTTGGTATGACACCAAACTATAGAGTGATGGAAGAGCACGGCCCTGATCATGCTAAAGAGTTTATTGTCGGTGCGTTTTTGGGTGATGAGTTGGTAGCTACTGGCACAGGGACTTCGAAACAAGAAGCTCAAGTTGCAGCGGCTGAGAGTGCGCTCGAGATCAAGGAATGGTAAGATGTGTTCATATGGCGGTGGATTACGACAGTCCGAAAGTCAGAGAGGTGATCGATCGACTTTTTGAATTAGCTGTTGATCGTGGCGCTTCGGATTTGCATTTAGTGGTCGGTAGACCACCACTTTTGCGTTTGACTGGCGAGTTGGTTGAGATTGAAGGTGCTAAGGAATTGACGTCGGACGTTGCAAAGCAACTCTGCTTTTCGATAATCAGTGATGCTGAGCGTGAACGTTTTATCGAACTTAAAGAATTGGATGTAGCGCATCAAGTCGGGTCGGGCAAACGTTTTCGCATCAATCTGCATTGGGAGAAAGGGAACGTGGCCATGGCTGCACGTGTTATACCGTCCGATATTCCGCAGATGGAAGATTTGGAGTTAGCTCCGGTCGTTCATAGTATGGTTGAGTATCCGCATGGACTGGTTTTGGTAACTGGTCCGACTGGGGCAGGAAAGTCCACGACGCTTGCAGCCATGATTGATCGCATTAACGCGACAGCGACTAGAAATATAATCACATTAGAGGATCCGGTTGAATTTTTATTCAAACACAAAAAGTGTGTCGTTCGTCAGCGGCAACTTGGTCAGGACTTTATTAGTTTTACTGAAGGTCTTAAGCATGTACTTCGACAAGATCCAGATGTGGTTATGGTCGGAGAGATGCGCGACATCGAGACCATTTCAACTACGCTGACTATCGCAGAGACCGGTCATTTGGTATTCGCTACACTTCACACTTATGGTGCGGCTCAGACTATTGACCGTATAGTTGATTCGTTTCCGGCCCATCAACAGAACCAAGTTCGCATTCAGTTAGCATTAACTTTGCGTGGTATTGTTTCACAGCAGTTACTACCCAAGGTTGATGGTGGACGGGCGGCAGCCAGAGAGGTGTTGGTAAACAATCATGCTGTTGCCAATTTAATTCGGGAAAATAAAATACAACAGATTAACAATGTGATGCAGACTTCGGCTGGTGAGGGCATGATTACTCTGCGACAGGATTTAACTCGATTGGTTAAAGAAGGGGTTGTGACTAAGGAAACAGCTGCTGAATACGTTATTGGTGGTAGTTCTGATGAATTTTCGACCAAGAAGAAGTGACTGTGGAGAGTTGAGGGGGTTGACGTCCGGCTCCGGCCGGGCTATTTTGTCTCAGGCAGGCTAGTTAGGTATAGTTTGTTACTTGCAGGCGTAGCTCAACGGATAGAGCACCGGTCTTCGGAACCGGCAATGGGGGTTCGATTCCCTCCGCCTGCACCAGTAGTAACTTTTTGAGAATCAAGAGAACGGAGCGTTTTTTGCAAAGCAAAAAACGCACTTGTATTTTCGCCAAAACCCTTTCCGCCTACGGCGGAAGCCGTGAAATCCCATAATTCCCCCCAGCGTATGGAAACCGTTTTGTCCTTGATTTCAGGGTTAGAGCCGATTTTCTGAAAAAACTTCTTCCAGTCTAAATAGTTGGAAGTTTTTTCTAAATCGGACGCTTGTTTCAAGGACAAAACGAAACTCCGCAAGGGTTCGACCCAATTCTTTCTCTGTTGCCCAAAATTTGATTCTGATTCGAGCAAACCCGCTTTTTCACGCATGAGCAGGTCTTTGCGCGTAAGATACATTTCGCGTTCAATATCGCCGTCAAGAAAAACTGAAACGAGTTTATTCAGTTTTTCTTCGTTTGCTCGAATCTTTTCTTTTAAATTTTTGGCAACACTTCCTTTTTCAGAAATTGATTCTTTTTCCCAAGCGGTAATCTGCTTGTCCATTTCTTCAATTTCTGAAAAAGGAAGCGACACTGATTGAAGCAGTGTTTGCAATTGTGTGGCGAGTACCTTTTCTTGCGTATACGGCTGTGCGCACTTTCCATTTTTCTTGGTGCAACGATAGTAGGTGTAGCGGGTGCCAAAGCGGTTGGTGGCATACTGCGCCGTAATCGCACAGCCACACTCGCCGCACTTTGCAAACCCAGTGAACGCGAACGGTAGCGCAACTTTAGACTTTCTCGGCTTCTTGCGCGAAGTGAGCACCTTTTGGACTGTTTCAAACAGTGTCGGAGAAAGAATTGGCTCAAAGTTTCCGTTGTGCCATTCACCACGATGTTTGATAAAGCCGAGATATGCTCTGTTGGTCAGCATTTTCACAACGGAAACTTTGGCAAGTGGCGTTCCTTTTTTCTGCACAACGCCGTGATCCGCCAAAAAATCCGCTAGAGATTTGAGGGTATATGTTCCGGTGGCGTATTCCTCAAACGCTCGCTTGATGACACGGGACTTTACTTTGTCAGGTTCGATATTCTTGGTCTTGTAATTATTCACATAGCCAAATGGAGCGAGCGTTAGCCATTCGCCACGGCGGATTTTTTGGCGGATTCCACGCTTCACATTTTCAACAAGGTTGTCAGAAAAATATTTAGATTGTCCGAACGCCACTTGCAACATGAATTTCCCTTGCGGAGTTGGCTCAAACCAAAACTGCGGAAAGCGTAAAGAAGCAATTCTGTTGATGTCCACTAAGTAAATAATTTTACCGCCATCAACAGAATTACGGGCGAGACGATCGGGGTGCCATGCCAAAATACCAAGTGGCTCGCTAGAGCTTTCAATATAC
>Ga0208246_1001956_pt1 | contig 10326 bp, 8 predicted proteins | sample RifOxyD2_FD_184039 | JGI IMG/M metagenome (GOLD analysis project Ga0208246, IMG submission 184039) | Soil microbial communities from Rifle, Colorado - Rifle Oxygen_injection D2 (SPAdes) | ecosystem: Environmental > Terrestrial > Deep subsurface > Rock core/Sediment | place: Rifle, Colorado...
ATTGCTGCCGGAATGTTTACAACTAATATTTTCAGGGCAGCCCCGGTTATTGTTTCGGAAAAAAATATAAAAAATAAGATATATGCTATTATTGCTAATTCAGGATGTGCAAATGCCTGTACCGGTGAAAGAGGAATCAAAGATGCAATGGCAATGTGCGAGATGACCGCAAAAAAGATTAATGTAAAAGCCGAGAATGTGTTGGTTGCTTCAACCGGTGTTATTGGACAATTTTTACCTATAAATAAAATTGAAAATGGTATAAATAAAATAATGTCAAAGAACATCCAAAATACGATAGGTGCAGTGAGAGGTATAATGACAACAGATACCTTCCCGAAAATTGCCGGTGCGAAATTTAAAATTGGTAATTCTGATGTTTGTATCTGGGGTTGTGCCAAAGGAAGCGGAATGATAGAACCAAATACTGCAACGATGCTGTCATTTATTTTGACCGATGCGGCGATTACTAAAAAGGCATTGAAGGAAGCATTAGGGAAATCTGTGGAAAATAGTTTTAATTGTTTGACTGTAGACGGTGATATGTCTACTAACGATACAATTTTTGCTCTTGCCAACGGTGAATCTAAAAATAAAACTATAAGTGATGGAAAAAGTTTTAGATTATTTTGTATTAAATTAAACGAAGTCAGCAGCAAACTTACAAAAATGCTTGCAAGTGATGGAGAGGGTGCTACAAAAATTATTACTGTAAATGTTTTTAATGTCAGAAATATTTATGACGCAAAAAAAATCGCTAAAACTGTGGCAAATTCGCCTCTTGTTAAAACAGCTATTTATGGCAATGATGCTAACTGGGGTAGAATTGTCGCTGCAATAGGCGCCAGCGGAGTAAAAATAGATTCAGAAAAAATTGATGTTTCATTTGGAAATATTAATGTATTTAAAAAAGGCCGTCCTATAAAATTTTCAGAAATTAATGCAAAAAAAGTTATCTCTAAAAAAGAAGTTGAAATAAATATCAATATAAATACTGGTAAGGAATCAATAACTGTTTATACATGTGATTTGACCGAAGATTATATTAAAGTTAACGCATCCTATAGAAGTTAGACTAAGTAAAGCGTTAACGCATCCTATAGAAGTTGAAGTAAATTAGTTTATAGGGTTAATAGAATCGTGATATAGTGCGATAAGATTTTTTACATATTCTATCGCACTATCCCCCGCCACTGAACCTTCGGCGGGCAGGCACTATCGCACAATGTTGAATAAACGCTACAAATTTCTTTTGTGGGTTGGAGGTCTTGCTGGGTGAAGGTTTATAAATTAAATAAAATAAAAAGAGAAGAAGTTAAGGAAATAGCAAAAGAAATAAAAAACGGCAAAATAGCAGTTTTTCCAACGGATACTATTTACGGTATAGGAACAAACGCTTTTCGCTGGCAAAGTGTTAGAAATATTTGTAAAATTAAAAGACGTAATGAAAAAAAACCAATGCCTATTTTGGTGGATAGTATTGAAAAAATAAAAAAGATTGTTAAAAGAATTCCAAGTGATGCCGAAAAATTAATTAAAAAGTATTGGCCGGGTCCGCTTACACTTGTTTTTGAAACTAACGAACTTGGCACTATGCTTATGGGTGGTAAGAAATCGGTTGCAGCGAGGATTCCAAATAATAATGTTTTATTGTCAATAATAAAAGAGATGGGATGTCCGCTTATAGGCACAAGCTTGGGGATATCCGGGATTAAAGAATATTCCAATATTTCTAATTTAGATAAGAAATTGCAAAAAGAAGTTGATATAATTATTGATGGCGGTAAAACAAAAATTGGTAAATCCTCTACCGTCTTGGATTTAAGTAGATATCCGTACACCATAGTTAGGATTGGTGCCATATCTAAAAAAGAAATTGAAAAATTTATGAAAATATAGTTTTAGGGTTAATAGAGTTAATAGAATTGTGGGATAGGATTTTTCACATATTCTATCGCACAATGTTGAATGAACGCTAAAACTCAATGAACTCTACATTAAGGTGGTTAAATGTATCTGAAAAAAACGGATTATGAAGTTTGGGAAGCAATTCAAAACGAAACCAAAAGACAATGTGAAAACCTTGAACTGATTGCATCGGAAAATTTTGTTTCTGAAGCGGTTTTGCAGGCGCAAGGTTCGGTGTTAACCAATAAATATGCAGAAGGATATCCGGATAAAAGATATTATGGCGGATGCGAATTTGTTGATATAGTAGAGAAGCTGGCTATTGAACGTGCAAAAAAACTTTTTAATTGCGAACATGTAAATGTTCAGCCGCATTCGGGAACTCAGGCGAATATGTCGGTATATTTTGCTGTTCTGAATATAGGCGATACCATTATGGGTATGCATCTTTCACATGGGGGACATCTTTCACATGGGCATCCGATAAATTTTTCAGGTAAATATTTTAAAACAGTAGCTATAAGTGTTTCAAAAAAAACAGGACGGATAGATTATAAAGAAGCAAGATATCTCGCTAAAAAACACAAGCCCAGATTGATAGTAGCAGGGACCTCGGCATATTCAAGAATCATAGATTGGCGGAAATTTAGGAGTATCTGTGATGAAGTAGGGGCATATTTAATGGCGGATATCGCGCATTATGCCGGATTAGTATCAGCCGGATTATATCCTTCTCCGGTTAAGTATGCTGATTTTGTAACAACTACAACACATAAAACGTTAAGAGGACCGCGTGGTGGAATGATAATGTGTAAAAGTAAATATGCATCCATTATTGATAAAACAGTTTTTCCGGGCACACAGGGCGGCCCACTAATGCACGTCATTGCGGCTAAAGCAGTATCCTTCAAAGAAGCATTAACCGCAAAATTTAAGAAATATCAATTACAAATATTGAAAAATTCAAAAGAACTTTCAACAGCGCTTCAAAAAAATGGTTTTGAAATAGTATCCGGAGGCACTGACTCGCATTTGATGTTAATCGATTTGACTAAAAAAAACTTGACAGGACTAGAAATTGAAAAAGTGCTTGATAAAGCCGGTATAACAGTTAATAAAAATTCTATACCACACGACAAGCAAAAACCTTTTATAACTTCGGGAATACGAATCGGAACTCCGGCAGTTACAACAAGAGGCATGAAAGAAAAAGAAATGTGGATAATAGCAGATTTTATTAAGCAGGCTATTATGCATAAAAATAATATTAAAAAATTAAGTGAAATTAAAAATAAAGTCAGGATATTATGTAAAAAATTCCCAATATATGCAAATAGAGATATAGTAAAAAGGTAAAAAAAGACAAACTATTGAGATACAGCTGTAAATTGTTTTAATCTGTATCCTGTATTATAGAATTTATGAATAATTTATATTTAAGCGCGTTTATAGTTTCTTTGGTGATTTCATTCGCTTTTACTCCGTTGGCGGGTTTGTTGGCAAAAAAATTCAAAGTAATGGATAATCCTGACGCAAGAAAAGTACATTCAAAGTTAATGCCGAGATGGGGTGGTATCGCAATTTATTTGGGTTTCGTTGTAGGTGTTTGTTCGCTATTTCTATTTAAAAGATTCGGTCAATTACTTGCATTCAGACATAAAGTAATAGTAAATGATAATTTAATAGATATTTTATCTTTAGAAAATCAGTTTATTGGGATAATAGTCGGTGGAACAATCCTTTTCATCTTAGGTTTATTAGATGATAAAAAAAGTATTCCTCCTGTCCCAAAATTCCTGATTCAAATAATAGCTGCTTTAACAGTAATAAATTATGGTATCAATATTACAGGATTAAATTTACCGTTTTTTAGTAATTATTTAAATTTTCCGTTACTTTTAAGCCAGATTATAACCATTTTTTGGCTTATAGGTTTTATGAATACGATAAACCTTATTGATGGGCTCGACGGTCTTGCTGCAGGGGTTGTTGCAATAGCCGCATCCACTTTTTTAATTGTTGCTATTTTGCAGAGTGATACAAAAGTAATTCTTTTTTCTAAACAGTTAAAACTTGCCGCTATTCTTTGTGCTGCGCTTACCGGCGCTTGCATTGGATTCTTATTTCATAATTTTTATCCTGCAAAAATATTTATGGGAGACAGCGGAAGTCAGTTTATAGGTTTTATACTCGGTGCAATTACGGTTATAGGCACTTTAAAAACAACAGCGGTTGTATCGCTGTTTATTCCGATAATTGTAGTAGCGTTTCCTGTCTTGGATGTGGCGTTTTCCATATTAAGAAGATTCAGCAGTAAAAAATCAATAATGGAAGCTGACAAAGGACATTTTCATCACCGTTTACTGGGAAAAGGTTGGACACAAAGAGAAATAGTTTTTTTAATATATATTATAACTTTTATTTTGTCATTATTTGCAATTTTAATTACGATATTTAACGGAAGAGTAATGTAATGGAACCGTTTCAAAAGTAATAAACGGTGTAACCTGATTAGAGAGGATAATATGGGGAAAGTTTATAAACTGGACGAGTTGTCATTGGATGAAATCAATGCGGTTCTGACACACAAGTGGCTTTTATCTGAGAAAGCATGTCAGGATGTAGGCATTGATTTTGCTTTGGATGATTGGTATACAAATCATTCAAAAAAATGGCGTGACGAGAAAATGAAAGCCGATTTTGAATCGCAAAGAACTGAAATTGAAAAACACAAATGGTATCTATCACAGAAATTGGGTTATGATGTAGGAACCCAACAGGCTGCGATTGACTGGATAAAGAACGGTTATGCTGAAGCATGGCGCAACAAAAGCGGACCATATTGTAAACTCGAAGAAAAGAAAGAAGTTAAAAAAGAAGAGAAGAAATAGCGAAGTTATCCCGCTATCGCACGATCCCACTATCGCACAATGTTGAATGAACGCTAAAACTCTATAAATGGTTTTTATTATGGCAAAGAAAGATTTAATATCATCAAAAGACAGGTTTTTTGATTCAGAACCTACGACAAAATGGATAGCGCAGGAATTATATGATTCCGTAAAGGACGTTCCAATAGTGTCCCCTCATGGCCATATAAATCCACATCTGTTTGCGGAAGAAAATTCAACCTTTGGAAATCCATCGGAACTCATAATAATTCCTGACCATTATCTTTATAGGATGCTTTATTCTCAAGGAATCCCGATGGAGGCAGTAGGTGTACCGAGAATTGACGGTGGTGAGACTGAAAAAGACCCCAGAAAAATATGGAAAATATTTGCCGATAATTTTTATTTATTCAGGGGAACCCTTACCGGTATCTGGCTTGAATATGAATTCACGAACTTATTCGGAATAAAACGCAAATTGAATAGCGAGACTGCAATGGAAATTTACGACATCATTGATAAAAAATTAAATTCGCCGGAATATTCTCCAAGGAAAATGTTTGAAAGTTTTAACATTGAAGTTTTGTGTACAACTGATTCTGCAACAGATACATTGGAATACCATAAAAAAATCAGGGATTCCGGTTGGAAAGGAAAAATACTTCCGACATTCAGGCCCGATGCGATTGTAAATCTGGATTCCGTAGGCTGGAAAAAAAATATTGAAAAACTAAGTGAAGTTTCATGCATAGATGTTCATGACTATAAAACATTTATTAAGTCGCTTGAAAATAGGCGTCAGTTCTTTAAATCAATGGGAGCGACTTGCACCGACAGTGCGGCATTGATTTCTTACACCGCGGAATTATCCGAAGTTGAAGCAAATAATATTTTAAGCCGTGCATTTAAGGGCGAGGCAACCGATGAGGATGCAAAAAAATTTACCGCACATATGTTAATGGAAATGGCGAGAATGAGTATAGAAGATGGCATGGTAATGCAGCTGCATTGCGGGTCATACAGAAATCATAATCCGATAATTTATAAAAAATTCGGGCCGGATAAAGGATGTGACATTCCAATACAAGATGAATTCACAAGAAATTTAAAACCGCTATTGAATAAATATGGCAACGATACAAGATTGACGTTGATTTTATTTACTTTAGATGAAACGAATTATGCAAGAGAAATGGCGCCGCTTGCCGGACATTACCCGGCAGTGAAACTGGGTCCGCCATGGTGGTTCCATGACAGCATAAATGGCATGATAAGGTACAGATTTAATATGATGGAAACAGCCGGGCTTTATAATACGGCAGGATTCAATGATGATGCGAGATCTTTTCCATCAATACCGGCAAGACACGATTTATCCAGGAGGATGGATGCAAGCTGGATAGCCGGGCTTGTTGCGAGAAAAATAGTGGATATGGATGATGCGCAAGAAATGATTAACGATACAACATTCAGATTGGCAAAAAAGACGTATAAATTATAAGTATAGTGCGATAGTGCGGTGGTGAGATAGTGTGATAGTGCAATGAATGCAATCGCACAACCCCGCTATCCCGCAATCGCACAAATCTACGAAACAAATTTATAAAATATAATGGAAGGGTGAAAAAACATGTTTACATTAACAGGCATGGGCGATGAAATTTCTTTCAAATTAGAAAAACAGATGGAAGTATTGGCTTCGGAAGAAATAAAATATCTTGAATTAAGGGGTATAGAAGGCAGGAATGTTCTTGATTTCACTAACGATGAATTAAAAAATATTAAAAAAATACTTGATAATTACGCTTTTAAGATATCTGCGATTGCATCACCAATAGGCAAAATATCGTTAAGCGAAGAATTTGATTATCATTTAATTCGTTTCAGACGCGCGATTGAAATAGCTCATTTTTTTCAAGTTCCGTATATTAGAATATTTTCTTATTATATTCCAAAAGATCTTGATCTTTCACAATATAGGGATGAAGTGCTGCGTCGTATGGGTAGAAAAGTGGAGATAGCAAAAGAAGAAAATATTATATTATTAAGCGAAAACGAACACGGGATTTACGGAGAGAATCCTAAAAATTGTTTGGATATTTTGCAATCAATAAACAGTCCGAATTTAAGATGTCTTTTTGACCCGGGAAATTTTATTATTGAAGGAATAAAGCCTTTTGATGAAGCGTATCCTTTATTAAAAGATTATATTGAATATGTCCATATGAAAGATGCCGTATATGCTCCGGGTGAAATAAAAGCAACACTTCCGGGTGAAGGTGAAGGGCAGATAAAAGAAATTTTAACGGCATTAAAAAGCAAAGGATTCAAAGGTTTTGTTTCTATAGAACCGCATTTAAGCATTTCATCGCAATTTGCAGGTATCAGCGGCGATGTACTTTTTAGAAACGCAATACAGTCACTAAAAAAAATAATCGCCGAAATCGGCAGTTAAAAAGGCAAGTTAAAAGTTAAAAGTAAAAAGTTTAAATTAAATCTTTATTTCTATTTTAACTTATAATTTTAATTTGAATTTATAGGGGGGAAAGTGAAAAAATATGTAATGGTTGGTGCAAGCGGTAGAGGTTTATTAATGTATGCCAAGCCAATACAGGAAAGATTTTCTGATGTAGCACAAATAGTTGGAATTTTTGATGTTAATCTTTTACGTGCTAAAAAATTCAGAGATATGGCAGGATTAAACTGCAGAATTTATAGTGATTGTGACTTAATGTTTAAAGAAACAAAACCTGATGCGGCGATTGTAACCACTGTGGATAAATTTCATCACATATATATAGTCAAAGCGTTGGATGCAGGTATAGATGCTATTACAGAAAAACCTATGACGATTGACGCTGAAAAATGCAGGGCGATACTGGATGCAGAAAAAAGAAACAATAAAAAAGTAGTAGTTACTTTTAATTATCGTGTTACGTCGTACATGACAAAAATAAAAGAACTGATAAAAGGAGGCATAGTCGGCGATATTCTTAATGTTGATTTTGAATATATGCTTGATACATCACATGGTGCTGATTATTTCCGTAGGTGGCACCGCAAAAAAGAAAATTCGGGCGGACTTTTAGTCCATAAAGCGACCCATCATTTTGATTTGGTTAATTGGTGGCTTGAATCTAGGCCGGAAATGTTAATGGCTTTTGGTTCCTTGCGGTTCTATGGACATTCCCGCAAAGAACGTGGTGAAAGATGCCTGACATGTAAGTATAAAAATACCTGTGAGTTTTATTTTGATATAGCCAAAGATACAAAAAGTGGTTTTCCTTCAAAAGATTTATATTTAGACACTGAAAGTGCGGATAAATATTACCGCGATAAATGTATTTTTGCTGATGAAATTAATATAGAAGATACAATGAGTATTAATCTTAAATATTCCGGCGGTGCTTTTTTAAATTATTCTCTAATAGCACATTGTCCCTACGAGGGCTTGAAAATCTCTATTAACGGTATGAAAGGAAGATTAGAAATACGCGAGTATCACAGCGGGTTAAAAGCAAACGAGCCGAATTACTCTCTCAATTTTTATAACAGAAAAGGCGAGAAGATTGAATACACCATACCGAAATCAGCCGGAAGCCACTGGGGCGGTGACGCCCGTCTGCAAGATTTAGTTTTTTGTAAAGGATTACCGGATCCGTTAGGATACAAAGCAGGTTCATATGACGGCAGTGTATCAATATTAATCGGTATAGCAGCCAACAAATCTATTAAAGAAGGCAAGGCAATTAAAATAAACGACTTAGTCCCATTAGATAAATATTTTGGTAAAGTTGAAGCTCCAAAAGTTAGAAAAAGTTGAATGTTTTTAATTTTAAGGAGCTGAAATCCGTCGAAGCGAAAATAGGGTAGTAAATTTTAGATTTTTATTAGGTGGTTTTTCGCGTAGGCGGAAAAAAAGTAATGGTAGCCCGCCACTACTTTTTCGGCGGACAAGGAGTCGTTGGCGAGGCAAGCCTGTCTTCGTCAAGACTTCGACGAGGCTTGGAGGTAAGAACATGGAAATGAAGATATTTGTTGACAAAGCGGAAATGGGAAAAGTAGTAGCAAAAAAAGCGGCAGAAATATTAAAAGAAGCAATAAAACTACGAGGAAAAGCAAGTTTTATATGTGCGACTGGTGCCGCACAGTTTGATTTTTTAGAAGCGCTCACAAAGGAAAAAGGGATTGACTGGAAAAAAACAGCGATGTTCCATTTAGATGAATATATAGGAATAGGTGAAAATCATCCTGCAAGTTTTAGGAAATATTTAAGGGAAAGATTCATAACAAAAGTGAAGCCCGGAGAAGTAAACTTAATAGACGGTGATTCGGTCAGGGTGGAATATGAAAGTGACAGGTTAAGCAAAATAATATCTCAATATAAAATTGACGTAGCGTTCGTCGGCGTCGGTGAAAATTGCCATTTAGCGTTCAATGACCCGCCTGCGGATTTCAGAACTGATAAACCATTTATAGTCGTGGAACTAAATGACCGATGCAAACAACAGCAGGTTAACGAAGGCTGGTTTAAAACAAAAGAAGAGGTTCCTCAAAAAGCGATTACCATGACGATAACCCAGATAATGAAAAGCCAAAACATACTATGTCTGGTACCTGAAAAAAGAAAAGCGGAAGCCGTAAAAAATTGTTTGGAAGGTGATATATGTTCGGAACATCCGGCGTCTATTTTAAGAATGCACCCGAACGTATATTTTTACCTTGACAAAGAATCTTCCAGTTTGCTAAACAAAAAGAAGTAAATTGGGAAGGGGTGGGTCCCATTAGAGATGAGTTTGTTTGCAATAAGTACATTTTAAATAGTAATAAAGATAATAATATATAGATTTTTCTAGTAGTTTACGGAAGCATTTTTCAAACGCTTCCTATCTCTAACGGGACGGGGGAACTAAAAAATGAAATTAAAAAATGTATTAGTATTTGCGGCACATGCCGACGATGAAATAATCGGACTGGGCGGCACAATAGCAAGGTTATCCAAGCAGGGCAGTAAAGTAACTGTTGTAATATTTACATCCGGCGAAACCGCATACTGTGACATAAAGTTAAAAGACAAAATAGCGTCATTAAGAAATGGGGAAAGCTGTAAATCAGCCAAACTGCTTGGAATAAGTGAGAAAATAAATTTGGGTCTCCCGTGTCAGGCGGTTGAAAATAATAGAAAGTTGTTTCAAGAATGTACAAGAATAATCCGCAGGTATAAACCGGACGTAATATTTACACATCATAATCAAGATAAACATCGTGACCATAAAGTGGTGTCGGCATTAACGCAGGAAGCACGATGGAAAGCAACAGAGAAGGTATTGGTAGACATAGGCGAACCGTTCTATACACAAAGAATGTATTTTTACGAAATATTTGAACTATTTACCTCGCCTTCAATTGTGGTCGATGTAACATCCACAATAGACAAAAAAATAACTGCAATGAAAACGCAGAAAAGCCAGCTGGATGTATTACCCGGGATAGCAGATTACATTGAGGGATTGGCAAAAGCCCGCGG
>Ga0208246_1001964_pt1 | contig 10301 bp, 8 predicted proteins | sample RifOxyD2_FD_184039 | JGI IMG/M metagenome (GOLD analysis project Ga0208246, IMG submission 184039) | Soil microbial communities from Rifle, Colorado - Rifle Oxygen_injection D2 (SPAdes) | ecosystem: Environmental > Terrestrial > Deep subsurface > Rock core/Sediment | place: Rifle, Colorado...
TTTGTTTTCAACCGCCTCGCCATCTTTTAGAGAATCTAAAGAATTCGACTTTAATTGAGTTTTTAAATAATCTCTCATTTCTTCCATTACACTTAACTCACCTTCGGTTTCAACTTTTTGATCTTCTGACAAAGATTTAAAGAATCTGTATTTTTCTAAATCAATATTTCCTTCAACCATATTATTTATTAAAAATATCTTTAATTTCTAACCAATTTTCTTTTTTTCCAAATTTTTCTTCAAATACTTGCTCCAAATCTACCTTATTAAAAATTCCATTTTCCTCAAAAAAACTCGCCAACACTTTTAAAAAGAAAATATTAATATTTTGTGAACTAATTTTTTTAGCTTCAAGCTCATCTTTAAAATCTTTGATATCAATTATTTGCGTATTTGCACCTTTTTGAGCTAGACTGCGCTCCCGACCCTGATTAGAAATAATCAACATCAAATCTGCACATGAAAATTTTGGATAACCAATCTTTGTGTCTGATATCTGAACAAAAGATAGCGATGCTCCACCACGCTGTTCTAATCCGTAATTTGGTATTTCAGTAACTTCTAATCCTTTTTTAAAAGCGGCACGACAAATAAGGTCGGCTATTGTTTGCACCCCTTGGCCACCATCACCAGCTAGCAACACTTTGTATATCATAATGTTCCAGGTTTAAATGTTTCCTTTAAATTGTTGAGATAATTTATTGTTTCTACTCCTTTAGTTTTCCAATGAGTAGGGCAAAAAGATAAAATTTCAACAAGTGAAAAATGTCCGGCCTGCTGAGTTTCGATGGCTTTTGTTAAAAATTCTTGAATTTGCTTTGGGTCATTAGCGGCGGTGCGAGCTAAGAAAGCATCTTTATGTGCAATCGGTTTAAAAAATTCTGGCCCTAAAAGTGGGTGGTCGATATTCCCTTCTGGGCTAGTTTCAGTTTTTTGCTGATGCAAAGAAGTTGGTGTAACTTGACCACCAGTCATTCCATAAACTGTATTGTTCACCACAATCACAGTGATTGGTTCATCCCGCTTGATAGCATGTGCCAATCCCTGCAATCCAATTGCATAGGCACCGCCGTCACCAGTACACCCAATACAAATCGAATTTGGTCGTGCGCGCTTGAAGCCCATCATTGTTGGGGTTACACGTCCATGATGTGTTTGAAAAGTATTAACCGGTAAAAAATTTACCGCTAACAATGAACAACCGATATCTAAACCTAAAACAGTTTGGGAAGTCAAATCCATTTCTTTCAAAATTTTATTAAGCAACATTAAAATAATCGGATACCCACAACCATTACAAAATTTTACTGGGATTAAATCACTCATATGATAATTTTCTTTATTTCAGAAACCATTTCTTCTATTTCAATTCCTAAAGCCGGATATTGAATATAATTAAATGGTTTGCCCAAAGTAGTATCCATAGAATCTTTTACTAACCGTGCCAACTGTCCAAAGCTAGATTCAATCACAATAACTTGTTTTACATTTTTTCCACCGACTGTTTTATCCAAAGTTACTTTATCAAAAGGTCTTAGAGTAATCGGTCTAAACAAACCTACCTTTTGATTTTCAAGACGTAATTTTGCCAACGCCTCTTTGGCCGCCACCGCTACGATACCGTGCGCAATCAATATTACTTCAGCATCGTCCGTTTGAATAATTTCAGAAGTTGCAACCAATGGTGTAATTTTATCAAAATCTGCTTTAGCTAAATTTAATTCATGATTCAACTCTTCTTCCGATGTAAAAATATTTGGCCAATGTATATTTTGACCTTCTGCAACTAGTGGATACGCCGGAAAATTTTCAACATCGTTAATCAATGAAAAATCGACAATGGATTTTTCTTTTAAAGTGTATCCATCAGTTAGGACGATGGCAGGAAAACGATATTTCCAAGCTTCGTTGAAAGCACGACGAGTTAGCGCATACAATTCCTCTGGGCCAGATGGAGAATACACCAACCGCATACCCTCACCATTTCCACCATAACATGCCAACATCACTTCTTGTTGAGAATAGATGACTGTACCAGAACTTGGACCACCGCGCTGAGCGGCAAACAATACAAATGGCAGACGCATTCCTTCTGCCATTATAAAACCGTCTTGCATCAAGACGTGACCAGGACCAGAACTAGCACTAAAAGCTTTTTGACCGGCAAGCACTCCACCACAAACGGCAAAACCAGCCGAAATTTCATCTTCCGTTTGTAAAAAATTCTGTTTATTTTTTATCCAACCGGTAAAAATTTCTGTTGCCGGTGTAATTGGGTAGCCATACATCATTTGTGCTCCAGCATCTATCGCCGCTTTCACAGCCATGTCAGCGCCCGTAATAAATTTTTTATTAGCATCTACCATATCATTTGCTAGATTTTAATTTATCGGCCAAATTTAATTCTTCCAATGTATTCACCCCATGCCATTCATTGGAATTTTCTAATTTAATAACTTGGAATTTTTTATTTTCATCATGAGCCATCGCGAGGGCAGTCGGTAATCCGTATTCACCCAATTTTCGCAATTGAGGCATTCGTGGAAAAATTTCTTCAAACCATTTTCGATCAAAGACAAAAGTTCCCGTACTTATTTCATTAATTAATTTTTGTTCTTCCGTCAAATATTCTTTTTCGATTATCTCAATTTTATTATTATGTCTTATTACTCTTCCTAATTGAGTTGGGTTTTCAACTTCAGCACTTAACAACGTTAACACACAACAACTGTCGACATGTTCTTTCATTAAATTAACAAGAGTTGTTGGCTCATAAAAAGCACTGTCATCGCCTCCCAAAACTAACACGTGTTCTATATCCGGCGCCAAACTCTTTATTCCAAGATAAGCGGCGTGAGCGGTGCCAAGCTGTTCATCTTGTACTACATAACTAACCTCATTTTTAAAAAAATCCTCAATTATTTCTTTTTTAAAACCAACTACTAAACAAATTTGCTTCGGTAAAAGACCGACATGTTTCAGAGTGTTTACCGTATACGAAACAATCGGCTGACCGCCAATTTCAAGCATAACTTTTGGCTTATCGACACAGTTTAATCGAGTCCCTTTACCGGCTGATAAAACCACAACACCAATTTTAGAGAGATCGAACGGCATAATCTTTTATCTCAATTAAGGAATCAAAAAAAGGTAAATCATTATTGTTTTGATAATCGTCATCATCCCAAAGTACTTTGTGTTTTTTAGCTACCACCAACACATATGGCAGGTCTTCCTTTATTTTTATATTCTCACTCAAATTATCATTTACAAATAATATTTTTTTTGACTGTCCAACGATGTCTACAATCTTTTGACTCTTTCCACCATCGATTATTGCAATCTCATCGAAGTATTTATCCAATCCAGTTGAATTAATTTTTTTCTGCTGAAATTCTTTTTTCCCGGCCGTTAACAAAATTAATTTATTACTAATTTTTTTAATATCAATCAAAAATCTTTCCGCTTGAAAATCGTTATAATTTTTATTTGTTAAATTATTTAAATCCTCAACTGTTGAATCTGGAATTTCATAATTCATATCACGCAAAATATCAGCGTGTTTTTTAAAAGTATAATCAAAATATCCCACCACTGGTCCAAAGACCGCTTCATTATAAGACTGCTTATAAGCGTCGCGTGTAACACCACATTTTGAAAAACACTTAAAAATATCTTCTTTTAAAATGTAAGTGTTGTAAAGAGTATCATCCAAATCAATAAAACTAAAATCAAACATATTTAATTATTTTAAAGTTTTCCAAAGGGCGTCGAAAATTCCTTTTTGAGTTTGATACACACCGTCATTTTCAATTACCACTCCCACCAAATCATCGTGAGCATTCAAAGAAATATAGGCAGAACTCCCTGGATAAATAATAATGTAAGTCGGAGAATCTTTTTTTATATCCAACCATTTACGTTCGTCCAGACCACGTAATTCACCGCCACCACCAATGGCAATGGCTTTTACTTTTATACCTTTCGCAATTCGAGCATCACTAAATGATTCAAAACCTTCGTAAAGATAATCTCGAATCGACAAATCTGAATAAACTCGATACTCCAAATCTTGAGTTTCCTCACAACGTTGTAAAACTTGTTCTAAAATTTTTCGTATATCCCCTTTCTCATAATAACGTGCCACCGGACGCTGTCCACCAGTATCGTAAACAGACTTTAATTCTAATACGACATCTTTCATCTTTTTATTTATCTCTTGCAATTGCTCGGCCTGTTTATTTACCAAATCATACAATTTGTCAGGGTCTTCTGCCACAAAAAATTGCTTAGCCTCCTTCTCATAATAATTTATTACCCCTACATCTCTTAACCATTTTAAACTGTCATAAACAGTACCACGATTAAATTCGGTTTTTTTTGCCAAATTGCGCACCGAAGATGGCCCTAAGCTTATTAGTGTCAAATATATTCGTGCAGCCTTTTCTGTAAAACCTAATTTTTTAAGTACTGTTAAATCCATATTTCTCTTATATTAGCCATATATTGATTATATCACAAATAGAAAAACTGTCAAAATATTTTCGACAGTCTTTCTGTGGATATCTAATAAATCGCAATATTTAAGCTATTTCTAGGCTAGAATCATATTCCCCGAGCGAAGCCGCACTGTCCAAAGATGCCCTATTCAAAAAAGCCTCTTGAGCTTTTTCGACATTTTCCGCTTTTCCTGACCATACTGCCAGAGCGGTATTTTGTAGTGCACGACCGAATGAAAAAGTAAATTTCCAAGGCGTGTTTTTGGCCTGTTTTACAATGGCATTCAAATTTTCACAGGCCTCTACCTCAGTCTGTCCGCCAGACAAAAATACTATGCCAGCCAATTCTTTAGGTAATACTTCTTCAAAACATTGTACAGTCAATTTAGCAATAGTTTCCGCTGATTCTTTTGGCTGACTACTACCTTGAATCACCATATTTGGCTTTAAAAGTAAACCAGTAAAATCGACATCAGCTTTCGATAATTCCTTAAACAAAACCATTAGAGTTTTTTTCGTAACATCGTAGCACTGTTGAATAGTATGACCACCTTCCATCAAAACTTCTGGTTCCACTATTGGAACAATCATATTATTCTGACAGAGTTTGGCATATTGAGCTAAAGCCTGCGCATTTTTGATAAGACAAGCGTCAGTGGGGATACCTTCGCCAATCGTTATCACCGCTCGCCATTTAGCAAACCGAGCGCCCAATGCATGATATTCTTTTAACCGTTCATCCAATCCCTCCAACCCGATTGTAATTTTTTCCTGCGACGATCCTTCCATATTCTGCGTACCTAAATCTACTTTTATACCTGGAATCACCCCAATTTCCTCAAGTAATTTTGGGAAAGATACACCATCGTCCGTTTTTTGACGAATCGTCTCATCATACATTATGACACCACTAATACATTCGTCCATTCCCGGAGCTGTAAAAAACAGTTGACGATACAAACGATGATTTTCTACCGAATCGGCAATCCCTACCCCAGCCAATTTCTTGGCAATTGAACTCGAACTTTCATCAGCGGCTAAAATACCCTTTCCCGGAGCGACTAATAATTTGGCAATAACTGACAAAGGTAATTCGGACATAGAAGATTAAAAAAATATTAACACCTATATTTTACCACTTCTAAAATCAAAAAACCAGCCAATTGTGGTTGTCTTTGAGCGGGTTATGAGCCATGGCTCATCCTTTTGCCCTCGCGGGCAAAAAAAGCGAAAAGATAATCACAATTGGCTGGTTTTTTATCCATCCGAAAATAGATAAGATAAAATTTTTAGAAATAAAAAAGAACCATTGTCCTGGCGACGGCCTACTTTTGCCTTACGGCTATCATCAGCGCAGACGAGCTTAACTTCTGTGTTCGGTATGGGAACAGGTGTGGCCTCGTCGCTTGTGTCACCAAGACACTGGTTCTTTTTTTAATTTACAATAATTCAACTATATAGGATATGGCTATAAGCACTGCTTAATGCTTATGCCGTATGCTCGACCGATTAGTACTCCTCCGCTCAACATATTACTATGCTTACACGTAGAGCCTATCAAACTCATAATCTATAAGTGGTCTTGACGAACATTAATCTTGAAGACGGCTTCACGCTTATATGCTTTCAGCATTTATCCGCTCCGAACATAGCTACCCAGCGATGCCGTTGATCGACAACTGGTGCACTAGAGGTTCGTCCGCTCCGGTCCTCTCGTACTAGGAGTGGGTCTTCTCAATGTTCAACGCCCGTAACAGATAGGAGACCGAACTGTCTCACGACGTTCTGAACCCAGCTCGCGTACCGCTTTAATTGGCGAACAGCCAAACCCTTGGGACCTTCTACAGCCCCAGGATGCGATGAGCCGACATCGAGGTGCCAAACCGCGCCGTCTATGTGGACTATTGGGCGCGATCAGCCTGTTATCCCCGGAGTAGCTTTTATCCGTTGATCTTCTGCCTTCCTATGAAGAGCAGTCGGTTCACTAACTTCTACTTTCGTAACTGCTCGGACTGTAATCCTTGCAGTAAAGCCAGCTTTTGCGTTTGCACGTCCAGCTCGATTTCCATCCGAGCTAAGCTGACCTTTGTAAACGCCTCCGTTACATTTTAGGAGGCAACCGCCCCAGTTAAACTACCCACCAGTCACTGTCTTCTTTCCCAGATTCATGGGAGAAAATTAGGTGTAAAAATATTTAAGGGTGGTGTCTCATTGGCGCCTTGCGGCTCCCACCTACGCTGAACATAAATATCCTTACACCAATAACAAGTTGTAGTAAAGCTTCACGGGGTCTTTTCGTCTAGTTACGGGTAGGAGGCATCTTCACCTCCCTTGCAATTTCACCGAGTCCCTTGTTGAGACAGTCCCACCATCGTTATGCCATTCGTGCAGGTCGGAACTCGCCCGACAAGGAATTTCGCTCTTCGATTCCTCACACGATTGGACTCTATCTTCATCCTGATTGCTCAGGAGCATAGCATCTAGTCTCTGAGGGTTCTAACACATTGTTAGTCTTCCCTGCTGATTGGTCTTGCGACTTTCCAGCATATGGCTATGATCGGATTATTTCTCACATTACTGTGAGCAAGGCAGCTTTTTATGGCTTATGATGTTTCGATCATCTGCTTGATCATTTTACGATGTTTACTTTTTTCTATAATTCGTCCCAATCCTAGTAAATTCAATTGCTTGAATCCACTACCTTAGGACGGTTATAGTTACCGCCGGCGTTCATCAGCGCTTCAGTTCAAGGCTTGCACCTCTCCCTTTAACGTTCTGACACTGGCCAGGCATCACCCCCTATACTTTAGCTTACGCTTTTGCAGGGAGCTGTGTTTTTGGTAAACAGTCGCAGTGGGTCTTTTGTTGTAACCTAAATAAATTAGGTAGGCCTTATCCCGAAGTTACGGCCGTTGTATTGCAGAGTTCCTTAACAAGGGTTCTCTCGTTCGCCTTGGTCTTCTCGACCTATCCACCTGTGTCGGTTTCCGGTACGATTGCTTATAGCTTAACGATTAATAGCTTTTCTAGGCACCTCATCTACTGTTATTGACTCTACCCGAAGGCTTCGTCTCTTGCTTGCGCAACGTGTAATTCAATTCACGTTTCAGCTTTAGAGATGCGCACTATCAACCAAACTATACGCAGTGCTGGAATATTAACCAGCTCTTCCATCGGTTACGCCTTTCGGCCTGGCCTTAGGATCGACTAACCCTGGGACGATTCGCGTTGCCCAGGAAACCTTGGATTTTCAGCGTCAGGGATTCCCACCCTGATTTTTGCTACTTATACCTGCATTCTCGCTTCCTAACACTCCACTCTGACTCGCGTCTGGAGCTTCAGTGCGTTAGGAACGTTCCTCTACCAAAGCAATACGAATAAATTCGTATCACATTTCGCGGTTTCGGTACTATGTTTGAGCCCCGATACATTTTCGGCGCGAAAACTCTTGACCAGTGAGCTATTACGCTATCTTTAAATGATGGCTGCTTCTAAGCCAACATCCTGGTTGTAAAAGAGTTAACACCACCTTTTACACTTAACATAGATTTAGGGACCTTAACCAGCGATCTGGGCTGTTCCCCTTTTGACGATGGCGCTTCGCCGTCACCGTCTGACTCCTGTACTTTTTATCGTTGGCATTCGGAGTTTGATTGAAAACGGTATCCCGAAGGACCCAATTTTCATCCAGTGCTCTACCACCAACAAGAACATACAAGGCTAGCCCTAGAGCTATTTCGAGGAAAACCAGCTATCACCGAGTTCGATTAGAATTTCTCTTCTACCCACAACTCATCTCCGAGTGTTGCACGGCTCGTGAGTTCGGTCCTCCCTCTGTATTTCTACAGAGTTCAACCTGGTCATGGGTTGACCACCCGGTTTCGGGTTATGTGCATGCCATCATTAGTTCGCCCGTTAAGACTCGCTTTCGCTATGCCTTCGGACCATAAGTCCTTAAGCGACGACATACAGCACACTCGCAGGTTCATTCTTCAATAGGAATACCGTCACCCTTGCGGGCTCCGGCTCTTTGTAAGCGCACGGTTTCAGATACTATTTCATTGCCCTCTCCGGGCTGCTTTTCACCTTTCCCTCATGGTACTAATTCACTATCGATCACCAAATGTATTTAGTCTTAGACCATAGTCGGCCCAAATTCAGACGGAATTTCACGAGTCCCGCCCTACTCAAGTATGTAAACCACGATGTATATTTTCATTTCGCGTAAGGGACTTTCACCCGCTTTGGTTGCTCATTCCAGAAACATTCTGCTATAAAAATACACGCTCGCCTAATTTTGTAGGAAATTAGCATTTACGACTTATAACACCATATAAACAACGGCCTATCCCTTTAAGCTATAGTTCCAAGTTAATCGTGAGACCAACAATTCACTATAACAACATTTATATGGTTTGGACTTTTCCCTTTTCGCTCGCCACTACTAAGGGAATCTCTTCGATTTATTTTCCTCCAGCTACTGAGATGTTTCACTTCGCTGGGTTGTCTTCAGTTACCTATGTATTCAGTAAAAGATTCTTGCTTCTTCAGCAAGAGAGTTTCCTCATTCGGAAATCTGCGGGTCAATGGTTGTTTGGGACCTCTCCGCAGCTTATCGCACCCTACAACGTCCTTCGTCGACATTTGGTGTCAAGGCATCCACCATGCGCACTTATTTAATTGCATACGGCAAAAACACTAAATAGTGCTTTGCAGTTTATTGGAAAATACTTCTTCAGTATTTTCTACCCTATATACGTTGAATTTGTAAATTGTCAAAGTTCTATCAGTACAACCACATTTTTGATGTCAACATTTTTGACATTTGGATCTGGTTGTAATTTTTAAAATAAAAGAGCCACTCTATAAGTGGCCCTCTAAAACGTCAGATTTGAATCTGCATTTATGAACCACTTGGATATTCTGAGTAAGAATTTAATTGCAATGTAAACATTGTATTTAAATTGTTTGGTATCACGATCAATGTCGTGATAAACCCAGAGGTCCAATGGTACGCTTCTCTACCAAATACTTTGGACGTGGCTCCATAAAAAGGAGTAACTAAAACGTAATTGCGATTATACCTTGTAGATAGAAGTATGTCAAGGGCTGTTTGTGTGGACGAAATGTGGATAAAATATAATCAATTTTTTTGGCTAACTAAAAGGTAATTACGGTGTTCTAAAGTTTGGCATAGCGTCTTCATCCCCAAAGAAATAATCTAAATATTCCCACGGTGGATTGTCTCCTAGAATAACATTATTTATTTTAGATACTACGTCTGCAATATCCGGTTTTCTTTTGGAAATTTCTAGAAAGATATTTTTTATAACAGCCAAATCTCTATTTTTAATAGCATTTTGAAGTTTTTTCCTCTTTGCTGGATTGGTAATGGTAACCTCTACAAAATCCACAAGTGTGACAATCGGCTCTGATTTATCTAATTCACGACTATATCGATAGTTTTCTAATCCACTCTTACGAAGCAGGGGTGGAGTTTCTTTCGTTTCCCGTAATTCTGTGCCAATTTGATCTGGTCTAGGAAGTCGTTTATCACTTGTTTGCTTTGGCAGACGATCAATGGCTGATAAATTTTCTGGTCTATAACCTCTTTCCATATTTCATCATTAAAATAATATTACACAACTTCCGCCTTCTTCTTGATATGCAGTTATTACCGGATAATCTTTAATTTTGTTCAACACAGCGTCATGCAATCGCCCAGTGCCGCCACCATATATTACTCGAGCACTATCAACATTTTGCTCGACACACTGATAAATAAAAATATCTAACCGGTCT
>Ga0208246_1001965_pt1 | contig 10300 bp, 11 predicted proteins | sample RifOxyD2_FD_184039 | JGI IMG/M metagenome (GOLD analysis project Ga0208246, IMG submission 184039) | Soil microbial communities from Rifle, Colorado - Rifle Oxygen_injection D2 (SPAdes) | ecosystem: Environmental > Terrestrial > Deep subsurface > Rock core/Sediment | place: Rifle, Colorado...
GAGACCGTTGCACAGGTTCGATTCCAGATTTCCTGCTCCAGGACCGATGGTTTTTCTCGGGCAAACCGGTCTTGTTCTGCTTTGCGCAGTCCTATTTTCCCGTTTTGGGGGGCTTTGCCCAGTTTTTGGGCGGACTGCTCCCTATGCAACCAATCCAACTGCCCGTTTGAGGTTGTAGGCGAAGCCGTTGAGGTAGAAGTCCAACTCTACCTTGGCCTTGCCTGGATAGCGGGTTCGGCCAAAGCCCTGGTGTAGCTTCAGGCAGCCGAAGCACTGTTCCACCCGGTAGCGCAATTTGGAGCTGGCCCGGTTTAGGCTCTTTTCTTGTTCGGTCAAGGGCCTGCCCCGTACCGCCTTCTTCATGATCCTGTCCAGCAGGCCCAGTATCTTCAAGGTGAAGCGGTTCTCGGCGCTGGTATAGCCCTTGTCGGTCAGCACGAAGGTCCCTTCTGCCAACCCCTCTACGGACCGCTCCAACTGCTTCATGTCCGACTCATGAGCCCCGGTGACATGCCCCTTGAGAAAGAAGCCATCCTTCGCATCCACCCATTTTTTTTACCGCAAGGCTAAAGCCTTGAGATTTGCGATTGGCTTCGCCAATCATGTATCCGTAAACCGCTTTCCCGCCTTTCTTGGTCCAGGTTGCCTCCTGATCCCCAGAATAACGAACCACCCCCTTTGGCCCATACTGGGGCTCACCCTCTTCACCCGCTTGAGGCCCAATTTCAACGGCCTTGCGGGGACGGCGGGAGGACTCCACCAAGGTTGCATCCACGATCACCCCAGTCTTGACCAGCAGCCCAGCGGCCTCCAGTTGCCTATTGAGCAGCTCCAGCAGTTCCTCATAGAGCCGATCCTTGGCCAGGGCGTTTCGGAAGCGGTTGAGGGTGGAGTGGTCCGGCTTGGCGCTGGTGATGGAGAAACCGGAAAAACGGATCAGCCGTAGATCGTGGTACAGCGCCTCTTCCAGACCTCTTTCGCCGAGCTGGTCCCAGCGGGCGAAGAGCACCGCCTTGAACAGCGGCAAGGGAGGGAAGGGCTCAGCCCCAACCGCCCTCTCCAGCCGCCCCAGCCTGGCCTGGAGCAGGGCTTCGAGGGGCTTCCAATTGATCACCTCGTCCACTTTCGTAAAAGGTCTTGCGAGGGGACTGGGGGATCAGGGCCTCGGCAAAACTGGGGTCGGTGTGGAAGCGTCTCTTTGGCATGGCTCCCTATTGATAGTTATTTATATCAAATAGATACCACATCAAAAGGCTGGATTCCAGCACTTTTTATGGGGGGATTGTGCAACAGCCCCACTAGGTGAAAGAGATTTCATCTTTTTTCCCTTGGGTTAATTTTACAAACTCGGTATCTTTCCTACAGGGTTCAGCGGGCAAAATCCCCGGTTGGGACTTAATTGTAAGTGAGGAAAGTCATGGTCAAACGACTGGTTTTTTTGTTGGTGTTACTGCCCTTGTTTGGGCTCTCCGTCTTTGCCGAAGAACCTTGGCAAACCGAATCCTATGGCCGGGTCAGAACCACGGTTGAGTTCTACAACACCGACACCACCGGCAAAAAGCTCAGCTGGTACGACATGACCACCGATGCCTTTTTGGGCTTCAAGGCCAACCGAGACCTGGGGGACTCCTGGTCCAGCACCGGGGTGATTGAGTTTGACCTGCAAAGCGCCGACAGCTCCGTGTTGCCCCAGTACATGTACATCACCCTGGAGAACAGCATTTTAGCCCTGAACGTCGGTCGCCAGGAAACCAGCGGAAAGACCTTCGGGGGCGCTTACTTCGAGAACATCAACAACTACATGGTCACCGGGGAAACCATTGGTACCGGCGACTATCTCAAGGCCACCTTCAAAGAAGTGGACCTGACCTTCGTTACCGGTCGGCATTCCCAGGGGGACGATGCCTCCACCACGGCCCCCAGCTACGATGAATCGGTTTTGGGTCTGTACCTGGACACCAAACTGGCCGACACCTTTCCCTTTGCCCTGAGCGTCGCCAACATCCATGAAGTCCCCTCCCCCAGGCGGGCTCGGGTCGCCTATGACGATGTCCACGGCAACGAAACCTACATCGGTTATTCCTTCAGTTTTACGGTGCCGGTGACCGAGATGGACTTTTCGTTTAATTACGACAACAAACAAGAAAAGCACAACGAGGACTCCTCCACTCCCGACAAGCGGTTTGCTACCCTGGTGCTGGCCTACGATCTGCACCTTCCCTCCTTGGCTGAAGGGGCAGGGTTCAGCTTCATCTACTCCAAACGCAGTCTAAACGATGGAACCCCGGTGGGCACCGACACCACCGGTTACGACCTGAGTTTCCTGTACCCCTTTAAGGGTATCAACGGGTTCCTTTCGGTTTCCACCCTCAACACGGTGGACAGCGACGACAACCAAAACGACCATGAATTGTTGTACGGTGCCGGTTTGGCCTACCATTTCGGCAAGTAGGCCTTTCGCCCGCCGGGCCTGAACCCGGCCAAGGACTGGCCCACAAAACTCCGAGCACAAAAAAACCTCCCGCAACGGTGAATACTTTGCGGGAGGTTTTTTTCGTCTTCTTTGCCACCTAAAAGTGGTAGTCCACCGCCTTGGAGGACAAGGAACGGGCTTTGAGGAACTCCACTACCTCTTGGTGGGCCGGGTGCACCCGGTAGGCTTCCAGGCCCCGTTCGTCTTCAACCACCGAGGTCAAAACCAGATCCATCGCCCGCTCCGAAGGCAGGAAGTTCAACCCTACCTCCATGGACCGAAGCTCCGGTACCTTTCCCACCAAGGCCTCCAACCGTTTTTTTGCTTCCCCCAAGTCCCCTTGGCATTCGGGCTTAAAAGCGAACATCACCACATGTTTGATCATCGTTGGTCCAAGAGCAAGAGTTCCAAGCACAAGAGAGTTGAACCTCCCTGCGAGCAAAAGGCCGACAGGGTTTCTTTGGGCATTCCTACCCGGATTGGGCCGTTTCGGCTAGGTGAAAAATCCCCTTTCCTCCCTCCCGCCCCACAGTACCCCGGCGCTTGAAGGTTGCGCCGGACCGCTGTTTCCTGTAGTCTGGCACCTCGCCCCTTTGGATTTTGTCCGAACCCAAGGGAGGTAAAAGAAACCCCCGTTGGCTCTTTCCGGTTTCCCGATGAACCTGCCCTGTTTGGTTGACCTCCATTGCCACAGTACTGCCAGCGACGGCAGTCTGAGCCCCGAAGAGGTGGTGCAAACCGCCTTTGAGGAAGGGGTAGGGCTGATGGCGTTGACCGACCACGACACCTTGGCTGGTCTCCCCGCCGCCAGAGCCAAGGCCGCCGCTTTGGGGTTGGACTGGATCGACGGGATCGAACTGAGCGCCAAGTGGGACCGAGGGCACTTCCACCTCCTGGGCTACGGCATCAACCCCCAGCACCGCCCCTTCTTGGCCGCCTTGGAGCACTTCCAGGAAGGCCGCCGCCTCCGTTCCACCCGGATCTTGGAGAAACTGGACCAACTGGGGATGCCTTTAACCCGCCAAGACCTCCGGGTCCCCCCCGGTCAATCCCCCGCCCGGCCCCATCTGGCCCAGGCGATGTTGGACCGGGGTTATGTCACCCACCTGGAGCAGGCCTTTGAACTGTACCTTCGGCAAGGGGGTTTGGCCTATGTGGACAAGGAAACCTTGACTCCCCAAGAGGCGATTCAATTGGTCCTGGAGGCCGGGGGACTGCCGGTGTTGGCCCACCCGGTGTCCTTGTACCTCAAATATGCCGAGCTGGGAGAAAAGCTAAAACAACTCAAAGCCATTGGCCTAGCGGGGATCGAAGCCTACAACTCGTCCCACCAAGCCAACCAAAGCCACCGGTTGGTCCGGTTGGCCGACGAACTGGGATTGTTGGTGACCGGAGGTTCCGACTTTCACGGGAAGTTTAAGCCCCAGGTCCGAATGGGTCGGTTAAAAAAAGGCCGAAAGATTCTCTCCAAGTGGATTTCCCCCGACTTTTTTGCTACCTTTGGGGCAACCAAGGATACAAGGATTGATGAAGGTTGAACCGGGGGCAAAAGGGGAAGTGCTGATCGTCGTGGCGACCGATGTCCATGGCCGCTACAGTTCCGTCTCCAGTTTGGACGGCAAGCCCCAAGATTTTGGCTTGGACCGGCTGCACAGCTACCTGAACCAAAAGCGCCACGCCGGGGCCGAGGTCCTGCTGATCGACAATGGGGATTCCATGCAAGGGGCCCCGTTGGTGGACCTCTTTGACTTTGAGGGCCCCCTGGAACACCCGATGAACCTCACCCACCGGTTGCTGGGCTTTGATGCCTTTGTGCCGGGCAACCATGAATTCAACTTTGGCCTCAAAAACCTCAAGCAGGTCGCCGCTGCCGCTCCGGTCCCCTGGCTCTGTGCCAACCTGACCGAAGGCCAAAGCGATTCCCCGCTCTTTGGGGCGATCCAGGTCTTTGACAAGGGTGGAATCAAGATCGGAGTTTTGGGGTTGATCACCGAATTTGTCCCCCGGTGGGAGCACAAAAGCATGATCCCCGACCTCAACTTCCTCAGCGCCATTGTAGCCGCCCGGACCTGGGTTCCCCGGCTGCGCAGCCAATGCGACCTGCTGGTGGTTTGTTACCACGGAGGGTTCCACCAGGACCCGGAGACCGGCGAGGTTTGGTGTTATGATTCCCTGGAAAACCAAGGGGAAGAGATCGTCAAGGCGGTACCGGGGATCGACCTGTTGGTCACCGGCCACCAGCACCGCCGCTTTTTGTACCACCCCCAGGAGACAGGCCGACCTTGGATGGTCCAGTCCGGGGCCTATGGGCAATGTTGGGCCGAGGTCAAGGTCAGAAAAAGCAACTCCGGCCAGGGCTGGGAATTGGCCCCTCGGTTGGTCGAATCCGTGGAATACCCCGCCGACCCCAGCCTGCAAACGGCCTTTGCCGCCCACCTCAAAGAGATCCACCACGCCTTGGGCACAAAGTTGGGCACCGCCGACTCCAGCTTCTTGATCCACGACCCGATGCATCAGGTTTGGCTGAAAAAACACCCGATGATCCAATGGATCAACGACCTGATCGCCAAACACACAAGTGCCCAGGTGGTCTGCACCAGCCTCCTGGACGGAGCCTTACCCGGCCTTCCGGCGGAGGTAACCCTCAAGGATGTCTTGGAAAACTACTTTTTCCTGGACAACCTTTGTGTGATCCACGTCACCGGTGCCTTGCTCAAAGAGGCTTTGGAGCAGGTGGCCAGTTTCTTTGCCCTTAACTGGGAAAAGGATGGGGAACCGAAGATCACGGTCAACGCCAAATGGCGGGGGGTCCGAGTGAGGAGTTACAACTACGATATTTTTGACGGCATCGACTATGGCTTCGATTTGGCCCAGCCGATCGGCCAAAGGCTGGCCTACCTGCGGTTCCAAGGTCAACCGGTCGCCCCGACCGACCACCTGACCTTGGGGCTGACCACCTACCGGGCCCAAGGAGCCTTTTACCAGATGTTCAACGCCGAACAGATCATCCAGGAATTCCCTGAAAAGGTGACCGACCTGATGGTCGCCGACCTCAAGGCCACCAGCCACCTGAAGGTGGAGCCCCGGCAAAACTTCCAGGTCTTTTTTTCCGAACCCCAGGGGAAGACATGAGCCCTTTGATCCACACCGTCAGCCACAGCGCCGAGGCCCAAAAGTCCCTGGGCGAAAGGCTGGCTGCCAGTGTCGGGGTTACCTCCTACCAGATCGTTTTGGTTGGCGGCGGGGAGGTCAGAGGGGTGCTGGAGGAGGTGGGAAGCGATTATCTGGTCACCTTGACCCAAACCGAAGAGGTGCGGCTGATCCCCTTTAGCTCGGTTTTGTACCTGAAGGTCTTGCACCCCTAAGGTTCGGGGCGATTTCCACAAAAAACAAGGTCAACCAGTCCGGCCTGGGCAGTCCAAAGGTCATCGCCAGCCTACGGTTGTGCATCACGCTGTTGGCGGGCCTTTGGGCCGGGGTAGGGTAGTCCTGGGCCGGGATCGGGCTCAACCGGCAGGGGACCTCCTGGTGCAACCGCAGGCTGCCCAATATCTCCTGGGCAAAGCCGAACCAACTGGTTTGCCCCTCGGGGCTCAGGTGGTAAAGACCAGCGGCGGCCTCCCGTTGTTCCGGGGCCATGTTTCCCCACAACTTCAGCACCAAAGCGGCTTGGTCGGCCAGCCACCCGGCGGGGCTGGGGGCACCGATCTGGTCTGCAACCACCTTCAGCTCTTCCTTGGTCACCAGCAACTTCCTCATGGTGTTGTAAAAACAAGGCTGGTCAAAGGAATAGACCCAAGAGATCCGAAAGATCAGGCTCAAGGGCTGGGCGGCCAATAGGGCCTGCTCCCCTTCCAGCTTGGTCCGCCCATACTGGTTGAGCGGCCCGGTCGGGTCGGTCTCCAGGTAGGGACCGGTTTTCTCCCCGGAAAAAACATAATCGGTGCTGAAGTGGACCACCGGAATCCCCAATTCCCTGGCCGCTTGGCCCAGAAGACCGGGGGCTTGGCCATTGACCCGCCGAGCCAGCTCCGGCTCGGACTGGGCCTTGTCCACGGCGGTGTAGGCGGCGGCGTTGACGACCACTGAAGGCCGGAGAGCCAAAATTTTGGGGCCGATGCTCTCCAGGTCGCCAAGGTCAAGCTCGGCACGGGTCCAAGCCACCACTTCATAATCTCCACCCAGGCTGGACACCAACCGGCGGCCCAATTGGCCTGCCGCACCGACCACCAGAGCCTTGGGCTTCATTTCCCTGCCTGGGCCAAAAACTTCACAAAGTCTTCCGACTCCAGGGAAATCCCCACGTACCGGGCCAGCTCGGCCCCTTCGGGGCTGAGGATCAGGTACAACGGCAGGGCGACCGTACTAAAGCGGTTGATCTGGAGGTTTAGGTTTTCAGGCCCTCGTTCCCCACCGTCGGTATAAAGCCTTACCAGCACAAAGTCTTGGGCCAAATGAGGGTGGACCGATTTGAGCGGCAGGATGTGCTGCTCCATCCACCGGCAATTAACACAGGTGTAACCGGTAAACTCCAGCAGCACCGGCTTTTGGGTTGCTTTGGCTTTTTCCAGGCCCGGTTCCAGACGGTCCAGCCAGACCAGCTTGGCCGACTCTTCGGCGCTGACCGTTTCCCCGCCGACCATCAAGGTTTGCGCCGGAGGCAGGAGCGAGTCCAACAGGCTGCCCAAACTGTGGTCCCCCCGGCCCCTCCAGGTAAGTCCGGCGAGGACCAAAAACACCAGAATCCAAAACCCTTGGCCCGGTTTTTTGAGTTTACCGGTTTTTTTGCCGGTGACCCCTAAGTAAATGGCGGCACCCAAAAGGCAGAGGCTCCACAAGAGCAGGCCCAAGTCTCGGCTCAACAATCCGGTCTGCCAGACCAAGTCGGCATTGGACAAAAACTTCAGGCTCGCCATCAATTCCAAAATCCCCAAGACCACCTTGGAGCGGCCCAGCCAATCACCACTGCTTTTTTGCATCCGGCCCACCATCCCCGGAGCCAAGGCGAGCAGGAAAAAAGGGAAGGCAAAGACGGTGGAAAACACCAACATGCCCAACAGCGGCCAAGCCCATTGCCCCTGGGAAGCGGCAATCATCAAGGTCCCGACGAACTGGACGGTGCAAGTAAAGGCGGTCAGGGTGAAGGTAAAGCCCATCAGGATCACCCCCAGAGCGCCCCCAGCCGAGCGGGCCTTGTGGTCAAAATAGGTCTGGATTTTTGGGGAGATGTCCAGGGAAAACAAACCCATCAAACTCAAGGCAAAGGTGATGAACAGTCCCGCAATCCCCAGGTTCACCCAAGGGTTGCTGGCCACTATCGAAGAGGCCCCCGCCCCAAAGACCGAAGACAGGACCAACCCCATACCGGTGTAGGTGACGATGATCCCGAACCCGAATAAACCGGCCAGCCACAAGAGTCCCTTGGGGTTGCCCTGGGCTTGTTTGGAAAAGTAGCTGATGGTGATGGGTACCATCGGGAAAACGCAAGGCATGATCAAGCTGGCCAACCCCATCAAAGCCGCCAGCCCCACAAAGGTCCAAAGCCCGTCTTGGCCCAACTTCTGGGGTTTGCCTCGTTTGTGGTTTTTGGCCAAAGGATCAATCGCCCGGTTGGCAAACTGGTACTCCTCCCGCACCGGCCCGGATTCCAGGCGGTAGGTAACCGTCAGTTCCTGGGTCTTGGGGGGCAGGCAGACCCGAAAGCTGCACACCTGAAAACTCACCTGGGCCAAAACCCGGTGCTCCCCCAAGGTCACTTCCGGGGGGACGGTCAGGTTTTGGTACAGGTAGGCCAGCTCTTCGTGGGTGGCCAAGGTCATCTGGATGGCTTGATCAAACACCACCTCGGCCCGGGTTTCATAAAGCGGACCGTCTTCCGTTAAAGGAGCGGCATTGAGTACTAGCTTGGTAGGGGGGGGAGCGTCTCCATCTTTGGGCGGGAAAACTGAATAAAGATGCCAACCTAGCTCGGTTTCTACCTGGACCTCCAACCTCGGGTGCTCTCCTGGTCGCAGCACCGAAGGCACCAACCGGGCACTGAGGCGGGCCTGTTCCTCCTGGGGGACCGGCAAGCCGTCCGAGTCCCAAGCGCTGGTCGCCCACAAGCCCCCTGAAGGCAGACAAGCCAGGACCACCAAAAGCAGCCACCGCCTCAATTGAGGTACTCCTCGCCTTGCCCTTCTTCAGGCAAGACCGACGGGGCAGGTTCGGCGGCCACGGCGTAACTGCCATCCGCCCATTTGCCCAGGTCCACCAACTTGCACCGCTCCCCACAAAAGGGCCGGAAAGGGTTGTCCTGCCAAGAGGTAGGCTTTTTACAGCTGGGACATTTCAATTCTTTGCCCATTCGAGTGAATCAGGGTTAAGGTGGTACACAGCGAAAACCAATCTACTCAGGTGATCGCACAATTGCATTTTTCCAGGCTCAAATCACATTCGTCAAACTCCAAGCCAAGCGAGCTATGCAACTGTCGAGGAATGTCTTAACAACAAAGCAGTGATTCTTACTCTCGATGGAGTGGCCCACTCGGCATTTCAAAGATCGGCTCCGACTCAAAAAGATGAAGTTGATCTTGGACTTCACCTTGCTCGCAAAACTCTTTGATTGACCTTGCAACAAATGTCGCCAGATGGACCGGAACCGCATTGCCAATCATTTGCTCTAGATTTGTCTTCGTTCCGGAAAATTTAAAAGTCTTTGGGAACGTTTGTAGTAAGGACCGCTCAATCGTGGTAAGCGGGCGAATTTTTTTCAAATCGACTCCCTCTGGGTCACATGAGTTCAACTGATAGTTGGGAGGGACTGGCCGATTGACACCGCGAACTGTTGGGCTAGGTTCATCAATGGAGAAAATTGCCCTTCTGTTGTAGTTGCGAGGGTGACGGTAGTAGTTGTTAATCCCAAGACTGTCCCCGAGATAGTCTCTCACCGTCATCTGTTTTTTAGTCAAGCCCCTACGGATTATCCCAGTCAATTCATTGTGTTTCCCACACAGATGTCCAATCAAAAAGAAACGGGTTCTCGCTTGCGGGACACCGCAAAACGAAGCATCTAGAATGGTCGAGGTTAACCCGTAGTCGGCTTTTGTAAATTGGGCAATCACATCTTGCAAAATGTGGCTCTTCTTGATCTGCTCCACATTTTCCATGACAAACCATTCAGGCTTGATACCGCAAACAATGTTTGCAAAATGGTAGGTCAGGTCAGCTCGCCCCAAGGTTACATCTCGCTTACCCGCACTTGAAAAGTCCTGACATGGTGGACCGCCAATAATGATATCGGGGACTAGACCTGCGATTTTTGCAATTGACTCTTCTTCATTGGTTAAATCTTGTTCATAGATTGGATGCTTAAAATTCTCTTTGTAAACCCTGATTGACGGTTCCCACTTGTCAAAGGCGGCTACCACTTCAAAGCCAGCCCGTTCAAAACCAAGGGACATTCCGCCGCAGCCTGCGAATAGGTCTATGCACTTCATTCTCATTGGAACAATTCGGGGGAGCTGGACAAGATGGCATCGAATCTTCTTTCTGGGCTCAATAGGTTTTGACCGCCACCTAAAATTATTTCCCTAATTTCGGACTTGGTGATTCTTGGCCTTAACAAACTGGCGCAAGACATAAATTTTTGAGTGACCACACCTGCAGATGAGAAGGCCTTGTCGTTTTTTGTATTGTACGACATAGTATCAATAATTGTTGGGTCAAGACTAGAACAGCGGGTTTTCTCTGATCAGTTTTAGAAGGATTTTGTTAACATCAACCTTCCGATTGTTATAGCGAAATTCGCACTCCTTCAAATGCAAATAAAATTTTGACTTGGTTATA
>Ga0208246_1001969_pt1 | contig 10296 bp, 1 predicted proteins | sample RifOxyD2_FD_184039 | JGI IMG/M metagenome (GOLD analysis project Ga0208246, IMG submission 184039) | Soil microbial communities from Rifle, Colorado - Rifle Oxygen_injection D2 (SPAdes) | ecosystem: Environmental > Terrestrial > Deep subsurface > Rock core/Sediment | place: Rifle, Colorado...
CATCATCCGCGACCGCACCAAATGCTTCGCCCATTCCGGCTGCACGTGCTCCTATTCCTATCTTCAAAAACGATGCGCTGGTCGTTCCTACCTTGCTGTCTAGCGCTCCATATGCACGGCCTATCATTACTACCGTTGTTACCATTATCAATACTAACATTGCACTTACTAACTTTACCAATCTCATTTCGTTTTTCATGACTTACCTCCATTAAATAAAATCTATTTTCTATTGCTCTATTGTTCTGATTTTCTGTTGTTCTTGAATATCCGCCACTGAGTCGTTGGCGGATTGTTTTTTACACTTTAGTGTAAAAAACAAAAAAGCCAAGTCACCATAAGTTTATGGGATCCTTCATCCCAATAAATTGGGATTCAGGATGACATACCTTCGGCAACCTGGCTAGCTTTAAATAGATAGATTTACTTCTGTTTTGTCGGTAACCTGTTAGCTTAGATCTATCTTTAGCCCCACGGTTTTGCGCACTCACCCTGATTTCTCAGGGGTAGCCTTTTCGGCCCCGCACCACTCGCTGCGTTCGGGTACAGGGTTTGTCCTATACCCAACGTGGTATAGGGTTTGATTATAATTAATATTTGCTCTATTATAAATGTGTTGTATTTGAAAGAACCATTAAACTGCAAGTTAAAAGTTAAAAGTTAAAAGTTATAATTAAGTCTTTTATTTTGTGAATTCTTCTCTATTTTAACTTTATATTTATACTTTTAATTGCATCTGCTATTGCTTCTAATTATTAGTGTTACAATTACTTTGCCAGTTATTTTTTTTTATCTCTATCTTAATTTGTTTTTGACTTTCTTTTTATCCGTTTCTGTACCTTCTTTAATTAGATGTGAAATATTTTGCACCATAACATCAATTAAAAATTCAAAATGCAAAAACTTGTCCCGAGATTGTTGCGGGATTAAAAATGTATGTTTTTATCTATGCCTGCCCGCCTACGGTTTCTTGTCCGCCAATGTCTCCTTGTCCGCCCCCACCACTGAATCGTTGGTGGGCAAGAAAGTTTCAGTGGCGGAAGTGGCGGGAACTTTTACCTTTTACTCGTTACCTATTACCCGTTACTCGTTACCCATTACTATCTTATAATAGCCAACTTACCTTTTTTGGTTTGTCCTGCGTTGTTCGTTATCATATATATGTATACTCCGCTAGCTATTCTCTCCTGGCTGGCGTTTAAAACATTCCATGATAACTCGCCCGTAGGTGTATCCTTATCTTCTTCATATACTAATTCACCGGATACACTGAATATTTTTATCTTAGTGTGACTCGTCAAATTTGCAAATGTTATACTTGTATGTCCAAGTGACGGTTTAAATGGGTTCGGATATACATGCGCTGTGTTTAAGTCACTTTGCAATACCGCAAATACTCCGTAGTATGAAAGATGTTTTGTTTTTGCTGTTAGCTGTCTGTTTGTTTTGTCAATTGTAGTTGTTGTCACTTTTTCCCATTTATCTGTAGTGTCATTATATGTGCATACTATCAGCTTGCTGCTTGATATATCATTATCATCTACACGGTTATCACTGTTTGTGTCTTTGTATGGCAGAGTTATTTCTATGTCCTGCGTAAATTGTGTCTGTCCACTTTCCATTTCAATTTTATAAATACATCCTACCAATACTAAGTTGCTACTTACTTCCGGTGCAATTGCAGGATTCGCCTCTAACCTTATTATGGCAGTTGTTGAATTCAATATCCCGGACGATATTATTACCTGCGCTACAAGATTACTGTCAGGTATTCCCATTTTTACTATGTTCCTTTTGCGGTTGTCTAATCTTTGCCGTTTGTATGTACCGGTTTCTTCTACATCAGGGTTTGTGTCGCTTATTGTTACTGTGACATAACCGGGTGTTGTGTCTTCTATTCCGTCATTGTCTACCGATATTATCCTGACATTATACTGTGCGTTTTCAGTTAGTTTGCTTACATCCCATTTTATGTAATATGGATAACTGGTGTCAGGGTTTGGTGTGCCAGTTTCGTCTGCTGTGATTATTTCGGTCCAGTTTGTGTCTCCTGCCTTCTTGTATTCAAATCTTACTTCACTTAGATTACTTACATCGCCTAATATGCTGTCTGCACTTAATGTTATTTCAGTACCGCTTACTTTCATTCCACTGCTTAGCGAACCTATTGTTAACATACTTGTGGTGTATTCCTCTACTGCAGTTATCGCTATTATATTCGTGTTGGTATCTTCATTACCGTTTGTATCTACTGTACGCACTACAAACCGATATTCACGGTCCGCGGTTAGGCTGTTTATTGTTAGGGTTGTTATACTACCTCCATCTACTGTGTATGCAGGAACATTGTAATTTACCGGATTGTTGCCGCTACCCATGTAAATGTTATACCCTCTTATTGTTTCAGTACTTGCCGATTCTCCTAACCAGTTCAACTGTATTTTTCGGTCAGGTAAACTGCTCGCTGTCAGATAACTTACAGTATTTAACGGATTGGTGTCACTTGAAGGGGCAGGTTGTGTTTTGACATTTACCACATTTGATAATCCGCTGGTGTTGGGTACTTCATCTGCTACTTTAATCCCTATGTAATATGTCGTGTTCGCGCTTAGATTACCTATTGTTATACTTTCACTGTTTCCGTATGCTTTGGGTGTTGGTTCTCCGGTTACTTGTATCGCTGTTGCAAAATTGCTCGCTGTTAATGGTGTACCGGCAATATACCTTATGTCGTAGCTTGCTGCTGTTCCGGTTGTACCGTCATCTCCGACACTGGTCCAGCTTACAGTTATCGTTGTTGATGTTTTATCTACGACGTTTAAATTGTTTATTGCACTTGGTGCTATTGTGTCAGGTATAACGTTGGTATTACCTATTACTATATTTGAGATGTTACTCCAGTTTGGTATCTCATCACCAACTTTTATTCCAAAGTAATATGCTGTGTTCGCTGTCAGATTGTTTATTATTAGTGCTTCACCGTTCCCGGATTCCTGCGGTGCAGGTTCTACGCTTATTTGTGTCGCATTATTCCAGTTACTGCTGGTTAACGGTGTGTTTATCATGTATCTTATATCATATTCTGCTGCTGTACCGACGTTGGCATCATCACCTACCGCTGTCCAGTTAAGAGTTATGCTTGTTGTAGTTGGATCACTGGTTGCTAATGTGTTTATTTGCGCTGGCACGGTTGTGTCAGGTGCAGGGGCACTGGTTTTCCCGCTTGGACTATTTGATACTCCTGACCAATTTGGTATTTCATCGCCTACCTTTATTGCAAAGTAGTAGGTCGTGTTTATGTTCAGGTTGTCTACCGTTACACTTTCATTGCTGCCGGCTGCTTGCGGCTGTATCGCTGCATTTACTTGCGTTGCATTTGCAAAGTTGCTGCCGGTTATCGCACTATCCGCCATGTACCTTATGTCATATATTGTTGCAGTACCATTACTAGCGTCATCGCCTACCGCGATCCAGTTTAATGTCACACTAGTCTGTGTCGGATTACTAGTTGCTAATGTATTTATTGTCGCAGGTGCTATGGTGTCTTGCACCGGCGGGATCGCTGCTGTTTTTCCGCTTACTACATTGGATAATACACTGGTGTTGGGTACTTCATCAAGCACTTTCATTGCAAAGTAGTATGTTATGTCTGCTGACAAATTAGTTACTGTTACTGTTTCACCATTTCCGGCTGCTCTTGGCGCCGGCTCATTTGATACTTGGTTTGCTGTTGCAAAATTACTGCCGGTTATCGGGCTGCCTGCCAGATACCGTATATCATAACTTGCTGCTGTACCGGTTGCATCGTCATCACCTACACTGGTCCAGCTCAGTGTTATAGTGGTTTGTGTTAAGTTACCGGTTGTTAATGTGTTAACTTGTGCCGGTGCTGTGGTGTCAGCCGCAGGCGGTATCGCTGCTGTTTTTCCGCTTACTACATTGGATAACACGCTTGTGTTGGGTACTTCATCGGCTATTTTAATTGCAAAATAGTATGTCGTATTTGCTGTTAGATTACTTACCGTCAACGTTTCACTGCCGCCGGCTGCTTGTGGTGACGGTACGCCAGTTACCGGTGTCGCACTTGCAAAATTACTGCTCGTTATCACACTTCCTGCTCTGTACCGTATATCATAACTATTTGCCGTGCCGGTTGTGCCGTCATCACCAACTGCAGTCCATGTCAGTGTTATTGTAGTTTGCTGTAAATTACTTGTCGCAAGTGTATTTACTGTCGCAGGTGCTGTGGTATCTTGTTGTGGCGGTATTACTGCTGTTTTTCCGCTTGTTACATTGGATAGTACACTGGTGTTTGGTACTTCATCTAATACTTTCATTGCAAAGTAATATGTTGTGTCTGCTGTTAGATTACTTACTATCAATACTTCACTGCCGCCGGCTGCTCGTGGTGTTGGTTCTCCGGTTACAGGTGTCGCATTCGCAAAGTTTGTATTATCTATAATTGTATTTGAATATCTTATGTCATAACTTGCTGCTGTGCCGGTTGTACCGTCGTCACCAACACTGGTCCAGCTTAGGGTTATTGCTGTTTGCTGCAAATTACTTGTCGCAAGTGTGTTTACCTGTGCAGGTGCTGTCGTGTCGGCTACAGGTGGTATTGCTGCTGTTTTTCCGCTTGAGACATTGGATAGTACACTGGTGTTTGGGACTTCATCTAATATTTTCATTGCAAAATAATATGTCGTGTTTGCTGTTAGATTGCTTATCGTCAACGTTTCACCGCCGCCGGCCGCTTGTGGAGTAGGTTCACCTGTTACAGGTGTTGCGCTCGCAAAGTTACCGCTTGTTATCGGTGTGCCTAACATGTATCTGATATCATAACTTGATGCTGTGCCGGTTGTGCCGTCATCACCTACACCGGTCCAGCTTAGCATTATGCTTGTTGTAGTTGGATTACTTGTCGCTAATGTATTTACTTGCGCAGGTGCTGTTGTATCGGCTGCAGGCGGGATCGCTGCTGTTTTTCCGCTTGAGACATTGGATAGTACGCTTGTGTTTGGTATTTCATCTAATATTTTCATTGCAAAATAATATGTTGTGTCTGCTGTTAGATTACTTACTGTTAGCGTTTGTTGTGTGCCTGCTATTTGTGGTGTCGGTGCACTAGCTGCAGGTATTGCACTCGCAAAGTTGCCGCTTGTTATCGGTGTGCCTAACATGTATCTGATATCATAACTTGCTGCTGTGCCGGTTGTACCGTCATCACCGACTGCTGTCCATGTTAATGTTATTGCTGTTTGCTGCAAATTGCTTGTCGCTAATGTATTTACTTGCGCTGGTGCTGTCGTGTCGGCTGCAGGCGGTATCGATGCTGTTTTGCCTGTTACCACATTAGATAACACGCTTGTGTTTGGAACTTCATCGGCTACTTTTATTGCAAAATAATATGTCGTGTCTGCTGTTAGATTGCTTACTGTTAATGTTTCACTGCCGCCGGATGCTTGCGGTGTAGGTGCTCCTGTTGCAGGTGTTGCACTCGCAAAGTTGCCGCTTGTTATTGTGTATGTCTGATACCGTACAGAATAACTTGCTGCTGTGCCGGTTGTGCCGTCGTCACCGACTGCTGTCCATGTCAGTGTTATTGAATTTTGCTGCAAATTACTTGTCGCTATTGTATTTACCTGTGCAGGCGCTGTAGTGTCTGCTGATGCCGGATTATAATGCTCTACTACTTCTGCTAATGTTAATGCCCTGTTATATATTTTTACTTCATCTATTATTCCGATGAACCTGCCGGCACCTGATGACTGACGTCCTATGTTTAATACTGAGGTGTTGGTGTCTATATTGCCGGTTGTCGCGGTCTGGTTTACTAATACTCCGTCTTGATATAATTTTACAGCTGTACCGTCATATGTTCCCACAAGATGATGCCATACATTCACATCTGCTGATGTCCACGTCTTTTCTACCGAGCTTGCTACTCCGCCTTTGAATATTTTAAAATATGATTTGTCACTCGCTCCTAATAAGTATGCTCCTTTGTCTAATACCCTGCGCGTTGAACCGTCCTGGCTGATATCTCCGCATTTTACCCATGCCTCTACACTTATTCCGGTTGTTAAATCTAAGCTGTTACTATCGGTTACGCTTACATATGTGTTTAATCCGTCAAATTGTAAACCGGTATTTGTCTTTCCGGTTACCCATGCAGGACTGCCGTTTAATGTTCCGGTATTACTATTCCCTGAACTGTCTGCTGCACTGCTTCCGCTGCCTTCATCAAAATGCCATTCTGCCACTGTGCCCGCTTGTGATAATGTTCTTGCACTGGCTATGTTGGATAATGGACCCATATTCGGTATTTCATCGCCAGCCTTTATCGCAAAGTAATATTGCGTGTTTTCGGTTAAGCCGTTGATTACCATTGTTTCTGCGCCACCGTTTACTTTCGGTGCAGGTTCTCCGGTTATTGGTGTTGCACTGCCCCAGTTTGCATCGGTTATTTGTGTGTTGGAATATCTGATGTCATAACTGTTCGCTGTGCCGGTTGTGCCGTCATCACCGACTGCTGTCCAACTTAATGTTATTGCTGTCTGCGTTGCACTGCCGGCACTAAGTGTGATTTGCGCAGGAGCTACTGCATCTGCAGGCGGCGTCGGTGTTGTGCCGCTTACTACATTGGATATTCCACTTTGGTTCCCACCTTCATCAGCTACCTTTATTGCAAAATAATATTGCGTGTTACCTGAAAGATTACTTACCGTCATTGTTTCACTGCTGCCAGATGCCCTTGGTGTCGGCGCTCCGCTTACTGCTGTCGCACTTGCAAAGTTACCGCTCGTTATCGGGGTTCCTGTCATGTACCTTACATCGTAACTTGTTGCTGTTCCCGTTGTGCCGTCATCGCCGGATGCACTCCAGTTTAATACTACACTGTTATATGTTATTGTTCCGGTTGCTAAGTTGTTTACTGCCGCAGGTGCTGTACCGTCAGGTGATGAGACCGGTATCTTTATTGTGTAGTCATTTAATCCGCTCACTGCTATTTTTACTATTACATCGCCGGGCGTCGTCGTTGACCTTAACGTTGCTGTTGCTAAACCGTTACTGATACTTACGGTTGTCGCAGTTGTAAATTGTCCGCTGCCACTTCCGCTGGTTATGCTAAATACCGCACTACCGCTGTAATTAGTTTTACGGCCCATCCTGTCTCTTATCTCTGCTGTGATTACACTTGTACTGGTACCATTCGGCGGTAAACTTGCTACACTCGCACTGCCTTTTAGTTCTGCACCGTCAAAAATAGTTCCAAGATTCAGAACTGCCGCACTCGCTGCCTGGTTGTTGACTGCTTGTCCAGACTCCCATCTATCAATACAATCAAAAGTCTCTGTTATTGTATGGTTAAGATTTCCGCTCTTGTTGTATAAACTGTATACTTGTTTGGAGTTGGTTACCATAGTTGATACCTGGTCTACCAATACGTTGATTGAATATCTTGGAGTTACTATACCTACCGGCCTCGGGGCTATCGCTGCTATAACTTCATTGAAATCAAATGGTAAACGATTTTTGTTTGCATCGTTCTGATATAAATCATCATTTACAAAAAATCCTAATTTAGGTATTAAACCATTAAGATGTGATAATGATCTGACTCCTTCCACTGCTAAAGTAGCTGTTCTCATTGGAGTTACTGCAGCAATTGGTACTACGCCGGCAATCCTGTCATCATACAATGCCGATAATAATGCGATTGCTCCGCCAGATACTCCATAACCGGTAGCATATATCTGTTGTCTGTTTATTGCACCACTTCTTGGGTTTTGCGATGAATCTAATAATGCTGTTATTAAATATTGGACATCTTCTATGTCTTTACCCATTACTGTCCAATTTGGAAATCTTGTATAAAAATTCTGGCCTTCTTCTATTCTTAATCCGGTCCACATTACATCATATCCTAATACCGCAATCTTTTTATTTATTACCATTTCTTCTAAGTGTGACCACATCAGTTCCCTGGTTGTCCCGTTGGGACAGAAACCATTTGGATGCGGAGAATTATTTATAAATACAGTTACTGGATACGTACTTCTGTCTGTCGGATAACATAAGTATGCATTAAATATCGTTCTACCTGATGAGTTCTTAACTAATATGTTCTGTCGCCCTAATGTGGAGTAAGCTTGAGGTTTTAAATCAGGACTTCCCAATATACCATCTGCTGCAGCTCCAAAATTGGTATTGGAAGATGTAAAACTACTATCAGCTGGACCTGTTCCCAATAATGCTGATATCTGCTGCTTTAATAATGTTTTCTTTTGGTCCCATTCTGATGTTGTCGTTATTGTTGCATTGTTACTGTTCTTTAATAAGTCGCTCATGTCTACCGGATGCGTGGCATAGTTTGCAGGATTGATTGTGTCACTTGGATGCGCTGTCTTCCAACTATCAAATGTATAATTATGTCTGAATAAGTTTACATATTGATCTATAGGTGCTGTTGTTGTGCGGCCCCATGCCCAATTAAGAAATTGACAATAAGCGGCTAGTGCTATAGAATCCATATGATGTCCGCCCCAGTCCATTCTCACTCCTACTTTATTTGGCATTCCTAATAAATCAAATACTCTTTTTGCTGAACGATATGATTGCATTATACCCCATGGTCCGCTTAATATGTCATTTACTGCTGTACCTAATATAATAGGTTTTGGTGCACAGATTGCTGCTAATGTATTCTGGTCAACAGGAAGTTTATTCTCACGACCATGAAAGTCATAAAAACCCGTAGAAGTTCCGCCGAATAAATCTCCGACAAACGTGCCACCCGGACCCCAGACTTCTGTATTATATTCGTTAGTTACATATCTAAATGGAATCTCGCCGCCGGTTCCGCCGCAGTTCGGCGCTCCGCCGGTAATTTCATCAAAAAATGCTGCTGCAGTAAATGCTACTTTTGCACCTCGGGAATGACCAGAAGTAGCTATATATCGGCTGTCTACCCAACTCTGGTTCTTTAGCCACTTTGCAATACATCCTGATATCCATGCTCTCTTCATTACATCGCCCCAGGTGTAGCCGGGAAATGCTGAAGAACAATTACCATATTCACCGGTGCCGGCAGAAATTCCAACAAAGCCATTACCAGGTGCACTACTTGCATTGCCGGTTCCAACCCAAGTAAGAATAACTACCGGATATTTATTCCCGCTAGTATAACTTGGATAATATAAAGTAAAACTTACATTAAATGATCCACCGGGACCGGATATATTAATTGTTGCATTACTGGTTCCCCAAGCTATTGTTCCGCTTACATTCGGTAAGGGCGGAAATGTTCCATAGATACAGGTTTTAAGCAGACCTGTCAAATATGTTTTCTGTGCCGGCCATTCTGCGGATGTAGTTATACGGGTAACACCATCTGATTTAATTAACGGATCAGGTAATAATCCAATTGACGGTAAGTTAGTTACATACGATCTCGGACTCGTTGTAAATGCCTGTAATAAACTAATTGAAGAAAACAACATGCATGTACTCAATACTAAACTTAAACATCCTTTTAACAACTTCTTAAAACTCATAAATCCCTCCATTATAATATATTGTTCTGATGTTTTATCGTTCTATTGTTCTAAAATTTTTTATTTTTATTATTTTTATAAATAAAATAACCAGTTTACTGAAATTAATTGTTTTTACAATTTTCTTCGGTAACCTGGCTGGCTTTATTAACTGCAGGTTATTATAAATTTAATTAAAAGTTAAAAGTCAAAATTAAAATTAAGTCTTTATTTACATTTTAACTTTTTATTTTAACTTGTATTTTCAATTTGTCGGTAACCTGCTAGCTATCTTAACGGCAAGTATAAATTAAAAGTTATAAGTTAAAATTTAAATCTTTTTCTTGATTTGCCTCTATTTTAACTTTCTATTTTAACTTTTAACTTGCCTTCTTTTTAGCCCCACGGTTTTGCGTGTTCACCCTGATTTCTCAAGGGTTGCCTTTTCGGGAATATTATTTTTTAATCTGTCTATCTAGTTTGTGTTTATTTTAAAGAACTATATAACGCCAATTCAAAATGTAAAAACTTGTCCCGTTGTTACGGGATTAAAAATTTTCCACCACTGAATCATCGGCGGATCCGCCAAAGTCTTAGTGGCGGAAAAATGTATGTTTTTTATTTATTCCTTTCCTACCTTTTACCCGTTACCCGTTACCCGTTACCCATTACCCGTTACTCGTTACTGTCTTTTAGAATTTAACCAATAACGACACTCTATGCGCACTGCCAAGGTCTCCAAACGGCATAAATGCATAAT
>Ga0208246_1001970_pt1 | contig 10295 bp, 8 predicted proteins | sample RifOxyD2_FD_184039 | JGI IMG/M metagenome (GOLD analysis project Ga0208246, IMG submission 184039) | Soil microbial communities from Rifle, Colorado - Rifle Oxygen_injection D2 (SPAdes) | ecosystem: Environmental > Terrestrial > Deep subsurface > Rock core/Sediment | place: Rifle, Colorado...
TAGAGTATCCCGATAAATCGGGATGGGTTTCCCCATTCGGACATCTTCGGATCAAAGGTTGCTAGGCACCTCCCCGAAGCGTATCGCCGCCAAGCCACGTCCTTCATCACCTTCTTGGAGTCAAGGCATCCACCGTACGCCCTTAAATTTCCTATTAGGAAACTTAAAAACCACTTATCCCGATTCTTTTTCAAGAATCGAGGATCCTCGATTTGATAAATCAAATCGGGACTAATTTGAGTCTCTCTTCGTCCCGTCCAGGCACGAAGAGATCCTGCTCTGTCCTGCTAAATGAAATCAATTTCACTTAGCGTTTTTTCCACCGCCCTACAATCAGGCAGTGGAATTCTTTTCTCCATCTATATGTATAAAAGACCCCCGTCTAACTACTACACATGATGGCATTCCGTTGTCAAAGTTCTAACCCAGAAATTGAAACCCCGCCGGTTTGACACGGCGGGATTTACACTCACAAAGCAACATTAAAATTGCTTTCGCCGTTTCAAAAGTTGTGAATTTCTAAACATTTCTAGGTAATTACTATTCTATACCCTATTAAATTCCATGTCAACAAGATGTATCTGTTATATTTATCGAGGGGAGGACTCTGACTAGCAAGAACGGTTCTTGCTAGTTAATATTATATGCCTCCATTCAATCTATCTTTTTATTTGCGAACAGCGCTCTCAGATTCTAGCCTACTATGATATATCATAGCAGTTGGCAATTATTGAGAGATGCGAGGAATTGCTAGTTAGACTCGTCGAGATTTTATGGCAGTGCGAATGATGAGGACGAGAGAGATGAGGAGAAAAAGGCTGGGAAGGATAGCTGATGCGATTTCAGCTTCTGTCGGACCGCCGATCCACGAACCTGTTGATTGTTCAATGTTGAAAGCATAGAGGAGACCGCCGAGCATGATGGGGAATCCGATGGCGGCGAACTTGGCCCAAGTGATAAAAACTTGGCGGGGGAGGGAGAAGAGAATGAGGGAGATAAGAATAATGGGTATAAGTGACCAAAAGATCGGTTCAATAATATTACTAGTTGATTCAATGCACCCGCTACCACCTTGATTATAGGAAGGACAGAGGTAGTCAACTACAGGGTCAAAATACCAGACAAAAAATACTACGAACAAAGAAGGTAGAAACAATATTGAATTAATTTTTCTATAACTCATATATTTATTTTACCACTTCTTGTTTAATAGTCTCAATCACTTCAAGTAGTTCATTTGCATCACTTTCAGATAAGGTTCCTTTTGCCTTGAATCTTTCAATAACAACAACCAAACGTTCAAAGCTCTTATCGAGCTTTTTATCATTATTTGCGTAGCATTTCTTCTTATTTTTGTCCTTCTTCTTATTGTCGCATTTATTCTCTGTCTCAAGAATCTTCTCAACGCGCTCCAGTATTTTTATCAATCTTTTCTTTTTCTTCTCCGGCAAATCAAGGGCAAGGATGATGCCTTTCAAGATCTTGATTAGATTCTCGTCAGAAATTCCTGTGGTGTGGTCAATCTCTGTATCGGCCGTGCCATCGCCGTCAATATCTAGCTTCAATACGGGAGTGGTATCTTCCTCGATAGTAACTTTTGCTATTGTGCTTGCTGTGACGGGAATGTCCTCATAGAGAACGGTGTTCGTCGCCTCATCAGCTACTACTTCATGGATAGCAAGAGTAAATGTACCTAGATTAAGACCTTTTAACTCTATGGTCGTTGATGTACCTGTACTACCCACATACTGTCCTTCTCCAATTTGCCAGTAATAACTATTGGGTATTTGTTCTTCGTAGAGTTTGAGATCAGAATCCGTATCAGGATTTGGTATGGGACCGGTATGGAGGGTGCCCTCGTAGAGATGAATTGTAACCGGGGAATGGACTTCGGCGCGGAGACGCTTATTTGCGTCTGGTTCTAATGGGACAGTGGTTCTGATAAATTCTGGCAGTGTGGTCGTGGCTCCATGCCTGATGAGTGTTGAGATGAGAGTCTGAAGTGGATCAATTTCGAGAATGTTTTTGTGGGAACGATTAACAGTAAGACCTTTGTTGTGTTCATTAACTTCTACATAATACCTCTCCCCTCCCAAATGATCGGCCGAGATACCTACCACCGTCACATCGCCTTCTAATGTGATAAGCGGCTGAGGATCAATGAAATTCATATTTTGGCACACAGACTGATTCTCATTGCACACTTTCTTTGTCATCACGCTGTACCGAATGCCTCGAATAGTATCAAGCCCCCAACCAACGACCTCGATCACATTAATTTCTGTCGGAGGGATCCATTGGTCAAGAGTCAGATGTCGAGTCTCCGCGTTGGTTAAGAAACTTTCTTTAAGAACATTTGGATTTTGGGTATCGTTTGGCGAAGGTTCAGTTCTTCCTCCGTACCCACCGCGTAGGAATTTCCGCAAGATATCATAGTTTGAAATAGAGTTATCATAGATGTTTCTAAACGCTTGGGTTACTAGGGTATTTTCATCAAACTCAATCACAGGGCGGACGGGGCCCAGAGCTTCAAGAGCGTCGAAATACGCGCGGGAAGGAAGGAGGGTGTAGGCGCTCTTCATGTTTTCGGCGAGCTCTCGAGTGTCTTCTTTGCTCGGGAAGTTTAGAAGATATGGATCCATTCCGTGAAGCATTTCCATGATTGCCGCCGGCGTGCCCAACTGCGGCGTGGCAACCATGACCACCTGATCAATGAGATTTGCTTTACCCTGTCTCTCAAGTTCGTTGATAAGCTCTTTCGCGACCAGTCCGCCATTAGAATGCGCGATAAGCGTTACTTTCTTTGTCAGGGAGGAACTTGCCATTTGTTCAATGCGAGCAATCATTGCGTATGTGCCGTTCTTAAGCGCGATTGGATTTGTCGCGACATCTTTCACATCCATGCGCCAGTCGTATGGCAGTGCTTCAAATTCTTGAATATCACCATTGAGAACCATCTCATTCATGCGGACAAGAAATGTCTTATAAATGTTTACCATGTAAGCTTCGTCAATCACATCTCTCGTGTAAATACCGGAGTCTAAACTTTCGCCGGTTGTGGAAGAGAGTTTAAGAGCATTAACATCATTACTGTTATTAGGAGTCCAGAGTTGGTTCTCAAAAAGCACTCCTTCTTTATACAAGCGACTTGCTTCAAGGCCGGGAATAAACGCTACTGACGAACAACATTCCCTTTCTTCCAAAATCGTAAAACTTATTGTTTCTATAAATTTCGGATACTCATCCCAGTCTTCTGTCTGTGCATAGGCAGTAGAAATGATTGAGTGAAAAAGTCCGGCCAGAAATTTGCGAATAAATGGTGAGTACTCGAGTTGAGGCTCTCCGAAATCATAAATATCAACCTCGTAAATACCCTCTTTCTCCCAGGAGACTCTGGGTGTTCCGAAAATATCATCATAGCTGTATTCAACCAACTCCCTTTGCCCTGTTTCGGGATTTAGGAAATACAAATCACCATCTATGTTAAAACCGTCGCCTTCAATATAAAAATCTTTCGCGACACCGAACGGCACGTAATAAATGCCTCCGTCTTCCATCTCAAGTTCATAAGTGGTGGCACCGCTGTTCGGATCATATGAATACCAAACAAATTTTGATGAAGAACTTTCCGCATTTGACAGATATGGAAACGCTAGACTTATGATCAGTACCGAGAATAGCAATAATCTATTTCTCATCACTGTGTCCTAAAGAAAAAATGTTTCAAAGTCTGAAACCACCTATCTATAATTCCAGAACTTTCTTCCGGCGTGACAGCATCTATTACTGAAGCGGTTTGAGATTCATTATTTTCTGTCTCTACAAACTCTTCTGTGGTTGATTTTTCAATTGTGGAGTTAGAGAATACTCTTGCTTTAGCAACACTTTGCTGATTAGAAAGAATTGCAAGCTGTTGTCGAAGAGTGGAAAGTTGATTATTAACTTGGGCGATTTTCTCCAACCTTTGTTCTTCAATCTTCGCCATTATTTCCTGCGGCTTGAGTTCCGTACCCACAATCCATAAAACCACCCCCGACTGTTCCAGGAGATTCAATCCGGTTACATTCGCGCCAAAAGATATTTTTTGTCCAGATTTAATAATTGTGTCTTTAGGAAAGGCAAAAATTTTACCTCCCGCCACCAGCACTCTGCCGAAAAGACTGGCTTCATTCTTTGCATTATTAGTTATCTCTACCCTCTCATTTGACGCGTGAGTAATGGCAAAATTTGGATTAATAATCTTCACATTTGCTCGAGATACCGCCTTGTCCTTAGGTCCAGACACATTGAGCATTAGCGCGTATTCACCGGGATACAGATAAGTGTGACTAACTACATCGCCAACCCCCTCACTGCCATCGCCAAAGTTCCAGACAAAAACACTATTATTTTTATATTCTAGATTTGTCTCCACCTCAAATTCAAGCGGGCTACCCGCAACACCCAAACGATCTCTGCCTGCGCTTACTTCGAATCCTGGCAAAGTTTTCAAACTACTCAAGGAAACAGCGCCGTAGTGAGAAGAAGACAACCCAGAAGATGAGGAACTTTGATTGACAGAAGTAGAGTTGGCGGTGGAAGATTCTTCAGTTGTGGTCTCTGTTGTAGTAGAAGCAGATGCAGAATCTGAAATCGTAATGATTTGATTAGCATTCCAGACTTCACCACTAGTCCTGCCAGTAGCTTTAACAGTGAGGGTAAATGTCCCCTTCGTGGAATCTCTGTATCTGAAATTTTTATTAGCGCTTCCTGTTGAAATAATTTTTGTAACCGCATTCTCACTGGATGGACTCAGAAATTCTCCAGAAGCAGAAGAGGATAAAAATTCAACATCCACCGTCTCGGTAGCTTTGTATGAACTCCCGGCTGAATCCTGAAGTTGGACAGTAATCGTGCCAGAAATTTCTCCGGGCTTTACTGTCTGTGGCTCCGTCGTAAATACTATTTTTGAAACTTGAGCATACGAAACAATCGGCAACGTCAATAGAAAAAGAGGGATGAGAAGAAATTTTCTATAAATACCCGCGGGCATAGGCGATAACGGCTATACTGATTGAAATCAGCAAAAGAAAACCAAAAAGGAATTTGAAAAACGCTCTATCAAAATAACGCATCACATGATTATAAGCCAAATAGTGCTCAAGTTATCCCCAGTTTTACGTAAGCAAGAACGGTTCTTGCTTAAACTGAAAATAATTGTTCACGAATTCTCTAAAAGATTTACTGTTTTGAAAATAGTCTGGGAAATTTTCGGGGTTAATAATATTCTTCTCTACCCTATCTGTACCAGCATAGTCTAGATAACTGGAATACTTATACGATTCAATAAACTTTTTCATATCAATTGATAATTTATCAATTACATTCTCCCAGTCAGAGAATTCGATATCAAGCGGATTCAGATGAAGATATCTAAATAATTGCTTCATATAGTTATCATCTATTCCTATTAATTTTGACTTAAACAGCCCACCAAAAAGGGCTCCTTTTCTTTGATATTTAATATTGAAAAACATTGAATATCCTACACCCAACTTTCTCATAAATTTGGTAATACCACCATCAACTTCTTGTCTAATCAATAAATGAAAGTGGTTGGTCATTAAACACCATGCACCAATCGAAACAAGGAGTTTTCCTTTATCTAAAATCAGAATTTCATCAAATGTTTTATGTTGTTGATTAATGAGATTATCGAGGCGAAATGATTGTTCATTAGAATTTGAAACAAATAAAAGCATCATAAACCTTTCGTAATCTTTTTTTGATTTAAAAATGATTCGTTTATCAACACCTCTATTGTATAAATGATAATATTCACCAGTTATAAATGGGCCACTACGCAACATGCACATAGCGTACCAGTCCGCAACCCTGTAAGCAAGAACGGTTCTTGCTTACAGTTCACCAAAACCGCCTTGTTGGGCGGTTTTGGGTTTGAAGAATGCTATCCAAGAATTAGTAATTGCCGCTTGCCTGCATATTCTGGATTTCCTGATTTAAGAGAACAATGAGTTGCTGGATGAGCGGAATAAGGGCTGCGCGAATTTGGGAGATTGCTGCTTGTTTCTCTGTCGGAGTCATGGAGGAGAAATTGGTGCTAGTCACAAGTTGAGCTACCGGCGAAGCTTGTGCTGCTGGAGTACTTCCTCCACCCCCACCGCTACTACTACCGCTACCGCCGGAAGTGTCAGCAGCCGGACTGGTACAAAGCGTGGCCGAAGGTGTGATAATTACGATTACTTCACTACTGCTAGCAGTATAACCGAGCTTAGATTGTGAGGCGTTACAGATATGAGTACTGAGCCCATTCTGTTGGTTTGTAGCAAACTCATTGAGATTTGGAGCAGTGACCTGAAATGTTGAGGCGGCGTTACCTTGCAGAGTTACTGTGAAGTTCGTGCTTCCAACTACAATGGATTCAATCACGGCAGAGGAACCAGAGACATTGAGGGTGATACCGTTGACGGAAAGAACGGTATCCGTTGTCAGAGAAACATCGTTAAACGCGGCAAAAGCAAGCCCGGGCAGAAACAAGGAAATAATCAAACCAGAAAGTAATAATTTTTTCATGAGCATGCGCTATGGGCTAGTAATTGAAGCTTCATTAGCGGACAGCCCAGAACCATACAGATACTGTGTTTGCGGCAATGGTTGCGGCACCAGCCATAGCGTGGAATCGTAAGTTGATGGTACCAGCTGTTGCTGTAGAAGAAGCGGCCGTTATTATTGTTGAAACTGGCAACGAGCTTGTTGCTTGGACAAATACTTTGTCACCACTAATAACACCTGTCGCACCGGTGCAGAGAGCGTAAGTAGTAGTAGCGGCAGTAACATCTATAGCGGCAATCGTACAATAACCGTCAACGAGACCATCAAGAACTGGGGCATCAGATTCATCTCCAACCCTGATAGCTGAAGTCGATGCTGTACCAACAAGTTTGAGAACATCAGCACCAAGAGTAATGGTACCGTCCGTGCCATTAGAGATGGTTTCTGCATTTTCCAATGTAACAGTGGTACCACTAATAGTCGTCACTGCATTTGCCACAAGCGTAACAAACAAAACTCCAAACACTACGGCAAGGACAACGGAAAGTATTTTCGTTATCCTATCATGATTAATTATATTCATACTTAAATTATTATTGATTTATGTTTATTCTACTAACACACTCAATTATCTCACAACTATCTCAATAAATATATTTCGCAGAGTGTGGATAACACCTCATAACAAAAAACCGCTCCGCCAATTGGCGGATGCGGTTTTTTGTTTGCTTATCCTAACCTAACCGAAGCTTGATTGGATTTGCAGTCCGTAATTTAGATTACGGGAAGGAAACGTCTGAAGTTCTCCAGTCAACATCAGTTGACATGAAGTCGGTCGTCTGAACAAGACCAGTTGTGGCATTCCACCACTGGATACCTCCAAACTGGACTGAGTAGAGACCGTTAGACAATGCCACAAAAGATGCTGCATTTCCGCTTCTTCCCAGAATCGAGAAGGTTACAGGGATAGTAACTTCGTTGCCGTCAGTCAAGTTACAACTATTCGTACCAGTTGATGTACAACCAGTAGGTATAGAGTACGAGGTCGAAGTCGAGTAGCTGGAAATCGAAGCGTCAGCGGCACCGTTTCGATAGACAAGGAAGGAGCCACCTGTAAGCGAGTTAGAGGTGGTACTTGCCATGAGCGGCGTACCAGAAGCAACAGTACCGAAGGTGAGAGTACCACCAACAGCCTTAATCTTGACATTGAAGGTCGCAGTCAAGGTTGAAGTGGATACGTTTGTCGTAACACCATTGTTTTGAGGAACACCGCTTGTGGTAATAGACTTAGAAACTAGAGTCACTTCAGGACCAACTTTCCTGACAGTAATGGTCTTGCCTTGGGCAGAACCAGTCTCTGTGACAGATGAGCCGGCAGAGTTTTCTGAAGTAACATTTGTGGCAACAGCGCTTGTGGCACCGATATCAGCCGCAAACGTTGTAGTTAGAAGACCGGCAGTATCAATGTCCACCTTGAAGGTAAGAGTTCTCGTAGTATCGGCCGGAATGATCCAGTCAATATCAGAGAAGGTAAAGCTTCCTGCCGCAGTAGTGGTCATGATAAGTGATGCAGACCCTACAAGCGTACTGCCGTCGTAGACGTAACCAGTCGTAGACGAAGCGGTTGTGAGAGTACCACCGCGAACAACATCAACAACTAAGTCGGTAACTAAGACTTGATCTTTCTCTCCCTTAAAGTTGAACTTAGCAAGAGTAAGACCATCAAGCTCATTATCGCTTGAACCCTCACTGGCAATAACTTGGCTAGTGACAGGGGTGTCGGAAGCCAGAGATACTGTCAAAGCAGCGCTATCAACGACATCAGCTGCTGAAGTGAATTCGTTGTTGAACGCGGCTGTCGGCGAGAACTGGTTAATACCAGCGCCGTCAACTCCTCTAACTCCGTCTACAGGAACAGTAACTTTCCAACTATCATTGTCGAAACCGGAATCCCAGCTTGCCTTAGGATCGATAGCGATCGTCAAGACTTTAGTGGCATCCTTAGGAACAATGAAACTGAAGCCGGCAACAGTGACGTAGTAGTCGGAACCCTCCTTAACAACAGTGTTTGCATCAAGAGCCATCGAGGCCAGGACAGTGGAACCATCCATGACGTAGATATTGTTGGCAATCTTGGTATAGAACTGTTGGTCAGAATTTCCGCTAGTCACGAAGTCAAGCTTGAGTTTGACTCTCTCGATTTTAATGTCGGAGATTTTCGCCTCAAGTTTGATACCTAAAACGCCCACCTTAGCACCGCCTTCATAGACCTTGGTACCAGAAGCGGGAGTAGCGGCTTTTGAAGCAGTAATCGTACCTTCAACACCGGGGGTAGTAATACCGACCGTGGTGCCAGGTACAGTTGTACCGGGAACGGTTGTGCCGCCGGTTGTTGTGCCAGCAACGGCAGAGTATCTAGCCTGTGAAATTGGACCGAAGTAACCTACTGCCGGTGCAACTCCGTTAGCCGCCTGCCATGCGGCGACCGCGGCTTTAGTAAGATTACCGAAGTAGCCCATAGCAACGCCAACAGGCATGACCAAGTGACCTTGGGCCACTAGGTAGCTCTGCAAGCATGTTACATCAGCGCCAGTTGAACTCATGGTCAAGCTGCGTGTGAAAGTACAAGCTGTTGTTGTGGTCGTAGTGCCACCTTGAAGAGTGGCTAACTGCGCCAAGAGTGCATTGATTTGCGCCTGAAGTTCAGCAATGGTAACCGCGCCAACCATCGGTATAAAAGAACCGAAGGCTAGAGTCGCACCTGCCGCAATTCCAGCAATCTTTGCAATTCTAATTTTATTCATTTGTTAATTTATTTTCTAATGCGTGAACACTTCCCAATAATTTCTAATATTTGTTCGGGTCGTATCACGGGTATTAATTTTCTAACATTTGCCAATAAACAAAGTATGAACTCTGTTTGTCGGCAAGCCCCTGTATTATATAGGGTTATCGCATCAAGTACAAAATGTACTGTGGATAACCCCCTATCATACATAGTTTACGGCTTTAAGCAAGGGAATAACGGCTCCAACGCTTCTCCCCTACCTTTCTAAGAATACCGGCCTGTACCATGGCCGAGAGTTCACGTTGAATTGTCTTCTCGCTACAACCGCCAATAAGAGGAGAAACGTCCTTTATCATAACCTCTTTCTTACGCTTCAGAATAGCAATAATGATATTTTGACGACTATTTTTCTTCACGGAGACGGCTCCAAATTCTTTCAAAGATTTGTCCTTTAATACGGGGCCCTCTCCCAGCTTCTTTATTTCTGATCTTGGAGATTCAACTTTAAGAAAGTCTGAGATGCTAACAGAATAGTCAAGCGCGCCAACATATTTCGCAAATTCTGCTTGCATCAGATCATTGTTCTCGGCGGATATCAATCCGACATTTTTTGCCACAGAAAGAAGTCCTGTGATATTCAGAATAATGTCTCTCGTTGTTGATAGGACAGCTTGTCTTTCTTTCAGAGACACGGACAAAGAGATAAACTCTGAAGCAAGCGAGCGCAGTTTCCATTTAAGCGGTTCTTGGTCATTTAAAAAACTTGTTATTAAATATACAGCGGAGGCTAGTTTTTCTGGTCTTTTATCAGTGATATCAGACATGTTGTTATATTATGTCTTTTACAATCCCCGCCTCGCCGTCGGGCAGGTGTCCTTTAAGCTGAGTATGTTTTGTCTTTTTAATATGGGCGAGTCCATTATGCGATTAAGAGACATATTTTGCAAGGCTTCGC
>Ga0208246_1001971_pt1 | contig 10295 bp, 7 predicted proteins | sample RifOxyD2_FD_184039 | JGI IMG/M metagenome (GOLD analysis project Ga0208246, IMG submission 184039) | Soil microbial communities from Rifle, Colorado - Rifle Oxygen_injection D2 (SPAdes) | ecosystem: Environmental > Terrestrial > Deep subsurface > Rock core/Sediment | place: Rifle, Colorado...
ATTAGTCCAACCACAACCCCTACTATAGTAATCGTCCATATAATTGAATTAATTCTTTTCTTTGAATCTATCATGTTCATAATTATAATAGCACCTAATCCATAGCCAAGAAGCAAAAATGGTTCCTTCGGATTATCTAAATAATTTTCTAATACTCCATCTGCAAAAAAAACAGGAATTAATGCAGATAGAAATAGTCCAAGAATCATCCAGTTTAACGGTGATTTAATCAAAACTTTTTTATTGCCTCTCCTTGATAAGGACTTCGCATACCAAGAAATAGTAGTTATCATAAATATTCCAAATGTTACATTATAACCTGATGGGAGTATGAAAGATAATACATAAAGAATGAGGCCTGTAAAGGGATTTATCCAGACAAAGAAAGCTAAAACTATAACTAAAATTGAAGGAGCAGTATAAAGGGGACTTAGAATTAATCCTATACCAAGAACAATGGTTATTATCGCTGCAAATAAGACCTTTATTCCTTTTGAGTTAATATTCGGTCTATAACTTTCTGTACTGTTGTAAAACCTCATTTATCTACTTCCTGATTGTCAGAAAATCTTTAATATGGCCTGTAATAGCCTTTGCCCCTCTTAAAATATAGCTAATATCTTCCATTGACCTGATATTTAATAAGTGCCTTGCTATGTACGGGGGCGAGAGGAAAACTTTGTAAATGTTCTGGCAGATTTTAATTATTTCTTCTGGCTCCATATCAGGAGTATTTAAGACAGTTTCAGTCATATCATATCTTTCATATTCTTCAGGATTGAATCTGAACCATTTATTCTCTAAAGCCTCCCTGTAAAGAGGAGTACCTGGATAGGGTATAATAACTGTTGCCTGAAGCATCTCGGCATAACCCTTTACCATCAGTTCCTTTGCCAGGTTGAGCGTTCTCAGCGCATCATCTTTTGTCTCCCAAGGGTACCCAACCATCACAGTCAGGTGTACATCTATCCCTGCCTCACTCGCATTTCTGCATCCGTCAATTATATCCTGAACCTTAATACCTTTATTAACCCTATCAAGAGTTTTCTGGTTTGCTGATTCAAGACCTGATTTTATCTTTCTGAAACCAGCTTTTTTCATTAATTCCGGCACGCCTTTTTTAAGATAATCAAATCTCATGTTGCAGGAAAATAATATTTCTTTATTATATCCTCTGTCTATCATTCCTGTGCAAAATTTATTCAGCCATTCACCACCTGGGAAAGTCCCAGTGTCATCAAAGATTTCTTTTGCCCCGTGTTCCTGAATCAGGAAACCGATTTCATCAAGCAGGTTATCAGGCTTTCTTACATTAAAAACCGGATATATTGTTGTCCATGAGCAAAACTTACATTTCGCCCAAGGACAATCTCTTCCAGCCATTGTGTAATAAAAAGGAAATTTTCTTTTCCATTTCTCTCCATAGAGATAAGCTTTAGTCAGTTTCCTATCTATAAAGGGCAATTGATTAAGATCAATGTTCAAATCAAAACCATCAGTATTATTAACCGCACCGTTTTTCCTATGCCAAATTCCTTTCGGAAGGAGAGTTGTATCTCTTAAAAATTTTGCAATGCCCAGGAGGGAAGAGTCATAATTTCCTCCTGTTATTACATAATCAACTGCACATTTCTCCATTGATTCCTTTGGAAGCGCTGTAACGTGGTCTCCCATGAGAACAAATTTACATTCAGGATTTATAGTTTTCAATTTATTAATTAATTTCCAGTGGCTCTTTACTACAGGAGTTTTAGTTTCCATTGCAATGATTTCCGGTTTCTCAGAAATAAAATTCTGAAGAAACCTTTCTTCGTCCCATTTCTCCGCTATAGCATCATTCCAGATGACATCGAACCCTTCTGTTTTGAGTAAGGTTGCAGCCATTGCCGGGACTAGTGGATATATGTAAGAGGGGACGTGATACCACTGAAACTGCCTATTTTGGGTAAGCATAGGACTACCCTTATCATTAAATGGTGGATAAGATATCATTACTTTCAAAAATTTCTCCTCCATCGTTCTTTTAAAACCCTAAAAAAGAATATTGGGTTTCCTAAAACATACCTGCGCCACATCCTCCCTGGTTCCACAGCCAAGCGATACAGCCATTCCATGCCATTATCAAGCATCCATTTGGGAGCCCTGGATACCTTACCTCCTACAAAATCCATTAATGCTCCTACTCCCCATACGATTTTTGCATTTAACATATCAAAATTTTCGTTTATCCATTTTTCTTGCTTCGGGGTTCCCATCCCTACCAACAGGATATCTGGCAGAGTAGAATTAATTTTCTCAATTAAATGCCTATTATAATCTTGTTCAAAGTAGCCATGATGGGTTCCGGTGATTTTTAAGTTTGGGAATTTAGAAATTAACTTGTCCCTTGCTTGCTCAGCGATTCCAGGTTCCCCTCCTAAAAGGTAAATAGAATAATCTCCTTTGGCGCAAAGTTCACAGAGATTATATATCCAATCAGCTCCGGTCATCCTTTGAAGAAGATTAAACCCAAGAATCCGTGATCCCGCTACCACGCCTGCTCCGTCACAATAAACTAAGTCAGCCGAATTTATAATTTTTTTATATTCTAAATCATTCCAGGCAGTATTCATGCAATGAATATTTACATACATCACCTGAAATCTTTGTCCAGAATTTAGAAATTCATCTATACTATTCATAAATCCTCTTAAATCTAACCTGTCTATCCTGATGCCGAAAAGAGTAATAAAATCCCTTTCAGAAACTATTTTTTCAAGCATAAAATTTTTCAGTATTCTTAAATTAATTCTTTGTAATTACGTCTTCTGACGCCTGAAACTGTTGGGAAAGGATTCACACTATTTTGCTGGATTTCTAAAATTTTTCTTATTAAAAAAATAACCTGTTCAACAGATACATGTTCCATACATTTTGGCTCCTTACAGCCAGGGAAAAGACCCTTATAGCATGGACTGCAATCCAGTTTACTCTTGACATATAAATGCTTATCTCTCCCATGGTCAGGGATAAAGGTTTCAGGCATTGTTGGGCCAAAAATTGTGATTGATGGAACCCCCAAGGCTACAGCTATGTGATGGGGGGCTGAATCATTCGTAATCAACAGATTGCTTTCTCCTATCAAAGCTGCAGATTGCCTCAAGGTCAATAAACTACACAGGTTAATAGGTTTTGGGGATATATTATCTACTATTTCTTCAGCTATTAACCTGTCATCTGAAGAGCCAAGGATTATGACGCTGCCATTATAGTCCTTTATAAGTGATTCTGCAACTTCTCTAAATCCCTTGGGACTCCATTGTTTTGCCAGAACATCTTCTCTTGGATTCCTGCCTCCACCTGGTGCTATACACACAAGCAAATTATTCTTGCCAATACCATATCTTTCTAAAAGCGATACCGCAAATTTTTTCTCATCCTCCTTCAAAAAGAAATCTAATCCGTTATTCCTTTTAATTATCCTTCTTGAATCAATTAAATCTAAGTAAATATCAGCCATGTACCTTCCAGTTAGTCCTTGCTCCATAGGTACTTTATGCGTTAAAGAAAAACCTGAATTCCCTTCTTCAAACCCCATCCTCTGAGGAACTCCGATCAAAAAAGCCATAAGATGTATAATTGGGTTACAATGAAACATTATACAGAGATCATATTTTTTTTGCCGCAATTGGAAAATAAGGTGTAGAAGTTTTATAATCTTTTTTTTCTGTAATATCGAATCTTCAAAAGTTATTATCTCATCTATGTATGGGTTTCCTTTGAGTGCTTCTTTAGACCAATCTCCAATGAGCATTGAAATTTTTGCATTCGGGAACCTTTTTCTTATGTATCGTATTGAAGGTGTCACAAGCAATACATCTCCAATTGCATGGGTTTTTATAATCAAAATATTTCGTGGATTTCTTTTGCCGGTGGATTGAGATGATAATATTTTATTCAATCCTGAGAATACTAGTTCTCCTATATGGAAGAGAAATCTTATATAAAGCTTTGAATAATTTTTTTCCATTTTTTATATACCACATGCTGTTTTAATTCAGAATTTGCTTTTTATCCTCATTGAAAGTATTTCTCTCTGATTAAATATTTTTCCTCCAGATATAATTAAGAATCAATCATTACATGCCTCATAATATACCTTTAGAGTTTCTTTAGCTGTTTTTTCCCAACTGAATAGCCTAGCACGCTGCTCTCCTTTAATGCTCATTTCCTTTTTCAATGATTCGCTTGATAAAAGGCAAGATAATTTTTCAGTCAATTCATCCGTATCATAAGGGTTAAATAAAATTCCAGCATCGCCTATAACTTCCGGTAGTGAAGAAGAATTTGACGAAATAACTGGAATGCCACAAGCCATTGCCTCTAAAGGCGGAAGTCCAAATCCCTCGTATAGTGAAGGATAGACAAAAACTTCAGCGCCGTTCATTAAAACTGGAACATGATTTTCAGGAACATAGCCAATGATCTTAACTCGGTCATGTAATTTTAAATTTTTTATTTCTTCGAATATTTCATTATATAGCCACCCTTTTTTCCCTACTATGACTAAAGAATATTCCTTTTTCATATCATCTTTAAGTTGAGAAAAACTCCTAATTAAATTCTTTAGATTTTTCCTGGGCTCTAAGGTGCAAACTGACAGTATATATTTTTGATTGAGGTTATATTTTCTCTTTATTTTTTTTATCATTTCTGCATTTTCAATTCTTCTAAATTCTTTTCTGGGTGCTTCAGGGATTACTCTAATTTTTTCTTCTGGAACTTTTGTAAATTCCATCAAATCATTTTTTGTATTTTCTGATACAGCTATTACCCTTTTTGCCTCTTGAACGGAAAGAGAAAGTCTCTTTAAATAAACGGGGGCACTCTTTATAGTATGAAGCTCTGGATATTTAAGATTTACTAGATCATGGACAGTATAGATTAAATTCCCTTTTTTGAGAGGTGGCGCAATTGAATAAGGGGCATGAAAGAGATCTACTTCTCCAATTATCCAATCTATAGGTGGTGTAGAAAAATATGCCCAGGACAAGCATAATAAGCTATTGATTGGCAATCTAATGATCTTCTTTTTTGAATTCCTACTTTCCAAAAATGGCCTTGAATCCATTTTACTGCCAATGGAGAAACAGATGAAGAAAATATACTCATTATCTTTATCAATTAGGATAAGGTTTTCTGCCAAATTTAACGCATAATATTCAACACCTGTTTTCATTCCCCAGGGGGGAGGAATCTTCATACCGATTCTCATATAATTTCCCAGAAAAACCTAACTCAATTAGTTTTCGCAAAAATCTCTTTAACAATCTTTATCTCTGCATCAGAGAATGTATTCAATAAAAATAAAGGAATTAAATAAGTAACGATTCCTACAGGGATCAACAATGGTAAACTTATGAATCTCAAATTATAAATTAGTACTGACATAACAAGGCAGCCAATCAAAACCTTACCAAGAAGTAGATAATTGAAAGGTACTGATATATATTGTTTGAGGAACCAGATTCCTGATAGAAATAAAACTCCTTCAGTAATTACTGTTGCATAGCTTGACCCAACGTAACTGAAGGGCGGAATCAATATAAAGTTTAAAACTATATTTACTACCATACAAATTCCAGCTCCAATTGTCCAAAGATGCTGTTTATTTATTGAGGTTAAAGCTGTACCGAGCAAGCTATTTATAAAAATAAAAATCAATGAAGTGGACAAAATTTGTAATGCTTTTATAGAAGGGAAAAATTCTTTACCATATATCAGGAGAGTAAATCTCTCTGACAACATGAATAGACCGATAGTTAGCGGCAAAACTAATATAATTAATATTTCAAATCCCTTCTGTAAATAGTTTTTGAACGACTCTTCTGATGATATAAAATAATAGGACAAAATCGGCAATAAGGCGCCCATAAAGCTTGATGGAATGAGCTTGGCGAGACCCTCTATTAATTGATATGCAGCATTGTAAAATCCAACAACCGTGTCACCCTTCATCATAGAGAGCATTATCAAGTCTATTCTGAAATATATTTCGGTGAATATTTCTGTCATTACGAAAGGGAAAGAGTTTTTTAAAATGAGTTTCCAAAGAGCAAAATTTATCTCTAACTTGGGCCTGCTGAATTTTTTGAAAATGATAATCCAGCAAAGAAGAAAACTAATTATATTTCCACCCAAAAAGGCTAAAGAAATAGGAATTAATCCCAAATTAAAGAGGATGCACAATAAACTCAAACAGAGGAAGAAAACCCTTCCGACAAAAGAAACTAACAACTCATATTTCGTCTTTGCTAAGGCTCTAAAAATAAAATTACCAAGGAGAGTAAAAGAATTTGCAATTATTGATAAACTCAAAATATATATAACAGAGACTGTCTCAGAAGGATAGTTAAGAATATTGATTATTATAAAAATCAGAATAAAATTTATTAAAGCAAAAACAGATTTAATCAGCAGGGTATTGCCAAGATACGTATCCAGGTTGGATTTGTCCTTGGCAACTTCTCTGAGGATATAAGTTTTAATCCCAAAATCACTTAATAAGCCAGCAACTAAAGTGAAAGCCAAAGCAAAACTTAATTTCCCAAAGTCAGTGCTCCCCAGATGCTTTGCTATATAAATAAAGGTAACAAAATATAAACCATTACATATTGCCTTAGTGGCAATTAATATAAATGTATTCTTTGCTATGATTTTAACTTTTTCCACTGGAATGCTGGAAATTTGGAATAGTGGTGAGAACTGAATAGCCGAGGATTTTTTCTGCGGCTTCGATAGATCTTATGGTATCGTCCATATATTCTATAAGAAATGCGAACCCAATACTAACCATTAAACCACTCATAAGACCCAAAAGAGGACATAAGACTTGCATTGGCCATTTGGGATACAGAGGAGGTTTTGCCGTATCAAAAACTCTTATCTCATTAAGCTTTTTTGACTCTTCTAAGCGAGCATCTTCATATTGATCCTTAATTTTTAAATAAGCATCTTCAGCAACTTTGACTGCACGCTTGAGCTCATCTAATTTTTTCTCCTTCGTTGGAGCTCGTTGGATTACTGATTCGTATTTTCTAACTACATTCGCAAGAGACTTCTTTTTTGCATATAGAGAATCCATTATCTCTCCAACTTGCTTATTTATCTTCTCTTTTGTAGTTGCTACCTCAACTTTGAGTTCAACGAATTTTCTATTTGAGTCAGTATACTTTTCTTCTAAAGATGATAGCTCAATCTCTGATTTTGCTAAGTCTTTTCTTAACTGGTCAAGTAGGGAATTTTCTTTTTCGGTAGAGGATCTAATCGTATCACCCTCTTTTCTTCCTGAGTACTTGTTAGTTGTAATTTCTTCTTGCACTGTTTTCATCTCTCGTATCTCTGCATTTACCTGATCCAGGGATTTTTGGAAGCTTGATAAAGAACTTAGACCTAATTTCGTCTCCTCTTTTAAATCAGCAATCCTATATTGATCTTTAAATTCTTTCAAATTCTTTTCAGCTTGATCAAGTTCTATATCTAATATCTTAACCCTCTGCTCTAAAAATTCTCTATAACTCCTGGTTTCATCTGAGTTAATGTTACCACTGTATTTTACAAATTCAGTAGCTATAGTGTTAGCAATATCTGCTGCTAATTTTGGATCTTTATTCTTTGCTGTTATTGTATATAGATACGTTTTCAAGTTTTGTTTGACCTTGACACCCTTCTTGTTTAATGCCGTTACTGCTTCCTCAAATGGATCTGGATTGTACCTCCCGTACAATGTATAATAAAATGCCATCTTCAAGCGGGTTTTTATCGGTTTTAATAAGTCCTGAATTTTCTTCCTGAATCCTAAGGATTCCCGAGGCTTATCGAGATTTAAAATTCTGACTGTTCTCTCAAATAAAAATCTCCCCTTTAATAGCTCTTTATATGTTTGAGAAATATATTGTTGTCCTTCATGAGACGTTTGAGTCAAATTTTTACTTACTCCTTTCTCTATCAAGAGCCTGGCTGCTTCCGGCTTCATGTAGACAGTAGTAGATGCTGCATATTTTGCTGGAATTATGAAATATCCCAATGTTGCAAAAAGGGTAGAAAATAATGATATGAGGATAATCATATTTTTATGATTTAAAATAATTCGGATCTGTTCTTTTAAATCCATTTCACGTCACCTAGAAATATAATAATATCTATCGTAAGGATTATAGCTGTAACCATGCCTTTTCGCATCAAACCGGTTCATAACAATGCCTAATACATTTGCTTTAAACTTTTCTATCCTTGCCTTTGCCTTTTTTACAATAGCTTCTTTTACAAATCCTGAATTTAATACAAATATTACTCCATCCACAAACTTTGAGATAAGAACTGCATCGTTAACAGAAAGTACGGGCGGTGAATCAAAAAGTACTATATCAAACTTAGATTTTACATCGTTTATAAAATTCTTTGTTGCGGGAGATCCGATTAACATTAAGGGATCTTTAGGCAGAAAGCCACTTGGAATAACATTTAAATTTGTATTAATATTTTTTATTACCTCCTCAAGTTTTTTTGAACCTAATAAAATTTCAGTTAAACCAGGGTAGCTTTCTATTTCAAAAAACTTATGGATTTTCGGTTTACGCAAATCACTATCGATTATCAATACACTCTTCCCCTCTTCCGAAAAAGATATGGCTAAATTGACTAATATGGTGGTTTTCCCCTCGGCAGGTTCAGAACTAGTTACCAGTAGCGTCTTAAGAGGATTATGAGAATTTAATAAATGGAGGTTTGTTCTCAAAGTACGGTAAGGCTCTGAGAAGTACGGTTTCTGAGAATGGTATTCTATAAGTTCCTGGTATTTTTTTGGTAAATATTCAGGACTCGTTTTTGATTTTTTCCCCTTCTCACTACTTCTAAGCATTTATCACCTTACAGGTATGTTCAAATATAAAAACCCTCATTTACATCTTCGGCATACTTATCTTTGATAAAACTCTTCCCTTACAATATCATTTTCAATTCGGCCACCGGAAATGACGAATTTTTCTGCATAATCTAAAGCCTGTTTAATTGAATGATCCATATTATTATACCAAAAAGTGCCGCATCTTCCGAGAAGAGTAAAATTATTGTATCGTTTTATTCCGTTCATTTGCTTTTTCAGCTCTTCCTTATAATTGGTTTTATATAAAGGATAGCAATCTTTGATTTTTTCAATAAAAATGCTTTCGATATCCCGAACATCTTCACAAAGCTTTGTTTTAAGAAGATGTTTTTTTATCGTATTAATCAGAAACTCGGGATGGTCCCAGGCATAGTCATTTTCCGTACAGGTTACTTCAAGACAAATTCCGTGCTTCCCTGGAGGCGCTGTTGCTTCACAAAAATTTATCGGAATCGAACACCGGTTGAATATTACGTCATCTTGACCATAATAACACCATTGGTAATCTTTTGCAGGCTGACCATTAAGGATCACATTATAACAGATAATAGAAATAAACTTGAGATCTGCTGGCGGAAGATTTAATAAATAAGCTGCTTGTGTAATGGGAGCTGTCCAGATCACAAAAGACGAATCTATTTTTTCACCATTATTATATTCTATTCCGGTAATTATTTCATTTTGGACATCGATTCCTGTTACCTCATTATTAAGCAAAATCTTCCCGCCAAGCATTTCTATTTTCTTAGCAAGTTTACGGGCAAAAACATCAATACCGCCGCAAAAGGGATACAGGAATTTCGTATCTACAGCTTTCGGTAATAATGCTGATTTAAGGAATTCTTTAAGGTTGCCCATTTTGATATCTTTGTCTATGACAGCTCGATCTATCCCTGCCTGTGCCCAATCTCTGTGAATCTGAACGGGGTTGATTTTAACAAACTTTTCTGTATATTTTCTGAAACAAATATCGTATAAAGTCTTGCCATATTTTCCAATGATATAAGCCTCAAAATTATCATTTGCGTTCAAACCGTTATTCTTCGTAAAGAAATGGTCAATGGTAGTTTTTGCTAAGATAGAGATAGGTACGTGAAGCGCACAGGAGGCATTAATTGGCCAGTCGTGATAACGATTGAATAACCAAATCCCGCTCTTCCGAGGGATTGTCACAATTTCAGTTGACAAAATCTCATAAATGAATTCCAGGACGCGGTGATAATCGGTATGGAATCTATGAGGGCCTATATCAAATACGAAATTATCATAATAAAAGCTTCGAGCTAATCCCCCCACAGAGGATTCCCTCTCTATAATACAAACATCATATCCATTTTTAGCCAAAAGGTATCCTACCGTTAATCCAGAAACC
>Ga0208246_1001983_pt1 | contig 10249 bp, 11 predicted proteins | sample RifOxyD2_FD_184039 | JGI IMG/M metagenome (GOLD analysis project Ga0208246, IMG submission 184039) | Soil microbial communities from Rifle, Colorado - Rifle Oxygen_injection D2 (SPAdes) | ecosystem: Environmental > Terrestrial > Deep subsurface > Rock core/Sediment | place: Rifle, Colorado...
GAAGTGGTAATCTCACCTTTGGTAATCCGGGCCGTGACCAAACAGCATTTGAAACTGGCCGATTCGCCAACGGGACACGGGTAAACCCACGAATCATCAACATGGTGAACGACGCCCGCAAGATATTCCCAAACATTCATATCAGCTCTCTTGCGCGCAGTGGCGGGGTCGCAACCAATGGGGGGTCACAACACAATAGTGGAGACGCCCTGGATTGGTACATCAAGGGCGCCGACGGGAAAATCGACGTTCAGGCAACGTCCGAGCTCGCCCGGTGGGTGTACGAAAACGGAGCAACCTACGGGGTGTACCAGTCGTTTTACACACCGGTGAACGGCCGGTATACCCTTAATCTCAGGTATACGAACGGTGAGTACATCCCACGAGCGATCATGAACGCAACCGACCAGCTCAACCACGTGGACCACCATCACGTCGGCTTTTACCGCGAAGGAAACAGTGGGAGTGGTAGCAATCCCACTGCTCCTGGCGAAGGAACACAAGGTGCCGTCATGATTTGTGTGCCCGACAACCAGACACGGGCAGCCGACAGAGAAGAAAGGGAGGCCACCGGTGAGGAAGAAGATGCCGCGATCCAGCCAAGCAGACAGAATGACACCAACGACAAGCCATCGGGAGACGCTGCGGCAGATATCCACGCGCAAGCAGAAGCTGCCATAGGCAAACTCTCAACATGCAACATACCAAATGTGCAACAGGCCGACGGGCGCTACTTCGGCTGTGCTGCAGCAGTGAACATTATCGTGGAGCGCGCCACTGGCCTTCCCGCTGGAGGAGGCCTCCGCACCAACCTCATGTATCCAGCGCTCCGCAATAATCCGCGCTTCCGAGAAGTCCCCCTGAGTGAAGCGAAGCCCGGAGCCATCATTATTGCACCCACGGGCTTGAATGGCTTCGGCACAGGACACGTAGGCATCGTCTCCACCAATGGGAGTATCATCTCAAACGATCCAACAACCGGCATAACAAGGAGAAACCTAACACTTCTCTCCACCCCGCAGCCAGGACTCGGCAACTGGGGTGAGAACTACAGCTATACGAGAACGCACGTATTCCAACCTATCTAGAACAACACACGCTTGGTATACGGATTAATGCGCGTCACCAGCTCGTAGTTAAAGCTCCCCGCCCGAGCGGCCACCTCTTCTGCGCTGATCTCACCGCCAAGAATAGTCACCTCATCTCCTGTTTTCGCTTGTGGTATATGTGTCACATCAAGTGCGGACATGTCCATGGATACTCGCCCAAGCACTTTTGCCCGCTTGCCATGCACAAGCATCTCACCTTTCGAAGATAGCGAACGGAAGTAGCCGTGCCAGTATCCCACCGGACAAATGGCAATCCGCGTCCCTTTCTTTACTTTCTCCGTACAGCCATAGCCAATTGTTCCATCTCGGGGAATCACCTTCACCTCCCCAATCACGGTCTTCCACGCAAGCGCCGGCCACAGCTCTACCTTAGAAGCAAGGCTTCCTGCAGGACTCGCGATTTTGTGTTGTAATGCGGCGCGCGTTCCGGGGTCCGGCCACAAGCCATAGAGGGCGATCCCACAGCGAACCATGTCGAGGTGGGCTTCGGGGTGCAAAAGAGTTCCACCGCTATTGCAAGCGTGGCGAATAATCTTGAGACCAAACTCATCAAATAGTGCAAGAACTTTTTTAAACACCAGAAACTGCTGATTCACGGAACCATGCATCGCTGGATTATCGGCCGCGGCAAAATGTGTATATGCCCCTTCAATCGTTACGTGCTGAAGCTTTGTTTGGAGAAATGTGAGTGCTGCGGATATTTCCTCAGGCAGGAATCCTTGCCGGTGCATCCCCGTATCTACCTTCACGTGCACCTTCAATTTGGAAACCTGGCCTCCAAGCTGCTGCACGATTTTCAACTGCTCCATGCTCGAAACCGTAATGCTGATATTCTTCGCTGCTGCCTCGGCTATTTTTTCCGGCAAAGTGTAGCCCAAGGCAAGAATAGGAGTTTTCTTGATCACCTTCCGCACCAGAAGTCCCTCAACCGCCGTATCCACCCCGAGCCAATCCGCACCATAGGAGCTGAAAAGCTTCGCGCATTCAATAATGCCGTGACCATATGCATTCGACTTAATCACGGCCATCAGCTTCGGCTTGGGCCCAATATGCTTCCGAATCGTGTCGTAGTTACGCTTGAGCGCCTTCGTGTCAATCTCCACCCAAGCGCGACTACCAGAGGGGCGCAGGCTCTTCATTTTCGTACGATCTTCAAGAACAACCACTCACCGGATTTGATCACCTCTACTTTTTTTCCTTTAAGGAAATGAAGAAGCTCTGGAAAAGTAAACTTCTGCAACACACCAGATGCCATGCGATCTCGATCATACGGCTCCTCTTTGTCTAAGAGAGCCGTGTCCTCTAGGCTCCAGCTGGAGACGTTATCAGTAATCAGAATAGTATCGAATGCATACAAATTTGCCGCGCGGGTGGTGAGTCCATATTCACTCGGCCACGTGACACCATGCTGCGAAGCGATTGCGGACAAATCGTTCAACAACTGCACCCCATCCCTACCTCGGGACTCCTTCTCTTCGTTCACCGAGGGTTTCTCCCCGGACACAGGTGCAGAGAATGCGCCAGCTGTTTTTCCCGCGTTGCCTGCCCGCGGCTCTAGCTCTAGATAGAATAGCCCGGATCGAGCATCCTGAATTAAGCGCGCTTTTTTATCCTGCACCAAGCTAAGCAACTGCGCGTAGGTCAAGAAGCTTTCCGTCTTCTCCTCGTGAAGGCCAACAGCTCTCGTTTCTGCAACCAACTTCTGCAGCGACAACACGTGAGGGCCAGCCGTTTGCAGTTCAATCGTCCCGCCACCCATATCACGAGCAATCACTGCCCTATTGTGTCTCGGCCAGTGTTCACCAATCTGCACATGCGCAGTGCTGATCTCCGCAAGTATTGCTGTAGCAGGCACATACTCCTTTTGCTCAATAGTTGGTTCCAGCTGGAGACATACCTCCTCCACGTTCGTAGCGAAGATGGTGTGCACCTTGCGATCACCAAGAAAAGTGAGTAACTGCTCGTAGGTAAACTCCTGGTCCGGGGCTGAGGAGAGATCAAGCTTCTTGTGCTCATCACACATCGCGGCATAGCGCTGGGCAACTTCGTGGTCGGTCGTAAGCTCGATCAGGTCACCGTACCGCTGCGCGAAAGGAATACTGCTCTGGGGAGGCCATGGGGAGCCTAATTCTTCCGTCAGGTAGTGCAGTGTGTCTACCACCTCCCTTACGGCGTAGCGATAGTATTCGCTTTTAGGTGCAGCCTCTCGTCGGAATTGAACACCCCGTGCTCGTGCGAGTGCCGCCTCAGCCCGGATCAAGGGGTTTTGATCCTCATTGTTTTCTTGCACATCTCCCACAAACCTCACTTCTTCCTCTGTAGCAGTGTTGACTTCGTTCCCTTCCGACACCTCCTTCGTTGGCAAAACTTCGTCGACATCACCTTTGACGACTCCTGGTTCCGGCTGAAGAATTTCGATCCCCAGAATCCTTGTAGGGCGGTACATTGAGTTAAGCGTAGGGCCAAAAGGAACAAGAAAGGGCCTAATCTTCTTTCCTTTTATGTTGCTAAAAAAATGCTGGAGCATGGTCTTTATCAAAGTTCCAAGAACAGGAGGGGCCTCCTCACCCGTTGATAGAGTCTTCGCCTGAGACACACCGTCAGGCAAAGACCAAAAGACTTCATTAATCTCAGGAAAGTACAGTACGTTCCCGCAAGAAGGGACAATCACCTCGTGCAGAGTAGTGAAAAATTCTTTTGCTTCCGTACCTTCATTTGCGCTGTAAGCACCATAGGCAAACTTAACCACCACCCCCTCTCGATATGTTTTGTTAAAAATCGCCGAAAATAGATCCACTGGCTCCCATATGCCCAGCTCCCGCTCCCGCACCCTCGCTTCTTCTTTTTTGAGGCGTTCCTCAGCAGAGGCGTTTGCGTTAATCGGAAAATCGATGCCTACCATAGCCCAAGCATACAGGTTTACGAGCAGCGCTTCAACAAAATGGGGGCAAGACATTTCATCTAAATACCAAAGGGGCGCCTCATCCGATCGTGAGGCGCCCCTGTCTTTCCCCAGTTTTGTCTGGGTTACACTTGCGCGGGCCTGATCGCTGGCCGTTGTTACAGATGTTTGAAAACGGCAACAGGATTGCTGGCGCTGAAGTCCTGACCGACGTAGCGACAGTCCCAGGTAAACTTCCCCTGGCGCTCGACCATCTGGCGGATGTAGAGGAGCCCTCTACGCGAGTAGATCTTGCCCCAGAAACCAACTCGTCCCCTGCGATACTCTGCGGGGATGAGCTCCGGGTTGGCCAGTAAGACCTCCAGAAAGTTGTCGGGGAGCACACATTCCCTTTCGAGCTCAAGTCTCCCGCTCAGAGAGTGGCCCGTGATGTAGTCCTCGCGGTCCCTCAGCTTCAGAACCAGCCCGAGGTTCGCGATGGAGAACTGCACCTTTCCCTGGACGCGACTCTTGATCTGGTCCTCGGGCAAGCATTGCCAGACTCCTTCCTCCCGCCACTTTTCTGGCATGACATCTCTTCGACAGTCGACCTCGATGGTCCGATGGACAGCGGTGAGGCCGGAAGGGGTGGCGGATTCTGCAATCTGGGCCGAGCCGCCCGTAAACAGACCGAAGGCGTTCCGCTCGGCGAGAAAGTCTCCGAGCCTCCGGCGGCCTCTTCCAGACAATTCGCAGACAACCTCTGCGTGTTCCCTTTCTTCTTCGGGGGTCATGGTTTAGACTCCTTCTGTCTCTTTGGTCTCAGGTCGTTTCGCCCTTGCCACAGGAGAAAAGGTCACATCAGACGAACAATGAGACGATTTCTCCTGTGGCAATCTCTGAGAATCTTAATGACCAAGGCTGCAAGTTATAAGCGGGCGCAGCCATGAAAAGTTGCAAGCGAAGATGCTTATGCTCAATCTTGGCACGTTCGTCAAACTCACCTTGTTCGTTTTGCGGGCTGGGAGAATCGGTCACAACTCTCGCTACGCTCGGTCGCGACCCCGCCTCATGCCTGCCTTGCAGGACATTCCGGCCTTCGCTTCTCCACGCAGGCAAAGCAGTTTGCCTGCTCCTCCCTCACTCACTTCGTTCGTTGCATCTGTATGCCTCGGCTCGAACTCACTTCGAGACGAGACCATATGGAAAAAGTAATTAAAGACTGCTGGCGTGCGCGCGGGAGTCTCGTGTAGCTCACCACCATCTCTCACGATTGATACCAGTGGTGCGCCCCCACCTGCGTCGGGTGTGCTCACCCGCCGCCGCACGCCATCCACAAAAGCCTTTCCGTGATCTGCTTTTTTCGCGGCAGGGGGATGGGGGTCGGCTAGTTCAAAAATATCCATTGAAAAGGGTGGGCACACGTCCAAAGAGAAAGTCCTTTCCTCCCCAACTGACAGTCTTTCTCTTTGGACGTGGACGGGTGGGAGAATGCTATTTTTGAGGGCTTATTGCGGTTAGCACTATAAATATCTTTTTTGCAGATTTGTGAGATACTTGTGGTTAAAACATGGAAGAAATCAACGAAAAAGTCACTCTCCTGATAGACGAGTCGTATGACAATAATTTCTGTGGAGTCTGTGTAGTAGCCGTCCAGGGCGATAAAAATCTTGAGATATTGAGGGATCAAATTCGTCAGATGGCCATTGATCCAATGCTGAATGCATATAACAAATCTGGCATATTCCATTATAGCGACAATGGCATCAGCGGACGGCAGGCCCTTGCCACTTGGATAAGCAGAATGCCAATTTCTGCTTACATTGCGTTGTCCACAACGAATGTCCCAGATTTAAAAGGGGAGAGAGACAATATTGTTTATCGTTCATTTCTCCCTCAAATTCTCAAGCTGCTTAGAATGAAATACACCAAACGAGCGGGAGATATCTCTTTCGCAATAAAATTTGAAAACCTTAGCAATAAATCAAACTCGGACCTTGTTTTCTTTAAAGAAATAGTAGGAAAGATTCCAAGCTGCAGAGATACAGAGGTGAATGTTGTAACCAAGGACAAAGAACCTTTAACTTTTTTGCCGGATTATTTCCTTGGTTTTATTCGGGACCATTTAACAAAGCAGTATTCGAAAGAAGGTGCGCACGCAACATGGCCGACAGACTCCCTTAAGCTATTGTCTGGGAAGATTGGCCTCATTTTACAGTGTGATGAAACCAGGATTAAGCACTACGGACGAGGAAAACAGGTGACAGATTTTCTAACCTGAAAATACCTTCATTTTATGCTATATTTCCCTCGAAACCCCCAGCTAAACTAGATGAAGGCGTGAGTTCGCGCCTGGAGTTATGGATCTTCTTGTTTACCTAGCTGGGGGTTTCACTGTCAAAAATTATGTTTCCTACAAATATCGATATAGGCAAGATTAAGACGCTATCAGAACTCGCTCCCATTCTTTCCGTTTCGGAGAGCCAATTAAGGTATTTTCTTGAGTCAAAAGAGTCACTCATCAAGCGAGGTCTGATTCTGAAAAGGAGCGGAACTTTTCGCAGAATTATGATGGCTAAAGATGATTCGTTTCGCCATTTCTTGCTGAAACTCTCATCTCTTTTTTACAGCAAATATGAACTCCACATTCCCGCAGCTGTTCATGGGTTTGTAAGAGGGAGGTCAATAGTAACGAACGCACAACAGCATACACAGAAGAAGATTGTTCTTAATGTTGATATTGAGAATTTTTTTGACTCAATAAGCTTTGAGCAAGTTGTTGCGCTCCTAATATCTTTTGGATTTCAGGAAAATATAGCAAAAGTTCTAGCAGAATTAACCACAGTTAATGGCATCCTGGCTACTGGGTTTTCAACGAGTCCAGTGCTCTCAAACATGGCGTGTATCGTAATGGACGGCGTTTTTAAAAGCTGGTCTAAAAAAAGAAATTTTACGTATACACGATATGCTGATGATCTAACTTTTTCCTCCGAACAGTATGTACCAGCTCAAAAAGAGATAGCAGAAATCCTTGGACACTTCGGATTTAAGATTAACCTCGATAAGTACCGTGTTTATCGTCGTGGCGGACCTCAGTATGTGACAGGCTTGACTGTGGTTGATAAACGCCCTCGTTTGGGCCGAAAGCGAAAAAGATCAATGAGACTCGAACTTTACTATATAAAAAAACACGGTTTTCTCAATCACTTTTATCATGCGTTAGACCGAGCAACAAAAAGGCATGAGTTACCAAGTAAGTTTACTCGCACTGTATTCTTTGGGTATGGAGTAGATGGCTTCCGTGCTTTTATGCACTCAATCGAACCGCGACTTGCATGTAACATGCAACAAGTACTTAAAAAAGAAGCGCCTAAGGCACGGAATTAGCAGCAAGCCTGCCTTTTTTAAAAAAACCAGAATCTCTGTACAGCTACTGTTAAGTGTTGTAGAGTGTGACTGGTTTTCGACCTCGAACCTTGTCACGAAAGAAGGAGCAGATCATGCAGATCGCATACGGCCAAAGCCGCACGGTCGTCATGATCGGCGGCCTTGTATTCAAGTTTCCACGCAACGAGATCTTCTTAGTCCTCAAGAGGATTTTCAAGAGAGATGGTGAGGCCTCGCGGGTTGATGGCATAAGAAGAGCCGCCGAGTATTTCTGGTACTGGTTTCTCTCCGGTATAAAGGAGAATCTGAGCGAAGCCCAATGTTGGAGAAAGGTGCGAGCAAGCTTCCTTGCCCCAACCTACTTCACTGTTGGCTTCATGAATATTCAACGGAGAGTGGATGGTGAAAAGACAAGCTGGGAGGAAATGCTTCCGCTTTGGGAACAACTTCTTCGAGACGCGCGAAAGTATTCCTTTCGGATAAACCGACACACGCTTCGACCGGAGAATATTCGTCGCACTTACCAGGGGTACATTTTCGTTGACTACGGGGATCGTCATGGCTATGGCAAGGAGGTAGGGCTTACGCTCTTCTTCACCAGGTGGAAACCTGAACTCGAACGCGTGTTCGCCGCAGGCGAACAGAAAGGGTGAGCACAATGAGCGCATTGATTTCTACGGCAGCCAATGTGGTCACCCTCACGGTGACCTCAGAAGGAAAGTCGTTCGAGACGTTACTTCGTGAGCTGGAGGTTGGGCTAAAGCTGGAGCTCTCTTCGGTCCAATTCGTGATGGAGTTCTTGCGCAGATGTGAGATTCCCACGACGAACGGTGTCACCTACCAACTGGGACTCTTGAGGGGCTCGGACATTGAAACCGAGAAGCGTCACACCCCGCACCTACTTGAGCTGATGAACCAGCTCAGATGGAGTCGTCCACCAGCGGAAGCGGCACTCCTGGCAATCACGGAACTGCTTCGGTGTTACGGTGACCGCTTCCTCGGCAACTTAGACTTAGGCGGCCTCATAGTCATGCATCGCCCAGTCATGTCTCACGTCATGGCAGTAATTGGCGGCTGGGGAAGATCGAGACTGGCTATCTTTGAGGAGGAACTTTCAAATACAAAGAAGAAGTGGGGACTGGCACAGGGATTTCTTTTCTCACTTCCTTCTCCTCTTCCTTCGCGACGGAACTGAGAGGTTGCAGTAGTTTACGGCCCATCACGATTGGCTCACGCCTCCATGTGGTGGGCCTTTCGTTTTTCTGTAGTAAGATATGCAGTATGGCAGATGAACAACCGCAAACTTCCATATCAGAACCAGCGCAGGCTGCGGAGCCGCAAGCAGCTCCTGTCGTTGTCCCTGATCCGGTTGCTCCACCGATAACAGAAACCAGTGAGCCTCCACAAACTGCCACTGAGACACCTAGTGGTGCTCCACAAGCCGAAACCGCAGAGGTTTCTCCTGTTCAAGTTGTTGAATCTACTCCGGTTGCACCAACGTCTGAGGTGCCGCCGCCTGTGGTTGAAACACCAGCACCTGTTGCGCCACCATCGCAACCTGTTCAAGATATTTCTACTGCTCCACAAGCAGTTATCACAGCGCCTGCCATTGCAGGACTTCGCCACCAAGCCCAAGCCGCTCGAACAGGAGGAATACAAAAGAAGCTCGATAAGATTATGGAATTGGCTCGCGAAAAGAAAACAATCCGAAATGATGATATTGAAAAGCTGCTGCACGTTTCCGATTCTACCGCTCAGCGATATCTTGGTGCATTGGTAAAGCAAGGTAAACTTCGTAGAGTTGGCAATCGAGGCTCAGCGCACTACGAGTTGATATAAATACTGAAATTAAAAAATCCCCGAACGTACACTTGTACATTGGGGACTCCACTTGAGGCCGTAAAGCGGGATGGACTTTCCTCACTCGCTTGCCGACGACAGTGGGGACTGTCTCGGCAAGCGAGGACTTTTACAGCGTACCTACGGCGCTCTTCTGCTCATCATGATTGTGTACTGCACTGCAGCCAGCATGAAGGCAATGAAGAACATGTAGAACGCAATACACGCTGCACCAAGCAGAACCGCCGGAATCGTGATCAGCGCCGCAATCAGCGACTCGGTTACCACCCCAACCAATATTCCTACGGCTATTCCCATCTTAAGGGCAAACCGAACATAGTCCACGTTCCACCTCTGTTTCTGCCCATGTACTGACCTGTAGGTGGTCGCTACTAAAGCACCACCTTGTAAACCATTGTTACTGTACCACGATTGTTGTAATTCTCAAGTTGCCGGGCCAGAGTTCAAATCTGAACTGCACCTCCCCAGCCTATATCTTGGCTGTTTCGAGTGAACCGGTGTCGAACAACACTGGCGTAAGTCTTTAGACAGAAATAGCTTTCAGCTCAAAGACTTACACCAGTGCCCAAGCAATTTCGAAGTGCAAAATACTGACCTTATTATACACCACAGCATGCAATACTGTCAAGGTCACGTCAAGGATACACCGCAACAGGCTTTTCGGAGCTCTCCTTGGGTCAATCTGTACCCAGATTGACCCAAGGGTTCAGGGAGGTTCGCGTCGACACTGACCCAAGCATTGGGTCACATAGCACCAAATGACCCAACGAACGGCTCACCCTCTCTTGCACTCCGACCGACCCGGGGAGTCCTCTCTCCTTCTGGTGGGCGCCAGCCGCCTGAAGGAGAATGCCGCTCGTCCGCGCACGGAGGGCGGGGCAAGGACGAGGATAAAGAATGCCAGCCTCCCCGCCAAGGAAGGGGCAGAATGGGGAGGGAATTGGCGGGGAAGCTGTCCGCATGTACATCTGCGCCAAGGCGCAGATGGGTGAATTGGAGCGCCCGCCACCTT
>Ga0208246_1001987_pt1 | contig 10225 bp, 6 predicted proteins | sample RifOxyD2_FD_184039 | JGI IMG/M metagenome (GOLD analysis project Ga0208246, IMG submission 184039) | Soil microbial communities from Rifle, Colorado - Rifle Oxygen_injection D2 (SPAdes) | ecosystem: Environmental > Terrestrial > Deep subsurface > Rock core/Sediment | place: Rifle, Colorado...
AATGGAAACGAAGCGGCAATGGGTGAAGAATTCATGTTGTAAGCAATCATCAATTCGTCATTACACAATGGCATCGTCGAATTAAAACCTTGCTCCGCTTGATACAAAACTTTACGAGTTAAAATTAATTTACTACCAAAAATACTTTCTATATCTTCAGAAAGTTGGTCTAATTTTTCTTTACTTTTTGTATAAACGGTGACATAAAATGCAAATTGAAAAAAATGTTCAGTACCTTGAGTGAGATTGTCGCGTAATTCTTCTACATCACGTAAGGCTGTTTCGCGAATCGGATCGCGCGGTGAACCTTTTTCCGCATCTGCATTGATCTGTGCTTCCAGTGCACCGACTTTATTCTTTAGTTGTTTTAAAATGATAGCAGCCTTGATTGGATAAAAAAACATCGAAATATCCATGTTGATGGACAAATTTATAACCGGCGAACTCCAACCTATGGAAATATAGCGCGGATAATTCATGATAAAAATTGTACGCGCAAAAGTAGTACCCAATTGAATGAAGCTAGATTCCACATTCAAAGAAGCAGGAGCAATAATATCTTTTAGAGACACCACGCCTTCTCGATAGATTCGCTCTTCTTCCAGAGTAACCGCTTCCGCCGCGGCTTGCTTGCCAAGTTTTTCTTCTTCCTTTCCAAGCAACGAAGTACTAGGTGCTTTTGTTTGTCCAAATTGTGGTTTAAAAGCCATATTATTCTAATTTCATTTCGTTAAGTGGAGTCAAACGCTCTGTTAGCGCTATATCTGGATTGTAGGTCGAATACAATACCTCAACCAAAGATTGGGTATCCAAACGCACAACTTCCAACCCAATACTGCGTAAACCAGACTCTACCTGACGCACTCTTTGATCCAAATCATATTTGCGTTTGGCAAAGCGTTCCGCTTTTAATTTTACTGTGCCAATTGGATTCAAAACTTCACTAAATCGTGACCAAAAACTTTTTTGTTTATTTGATAATGGATCGTACGGAACCACCACATAAAAATTTTTACTCATAATCTCCCCCATTTCGACAAGTTCGGTAACGAATGAACGATAATCTGCAATTTGAGCGCGCAACAATTCATTGGTCTGTTCACGTTCACGCTTAATCAAATCTTGCAAATATGGTTCAATATATAATTCACGTGATTGTATAACCACTTGCAAAGGATGATCTAAAGAATTTAAAAAACTAACGTAAGCGGAAATTGTTGCATTTTGTTCGTCTTCGTTTTTTAAAGCAAAATTAATACTAGAAACCATTAAAATAGAACGCAAAGTACCATCCTTCATCACCAAAGTATCTTGCTTGATTTCCGAAACGTTTATAAAACGTTGAGCGGCAGGAAAAGTAGATTTTTTTGCGGCAGCTTTTTTATTTCGCATATAAATATTTTATTCACCTGGTTTGTAATAACCGCCAGTATTTACCGCCAATGACAAATCGCGAATTCGACTATATGACAACCTAGGTATTTCTGCGACTTTTTCCATTACTTCGACTATTTCACCTTTGCGTAGTTCTTCGAGTTCATCTTTGGTATCACTCTTATACCAAATTCGTCGACTAGGGCGACGTACCGTTTGAATTAAATTCAAAATAAAATAATGAAAAGACTGTCCGTTTATTTTTACAAAAGCTAAAATCAAAGCAAAACCACCGATAGTTGCTAACATAAAAATAAATAAAGCAAAATCCGCCAACTTAAAAGCCACAAACAAAATCAATCCCGCAATTAATAAAATTACAAACTGACGAGACGTTACTGGCCCGAAAATTTTGTCTTCAACATCGATAAATTGTGGCACGACGAACTGATCCATATATTAAATATCTAATTCTTTTTCCATTTTTATAAGTGCTTCAACTTCTGCCAAGGTTATTTTTTCTTTAGTATTTAAAACAGCGCTTAAATTCAATTTTTGTGACATCGCTTCATCGATCATATCCAAATAAGTTTGATAAAGCGGACTGTTGTGCCAAGCATTCCAAGAATCCATAAATAATAAATAGGATTCATCTTTTAAATTTATAAACTTTTGTTTTAAGCGATTGACTGCCTCAGTTGGCTGTGATGACAAGCGACGTAAATCCACCAAAGTAAAATATTGAATTTCATCCAATGGACTCATCGATGAAGGCTTGTCTTGAACATCATGCACCATCGGGCGCATCGACTGTGGTTGTTTTGGACGAATCGGATTGGAAGAAATATTTTGCTCTATTTTCTTGGTATTTATCAAATCGACAATTTCTGGCGATATTGAAGTTTGTCCAATAATTTTATCTACCGCTGATTCTCGATCGGTTTTTTTGATATTGGTTGACGGTACAAAAACATTTGTTTTGGCAATCACTTCATCCACTTGTGTCTGTGTCATTCCCAAACCGCCATCTTTGATAGAACGCAAACAAAGAGCGCGAGTATCCGCTTCACTACGAATATCCTTTAAACGAAGTTGCACACAACTAATCAGACGATTTTCAAATTGAGCAGGAATTTTAAAAGTAAAACTAGAAATAATTTTCGAAACTTGATCTGTCCGTGCATGAGAAATATTTAAATCAGTTTTATTATTTTCAGGAATTTCTTCATGTAACAAAGATTTGACATCTTCTGTTTTCAGCGGTGTCTGCAGTATTTGATCTTGCGCCAAAATAATTGGACTAGATATTTTTTTTTCGACAGGACCGATTACTAAGCCGTGTGGTATTTCTATTTTTGGAACAACTACTGGAATTGCGACAGGTACGGCTATTGGCACAACTGCTATTGGCTTTGATCCCGCTTGGCGCGCTTTCAACTCAGCCAAAGTAATCCGCTCGGTGGTACCGTCAGCTTTTTTTACTAAAATAGTTGGTTGAGTGGCTTGGTCAAACATAATTTAAATAGACCACTTAAATTTATTTTCTTGATCATCAAAATAATACATTTCTAAAATTTTTGGATTATTAAAAGTTACCGCCAATTCAGCCAATCTTTTTAATACTAAATCCACATCCGGATACTGATCGTCTAAAAAATAACCAAACTCTGAAGAAACAATCAAGTGAACCGCATTTGCATCGATAATAGTATTATTATCATATTCTACAATATTATCCATTTTGAGAGATTTGCTATATTCAACAGGTTTATTTTTGTTCATATTCTCGGTAATTTTAAAATATCCAAAAATATCATCAGAAAAATTATTTTTTTCTAAATTTTGCGCCCAAACATTAACAACATTTAGGTCGCCACCTGGTACAGCTAAAAATCCATTAATCAAATGGGTATACAGTTGAAAAATTTGAATAATTATCTCCTTGTCTGTAGCTGTACAACGACCAAAATAATTTTTATCTGATGTAAAATTTAACAACGAGGTGCCATCAAAAGATTTTTTGGAATATACTCTAAAATTATCAATCCAATATTTTATAGTTTTTGGCTGCCCATTTACATCAACCCCAATAAAAGATTCATTTTCGGATAATGAAGCGGCCAATTCTAAACAAAAATTCATGCGATTATTAAATACAATAAGTGTACTGTTATAATCCATTATTATTTTTTCCAGATCAAAACCCATTTGTATCAAAACTACTACGTAACTGTTAGCAAAAATAAAATGTGATAACTCGTCTGGAACATGCCTAAAATAATAAGAAAACAAACATAAATATATTCTTAATAAGAATGCAAAACTACTATAAGACACACTACCATCTTTTTTTTCTGCAAATATTTTATCTAGCGACTCTCGGGTGGCAATTGCTAAATCTACATCGTTATTATTCAAACAATAATAAATTGTACGAATTAAACGTTTAATATTTAAGTCATCATTATATAATCCATTTATATTTAACCCACTTACTTCGTCCACAGAAAACTGGACGAACTCTTTATTCTCACCACGCATTATTTTTACAATTTCCGCCACATCTTCCAAATCAACTAAAGATAACTTCAAACTGGAAACAACTGGAAAAATTTGAAACAACAACCCATCTTCCCAATTATAAAGATGCCAATCTTTGGTATAAGATGCAAATTGCTGCACAACATCAGCTTCTAGCGCGTTAGCAGCTTGCTTAGTAAAAATAAATTGTGATTTAAATATACCCATATATTACAAACCAAGATCTTTGATTAATTTATATTTCTTCAACTGGATCAAAGCTTCTTTTACCAACCACTTTGCATCTTTCAATTTTGATTCAAAAACAATTTTATTTTGAGCATCACCAGTAATATTTTTTTTGATCTTTGCAACTCTCAACAACACACTTCCCCATTCAGTAGTATTTAATTTTTTTAATTTCTTTGCAGATGTATCGCTATTTTCAACTTTTGTTTGTTCTTCAAACCCAGGTTGATCCCCCACAACTATTTTACATTGATCAAACGACTCAGTAAAATCAGCCATCCCAACATTAGTTGAATCTATTTCTTTAATTTTTATTTTATCAAATACACTCTTTGGTTTTTCTGCAATCGTCACGCCGCGGCTTAAATCTATCAAATCAGAAGCGATAGAGTCAAAATTTTTAAACAATAGTCCTATCAAATATTTGGCTCCATGTTGACCGCTTTCACCAGTAATTTGTATAATTTGATCAAATTGACGATTTTTAAATTGTTCTATCAATAGTTCTTTTAATTTTTTAGTAGAACCACCAAAAGTAACTTTGGCTGCTGCGCCATTTCTCTTATATTCTTCTAAAACAGTGCCGACATCACCACCAAAAATCTCACTAAATATTTCATATACGAAACGCCCTTTCTCTGGTGTAAATTCAAATTCATCATCTTCATCCTCATCAGATGTACTGTCTTCAGTCGCATCTTTTACTTGTTTTTCTGTCAAGCCAGAAAACTCTTGGATTTTTTGTGTCTTGGCTACTCCAATAATGTCACCTTGTGCTATACGATCGTTTACATATTCAATCAATTGATTAAAATCAAAGAAATATTTTAAACCGGTTTCCGGATCTCCGTCTTTACATGGAATAGCAACACAAAAACCTTCTTTTCCATAATCAGACCAACTTTGTCCGCCTTTTACTACCGCTTTTTCCGGAGAATAACCAAAATTCGAACCGGCCGCTTTGGCAAAACACATCAACCAATCCATCGAATTATTATAAATAAAAGGAGCAATAATACGAGAAAATATTAAATCATCTGCCTCTTCATCGGTGATTCCATAACCACGAATTTTTTTCATTCCTTCGTCATAATTGGCGTGCATTCCATCATAAATCTTTCCTTTGCGACTATTGCCAATTACCGCCACACTCATTTTTCTTTTTACCCCATTAATTTCCACTTCTTTATTTTGAAGTACTTGCATTTCTTCCGTCTGCTCCAAAGCTACAGCGGCGTGATTCATACGAGCATTTGTTTGATTGTGATCACGTACACCAATTTCACCTCTATGAATTTTTAAAAGATCACTAAAAAATTCAACTGTTGTGCCATTTGCTTCACTAAATCTTCCAACTTCATGTACATGACCCTTAGCTCTAGAGCTAATACTTGTTTTTGGTACATCCCCCCTAGAGTTAAGAACCGTCGAAGTAGTACAGGTTGGCATCCATAAATATTCTTTAAATCCATAAGCGGTAGTGCGACCTGTCTCCACAAACAAAGTATGACTACCATTTTCGATATGACTTTTTGCAAGTGCCTGATCTTTTAACCCTCCCAACCATTGAAAACCAATTTGATATTTCTTGATTTTATTTATATAATCATCAAAACTGAAATCCTTCATGTTGTCCACTGGAGCTTGTGATCTTAAATTTATTATTTCTTTTTCTCCAGACGATGATTCTTGCCATTTACCGTTAATTGTTTGCTCCATTTTTGGTACAAATACTACCAAATCTTCGCCAGCCAAAAATTTTTTAATCAGGTCATCTTGATTAAAACCATATTCTCCCAGATAGTCATTGTATTCCAATATTTTTATCAACGGGGCTAATTCTCGTAAATCCATTTTTTTGTCCGTTTCTTTTCGATCATCATCCAATAATTTTATTTCCATCGGCATTCTTTTGTCCAATGCTGTAAAAACATCTACTGACCCAGCCAATCCTTTAAATAATTTGCCAGACCAGCGAGCTACCGTTTCATTCAAATCACGAACACGGTGATGTTGTTTTACAAATTCAATATCATAACCGGAAACATTCAACAATTGAGCGTCAATTACTTTTGAAGTATCAGAAGTAATATTAAACCAACCTAATTCTTTACCAAAAGTACTATCAATATTATTGACAGTTTCTCTACTCTCCAAATGATGTGATCCTTCTGCCACTTCTCCCGTTTCTTGTTGATGCTCACGTGTTTCTGACATATAATATTTTATTTACTACTCTTAGATATAATTTTATTAGTCAATTCATCAAACTGATCACGCTCTGCCTTTAAAATAATTTCTAATATTTGCTCAGCGTTCTTGTTTTCAAAATCTACTTTATTGGCATCAATCCATGCTTTGTACTCTTTTACAAATCTATCCGCTTCAGCTTGATTACCATTTCTAATCTTTGCCAACATGGCTGGATCAACTTTTGCCGCCGCCAAACCTTTGGAATAATTTTCAATATTTTGTGGTGCTAATTTTGGAGTGACGCCCTTTCTTCTGACATGTTGTTCGCGTTGAGCTTTAAATTTACCATTTCTTTCACCATAATAAGTTTGTTCCATAACATCAACTCCAGAATCATCTACCCAACCTTCGTCAAAGAGTTTGTTGGCAATAGCTAAGCCTATCAAAGTATCTTCTTCTTCTACTTTCTGTCCATTGTTGCGTAGATTTTGTACATAGGACATATGACTCTTGTGCGCCGCTAAAATCTGATGCTGAGGCATATTTTTGAATACCTTGCCATGCAGTTCATCGGCCACAGCTTCTTGAGCCGCTCCACTTGGAGTTGGAATACCGCGCTTATTCCAAATTTCCGCTTGTGCTGCATTATTTTGCAACTCTTTCTTTTTACCTCGATAGAAAGCATATTCATGATCACGCAACGCTTCAGAGCGAGCAGCAAAAATAGATGGACTTTTTTCAGCGGCGTGATGCCATGCTTGATTGAGATGTTCACTCTCATGATCTTTTTCATGAGATAAATCGTGTCTTATACTGCTTCCTAAATCACCCAATGCCATTTTGGTACCTTTTGCCTTATTTTTTTCCAAAGATTGTTGTATCTTTTTCAAAGCCCCGAGTTGTTTGCGGTTGTTTAAAGTATCGGAAATAGTTTTGGTACCAAACATTGAACGATACATATCCATATCTCCTTTGTTTCCACTAAATTCTGCAATCGCTGCTTCTCTGGTTTGTTCATCGTCCATTCCATTTATTTTTGACATTTTTTCTAATACTTCGGTCAATTTGCCAAAATCAGCTGACTGAGAAGAAGTTGCTTTTGCTGATTCTGCAACTTCAAGTTCCGCGCTAGCACCTTCTAGATCTTTATTAACAGCTATTTTTTCTGAATCAATCTCTGCCATACGATCCTTAGCTGCTTGCTGTTCTGCTTCTGGAACTCCTGGCGCTGTAGCCTTCTCTTCAGCTTGACCATATTCAACATTTAAATTTTGTAATTTTTCAATAGCTGAAGTTTTTTTGGATCGGGCATTCGCAATCATACCTTCAGGATTCAACCGATCAGCCACATTTTGTAAGGCCAGTTGCAATGATTCAACAGTTCCTTCAAGCTCATTGATACTATGGCCGGATTTATCTTTGCCACCATTTCTCAGTGTTTCCATATCCTCCTGAGCCTGTTTTAACTCCGCTGTCATAATTTGTCGTTCTTCTTCCGCATGATGTCCAGCCTCCATGGATTTTTTAGTGGCTTTGCTAGCATAATACCCTTTTCCCACTGCGCCAGTACCGCCTTCGAGCAGCTCTTCTCGTAAATACGTTTCTACTTTTACTTTTTTGCCTTCGATAGTGTCGGCCTGTATGCCAGAAGTGAGTGCAGAAGCTATCAATGGTTTTTTACTTAGATCATTGAATTTTTTCAAAGAATCCTCTCTATTTCCGCGAAGCTCTCTGTACTGACCAGCACGTTTTGCCAAATCCCTATCTTCTTGGTCTGTTCTACTTTCACTAAGTTGTTTATATTCTTTTGTTTCTTTGTCTGTTAATTCGCCACCTCTCAAAATTTTAATTTCTAAAGGAGAAAATTTTGCTTCAACTTCAAAATCTTTAACTTTTTTATCATCTTCTTTAAATTTCTCGTTGGCCTGTGTCAATGCAGCCATTTCCTGATTTGCCAAACCAGTGTATACTTCTGCTGCTTTTCTTGCGCCTTTTTTCTGACTTTTTTCTTCCGTTATACGTAATTTTTCTTTTTCTAAAGTTTTTGCTTGACCTCCACCCCAACTAGAAACGCTATATTCTTTCTCTCTTTTTTCTTTAGCAGCTTTACTAGCTTCCATCCAATCATCGCCTCTCTTCATATCACGACCCTGAGTTTCAACTAATGCAGCTTTAGTTTTTTTCCACATCCTTCCTGCAAAACCACTTCCACCTTCTTTTTTATACTTTGTCAGACCTTCTTCATATTCTTTGTTATTAATCTGTCCAGTATCTCTCTTAAATTTCAAATCTTTCAATTTTTTTGAATCCCCTTCTAAATCTTTTGCAATTTCATCTCTACCTTCTTGAAAATGATGAAATTTTTGTCCAACTTTTCCAGCAATTTTTTTACCACGAGCAACCCATCTATTTCCACCAATCATTGGTGCATTCATCGCCGCCCATTTACCAGTTTCTTTGGCTCCATGGGCTATTCCTTTTCCTGCCCACAAAGCGGCACCGGCACCTGTTGCCACCATCGCAATCTTCTTGCCCATGTCGGTAGCTTTGCCCATCGCACTTCCACCAACTGTACCAAGAGATTGGGAGGTTTTGGCACCCACCATCAAAATACCAAGGGCAATTGCAAAATTGGACATACTGTTCCAATCCATCGCTTCACCAATACCAGCACTATCTAGAGTACTTACTGTTTGTGGTGTGGCACTTCCAGCCGCAATTTCATTATTTATCTGCCCACCACCAACCACCGCAAAAGCTAACCACAAAAAAAACGCGATAGCTGGACCAATCACCACATGATTACCAAATTCACTCCACCATTGAGAAGCGTATTTTTGAGTTTCAGGAATAACACTCAGCACAAAAGCAAACGGAGACAAAACTATCAAAATCCACAATACAATCATGCGAGATAACAATATAAACAGAAAGGCCACCATCATGGCCATAACCATCGATGAAAAAATTACGGCACCGATTGATGCGATAAAAAAATCAGATGATTTGAATTTATCTGGGCTAGCATTACCACCCAAACCCATAATTTTGTTCAGCCCAAAAGCATTGATAAGATTTCCACCGGCGGTGGCGGCAATGCCATTAACAAAAGTAATCATGATTACTTGACTGATATCAATAATGACTCCGCAAATGATACGACTAAAATTTACCAATACAGCGGCAAAGAAAAACTTTACCAACATTTTCTTCCATTCGTATTGTTCAAGACCCAAAATTGTACCAAAAGCTACGAGTAATAACACCACTACAAAAAACATATTGGTCACATCACGCACCATCACCCAACCAACATTTACCGCAGTAGAATTTAAATAATCATTGTAGCCACCAATTTGAATTATAAAACCTAAACAAAAGACAGCAATTTTAATCATTAGCGTAGCCGTAGCTAATAGCAAGGTAATAACCCAAGTCATTAATGTACCCATCATTTGATCTTGTTCTCCTGTCGCTTGTGCCAAGGCGGCGTGTGGAGAAAAAATATTTAGATGCCCAGTACTAGAACTATAAATACCAACCGATAAATAAACCGCTAAAAATAAAACAGATACAAAAATAAAAGCACCCAAACGCGGTTTATGGTGATTGAGAAATCGGTAGATAGCGAGCGTTCTCTGTTTTAAAATTGAGAACATGTTTTTAAATAATAATATGGGGATATTATAGCACATTTAAATAGAGTGAACAAACTACAGACTGTGACCAAAAATAGTTATCCACAGAAAACTTGTCCATAGGCATAAAATGTGTCAACATATAGGTATATTTACCTAAAGTAAGCCAATTTATACGATAAAACGATTGACAAAACTAGCAAATGGTGCTAGAATCAACTGTTCGTTCTTTACAAAAGTGTTGTTTTGGC
>Ga0208246_1001988_pt1 | contig 10214 bp, 1 predicted proteins | sample RifOxyD2_FD_184039 | JGI IMG/M metagenome (GOLD analysis project Ga0208246, IMG submission 184039) | Soil microbial communities from Rifle, Colorado - Rifle Oxygen_injection D2 (SPAdes) | ecosystem: Environmental > Terrestrial > Deep subsurface > Rock core/Sediment | place: Rifle, Colorado...
AGGATACCAATACAAACTTTTACAAGATTATGAAAAAGCAGTGATAGATTACATAAAAGCGATAAAACTTGATTCAAAATCGGCGATGGCTTATAACAGCCGTGGAATGCTTTATTTTAAAAATAAAGAATACAAAAATGCCAGAAAGGATTTCGAAAAAGCGATAAAATTGGATCCAAACGGCAAATATGGCAAGCCAGCAAAAGAGAATTTAGAGTATTTAAATAAACTGGATAAATAATAGATTTTATGATAAATATGGTGACCCACCACTAATGCACTGGCGGGTTTCATTCTGACGAATCGGAATGAAAAAAAATATCTTGACAAAATATAATTATTACTATATACTTTAATTAGGTGAATTATGAGTTTTTTTTGAATAAAAGTTAAAGTAAACAGTTAAGGTTAGGATTTTAAGCTGTTGGTATTTGTAGTTGCCGAACTTGCCCGCCAGTGTCACAATGGAGGGGTTGGCGGTGTTAATATTTGTAGTTGCCGAACTTGTTCGGCGGTGTTTAAAAGTCGTTTAACAAGTTAAGCAACTACAGAAGAAAATAATGAAAATGATTTGTAGTTGCTCATCTTGATGAGCGGTATTAAAAGAAACGCCGAGTAAACTCGGCAACTACAGGAAAATAATATAGTATAATGAATTTTAAATTGGTATATAAAAGGAGCTATAATGGCGAATGTAAAAATTTCTGATATTGCGCAAAAGGCGCAGGTATTACCAAGCACAATAAGACATTATACTGATTTAGGTCTTATTGATGTAACAGATAAAACCGAAGGCGGGCAGCGTCTTTACGATGAAGAAAAAACATTAGAAAAATTAGCAAAAATAAAACATTATTCTTCACGTGGTTACACGCTTACACAGGTAAAGGATATCTTAACCAAAGGTTCTAAAAAGCGGATACTTATAGTTGATGATGACCCTGATGTTGCGGATTTAATTAAGACGATATTGAAAGAAGAGAATTGGGAAATACGGCATGCAACCGACGGTTTTGAAGCAGGCAGGATACTAATGGAATATTTACCTGATTTAATAACGCTTGATTTGGTCATGCCGGGAATGGATGGTTTCAAAGTATGTCATAACATAAAAAGCGACCCATTAACTAGAAATATCAAAGTGCTTTCAATTACTGCATATGATACACCTGAATATAGGGATAAAATAATAAGCATGGGTGCGGATGGCTATTTGCAAAAACCATTTACACCGGAAGAATTAAGAAAAAAAATAAATGAAGTAATGGGATGATATGGATAGTGCGATAGTGGGATAGTGCGATAGTGCGATAGTGCGATAGTGGGATAGTGGGATAGTGGGATAGTGGGTAGCCGAACCTGTTCACCCAAGGTTCCCTGTCCACCAACGATTCCCTGTCCGCCAACGATTCAGTGGCGGAAGTGGCGGAAGTGGCGGAAGTGGAGGGTTCGGCGGTGTTGGTTTGTAGTTGCTCATCTTGATGAGCGGTGTTAAAAGAAACGCCGAGTAAACTCGGCAACTACAGAGTTAAAAATATGCCAACCAAGGTTGGCAACTACGGAACAAAAAAATGAAAATAATGTGTAGTTGCTCAGCGGGCTGAACGGTGTTAAAAGAATCGCCGAGTAAACTCGGCAACTACGAGATATTAATAGGTTGTGGCAGCCGAATTATTATGAACATATTATACGAAATGAAAAATCATTAAATAAGATATATGAATATATAAGAAATAATCCAGATGTTGAAAGCTAAAATTGGGACGAATTAGATTAACGACAGATTAGGTAATTTATGTATTTTTACATGAAAAACAATTATAAAAAAATATTATTCAAACTAAAGCCTTTTGTTTTAAGTTTGGTTTTTGGTTTTCTATTGCTTCCTGTCTTGAACTTGATTTTGCCAACCAAGGTTGGCAACTACAAACGACTACCATTTTACCAATCTAACTCTCTCTATGCTGCTACCACACTAACCGAGGACTCTGGAAATGACTGGAACGACAACAACTACCGAGTTCAGACGGACACTTGGACTGATGCCGAATATGTGCAACTAATGACTTCATACACATGGTATGACACCAGCTGGGGCTGGCGGAAGCCGTTAACAGTAACCAACCCGAACACACAAGCATGTGTTGACTTTCAGGTGTATATGGCAACCGAGACGGTAGCAAATGGATTAGTCGCAGCCGGCAAAGTACAAAGTAATTATGATGATATCAGGTTTACGGATAGTGATGGTAAGACCTTATTAAACTACTGGATACAGCCCTCAACGATAACAGGAACTCTTGGAGAAGCCAAGGGTTTCTGGGTTCGTGTATCAAGCATAGCTAAAGCAGGTGGTACAGCGATAGTGTATATGTACTATGGCAATTCCGGTGCAGAAGCAGTTTCAAATGTAGATGCGACAATGGTGAAAACATCTACACTTACCAGTGCGAATGTATTAGATACGCGGTTAGCAGCATTATACAATATGGACGATTCAATGATAGAAGCCGAACTTTTGCCGGATGGTGAATTTGAGAACTGGACGACCGGCACAAACGCGACTGACTGGGCAGAGAATAATACAAGTGCGGGTGTAAGGATAATCAGCTCAGATGTAATTAGCAATATACCCATAGAATCTCGGATAGGTTCTGGTGGCTGTCTAAAGTTACGTGCGATAGGAAACGACGGTTCAACGGACTTTTATGTATCTACAGGCATATTGGTCCAACCTGGAGGTATCAGATATTATCAATTAACATTTGAAATAGCGTATACAGCCCGAACACAAGGCAATATACAGGTGGGTATATGGAATGACGGCGGATTCAGAACTTCATGGAAATATGCAGCAACACTAACAGGATATTCAAAACCGCATTTTATAACACTGGCTGGTTCCACAACTGCAACAACTCCGACTTGGCTTGAGGCAAGGATATATATGAACGATGAGACCAACGGTACTGCATACATAGACAATTTATCATTAAGATTTTCAACGCCCTCCTGTAACGACAATACTCCAAGTCCGCAAGGTGGCTATTTTCGTACAGGTACTGCAGATACATATACTAAACCGGTTTACATGCCATATGATGGTGGTCGTATAGGAGATATAAGCACAGCTACGGTTCAATTTGCTTCAGGTGGTTGTATAGGTGCTTCTCCTTCATCTGTTAATTGCCAGGTAGTTTGTAGCGATAACGGAACAAAAACAAATTTAACCGCTGCTATATCGGTTGAAGCATGGGTATTACAGAGGACAGTTTTACCAGCAAGTAACTGGCCTAACTTTGTGTCTAAAAGCGGTGATTCATGGAAGATATATGCTTCACCTCCGTCAGCTGGTAAAGATTTTGATATATATGGTGCTTTTAAAGTAAATGGCACTTGGCAATATATGGATTCAAGTGTTTATACAAATGGTTATAGAAATACATGGTATCATGTAGTAATGACTTTTAATGATAGCGCAAATTTGATGTATGGGTATGTAAACGGTCAACGGTATCATACTTCTACGGAATCAGGAGGAGCATTAACAGATACTGAGAATGCAATAAAAATGTTAGAAAGTGATTATACTGATACTTCTAATGCAGTTATAGATGGTTTAGCTATTTACAATGTAGCGATAAGTAGTCGTGAAGTGTATTGCCATTACTGGCGAGTAAAATATGCGGAACTGTCACCTACGGTTAGTGCTGGTAGTGAGGAAGGCAGATATTTTAGCGGTGGTATATATGATTCCACAGTATTTTATACCGGCGTTGCAGATTCGTCAATGACAGTTATCTGGATGAGTTCTGTTGCAGTAGCAAGCGGGAAACTTGGTTTACAGGTGAGAGCATCAAATGACGTATTTGGTGAATCAGATGGTACTCCGGCATGGACGACAGTAAACGGCAGTTCTGATCCGCATGTAAATGCACAGGGCACATACTTACAATTTCGTTCTACATTTTCTACTGTATATACAACAACTACCCCGAAACTTGACTATGTATCATTTACGTATATAAATCCAATATCAATACCTACTTTATATGCACCATCAACTTATACATGGACAAACGCAACAGTATTTGACTGGAGTACCGAAACATTTGCAGAAACATATGATTTAAATGTAGATGACGTGATAACATTTGCTTCTCCTGCAAGCGAGACAGATATTTATGGTTCATCATTCGCTGTAAGTGAGATTAGTCCTCCGCTGTCACAAAATCAACTTTATTATTGGCGGGTTAGGGCAAAAAATAGTAATGATGATTACAGTAACTGGAGTTCCACAAGGTCGTTCAAGTTGGATTACACATCATCAACAATACAGAACGTGCAGATATGTACTACTACAACAAACCAGGTATGGCAGTCGACCACTGTATGGGTAGGTATATCCACGCCTATAATCCGTGTTGACGTAGGCGATACTAATTACTCGGGAATCAGGATAAACAAAAACGAGATAGTGCCGTCATCAGGTTGTGTATTGTTGCTGCATCTGGACAAATTATCACAAGGATGTTCTGACCATTCTGGTTACGGTAATCTTGCAACAAGGCAGGGAGGTATAGATTGGATATCTACGACAACTTGGAAGTCCATTGGCGGCACTGAAAACATGATGTTTTTTGATGGAAGTAGCGATTATTTAACTGTAAACAGCACTCCAACATTAGATAGCGTTAAGACGATTTCTTGCTGGTTCTATCCGACAACTTGTCTTAGTAGTAACGGAAAAGCACCGACTTTATTTAATAGGTATACTAGCGCAAACGATTATTTTAGGCTATGTTACGACAATACCACCCAAAAAATGGTAGCTAGTTCTAAAGTAAACGGTACAGATATAGGTAAATATGCAAGTGCAGTATCGCCATTAAACCAATGGACACACACAGTATTTGTACTTAGTAATCCTATGAAAATATATGTAAACGGAGTTGATGATACAGATCCTTCAACATCCTGTACTTGGTCGCCGTATTCAGCAGATACAGATTTATATATTGGTCAAGAAGGTGACGCAAAAGGATATTTTCATGGTGATATAGATGAAATATCTATGTGGCAACGCGAGTTATCCGCAGAAGAAATAGCGGTAATGTACAATTCCTGTGCGATAAAATATTCTACTAATAATTGGACTAATACCGGTTATATTGCATCAACAGCTACCGTATTAACAGCTGGTACTTATGGCAGGACCACGATAGATAAATCAACAGCGACCGCGGTACAATTCAAATATGGTTCTGATAACCGAATAAAATTTATTATTCAGGACGTAGCTGGGAATGTAACTGAATCTGTTGAATATACAATTGTAGTAGACACTGAAATACCTGCAAAACCAACATTATATTATCCTTCAACTGCGACATACACGAATGCTACAGAATTTGATTGGAGTATGTCATCTGGTTCAACAGGTGAATACACATACGATTTACAGATTGATGATACTATAAATTTTACCTCACTCGTTGCAAGCCAAGCAGACATTACATATTCTTCATATTCAATGAGCGGACTAGGATTATCAGAAAACACGCTTTACTATTGGCGTGTTAGAGCAAAAGGTGGTAATTATTCTGCATGGAGCTCAACAAGGTCGTTTAAACTGGATTATAACAATCCAACATTTTCAAATGCACAGGTAAGTAATTACAACGGCTGGAGTTCAACAACGGGTTGGGTAAATGCTTCTACACCTACGGTACGAATAAATGTGCGTGATGAGAATTATTCCGGATTAAGGGTAAACAAAACCGAGATAGTGCCGTCGTCAGGTTGTGTGTTGTTGCTTCATTTAAATAATGATACAACTGACTATTCCGGATATGGCAATGACGGGATAATAACTGAAGCGACATGGATATCTACACCAACATGGAAGAGTCCTGTAACGAGTGAAAAGACATTATATTTTGATGGAGTGGATGATTATGTTACAGTACCCGGGTTAACTTGGCAACCCACTAAGTTTTCAGTTTCATGGTGGCTCTATCCAAGAACTGCTGTTGGTTGGAACAATTGGATTGGTGGTGTTAATGACTGGAATACTTTTGGTTTTCATGCGGCGGATAATGGAGCTGTTTTTTGCGGAATAAGTGATGGTGTTGGAGACAGATTTACCCAGGATGATCTTCCTGCAGGAACAATATCAGTTTGGCAATGGCAACAATTTACTTTTACATTTGATAACGGAACCGGTAAATTTTATAAAAATGGAGTATTATTAGGGACATTAGCGGGGATGTCGAATCCCAGTGAATCCTGGGGTGGTTTGAATATAGGATATAGCGATGGAAGTACAATAGATGGTTGTGTTGACGAAGTAGGTGTTTGGGATAGGGCGTTATCTGCCGAAGAAATTGCGGTAATGTACAATTCCTGTGCAGTAAAATATTCTTCTAATAGTTGGACAAATTCAGCGATAATAGTATCAACTACTATAGTAGCAACAACAGGCAGTGACGGTGTTACTACTTTACAGGTTGCAAGTTCTACCGGAGTACCGTCTTTAAAACAGGGTACAAACAATCGCATAAAGTTTATAACTCAAGACATGGCTGGCAATGTAATAGAATCCGATTCATACACAATAAACGTGGATACACTTACGCCTGCGATACCGGTATTGTTCTATCCTTCAACCGCTACCTATACAAATGCTACTATATTTGATTGGCACGATTCAACAGCAACGGCTTCGCCTTGCACATACAATTTAGATGTTGATGATTTAATAACATTTGCATCTCCTATAAGTAATACAGGTATAGTAGGTTCGTCGTATGCGATAGCAGGTTTAGGCCTGGCTGAAAATACGTTATATTACTGGCGTGTAAAAGCAAGAAGTGCATCAGGTAATTACAGTGCATGGAGTTCAACAAGGTCATTTAAATTAGACTATTCATCTTCAACATTCCAGAATATTCAGGTTTATAATGGTAGTACATGGGTATCTACAACTACATATTTAAACACATCCACACCTACAATTCGCGTTAATGTAGCTGATAACAGTTTTGCAAATGGCGGCACATATTCCGGTATCCGAGTAAACAAGACCGAAGTGGTGCCGTCGTCCGGTTGTGTGTTGCTAATGCATATGGATTTGGTAGGTGGCTGTTCCGATTATTCCGGTTATGGGAATACCGGAGTGAGACAAACAGGTGCAACATGGATATCTACACCAACTTGGAAATCAACTGGTGGTGAAGAAAGTATAATGTATTTTGGTGGTTCGGAATGGATGGTCGTTTACGATTCACCAAGTTTAAGAGTAAATGGTAACCAGATAACAGTAGCATCTTGGTTTAAAAAAAGAACGGATAATAGTTATATGAGAATAATAAATAAGGCGGTTTATCCGGACCATGATTATATGATACATGCTGATGATACTGGTAAAATTCAAGGTTCTATTATGATAGATGGTTCAGCAGAATATACTGGTGTATCTCCCGTTATTAGTATTCAGCAGTGGCATCATGTAGCGATTACTTACGATGGAGATATTATGCGATTGTATCTTAATGGTGTTTTATCTGTAGCTACTGATGTTACAAATGGTACTATAACCGAGACATCCGGTAATCTTGGTATTGGTGCATCCGGAACAGGTGGTAATGGTTTTAAAGGATTAATTGACGAAGTCGGTATCTGGAATCGCGCGTTAAGTGCCGAAGAAATAGCTGTGATGTACAATTCCTGTGCTATAAAATACTCGTCAAATGCATGGACAAATTCTGCGATAATAGTGTCAACTACTATAGTAGCAACTACAGGCAGTGACGGTACTACTGATTTGCAGGTTGCGACATCCAGCGGAGTAACAACAATGAAGCAGGGTTCTAACAACCGCATAAAGTTTTTAGTACAGGACAAAGCGGGTAATGTAACCGAGTCGGAATCGTATACAATAAACATAGATACAGTAACACCATCAATACCGGTATTATATTATCCTTCAACTGCGACATACACAAATGCAACCGTATTTGATTGGAGTGATGCTAATAATGTAGTTACATATGAATTGGATATAGATGATGTAATAACATTTCCGGACCCTGTAAGCACAACAAACATTTATGGTTCGTCATATGCAATATCCGGGTTAGGTTTGGATGAAAACCAGTTATACTACTGGCGAGTGCGAGCAAAAAGCATAGGCAACTACAGTGCGTGGAGTTCAACAAGGTCATTTAAGCTGGATACATCGTCATCAACATTCCAGAATGTACAGGTTTGTACAACAACGACAAATCAGGTCTGGTATTCAACTACCGCATGGGTAAATATATCTACGCCGATAGTGCGTGTAGATGTTGCAGATAACAGTTACGCAAGTGGAGGCACATATTCTGGAATAAGAGTAAACAAAGGTGAGATGGTAGCATCTTCGGGATGTGTGTTACTGTCACATTTAGAGTTAACAAGTGGTACATCTGATTTTTCCGGTTATGGAAATCTTGGTACAAAACAAGGTGGTTTAGTATGGTCAAGTACACCCACTTGGAAGTCAACAGGCGGGAATGAAAGTATATTGACTTTTGATGGTAGTGATGATTATATTAATTTTGGAAGTGATAGTTCTTTAAATGCAGAAAAATTTACTATTTCTTTATGGGCAAGAGGACAAGATTCATCTGCTTCAAGATGGGATGTCTTAGCTGCAAAAGAAACATGGAATGATAATGAGGGCTGGCTAATTTATAGGGTTATAGATGACGATACATTAAGATTTACAAAAGGGGGTAATGCAGGTATCATTATAATAACAGACCCATGTAACGACGGACAATGGCATCAAATTACAGGTACATACGACAGTGCAGATTGGAAATTGTATGTGGACGGGAAGATATCTGTCGCAAAAACGGATAATACTATCACATTTAATTCATCAAGAAGTTTATTGATAGGAAATCGACACTTAAATGATGGTACGGGTGATAATACAGATTGTTTCAAAGGTTGTATAGATGAAGTAGGTATGTGGAACCGAGTGTTAAGTGCCGAAGAGATATCTGTAATGTACAATTCATGTGCGATAAAATACTCGTCAAATGCATGGACAAATTCTGCAATAGAGGTTTCAACTGCTATAGTAGCAACAACCGGTAGTGACGGTGTTACTACTTTACAGGTTGCAAGTTCTACCGGAGTACCGTCTTTAAAACAGGGTACAAACAATCGCATAAAGTTTATAACTCAAGACATGGCAGGTAATGTAATAGAATCCGATTCATACACAATAAACGTGGATACACTATATCCATCAATTCCGGTATTATGTTATCCGTCAACTGCTACATATACAAATGCTACTATATTTGACTGGCATGATTCAACTGCAACGGCCTCGCCTTGCACATACGATTTAGATGTTGATGATTTAATAACATTTGCTTCACCTGTAAGTAATACAGGTATAGTAGGTTCGTCGTATGCGATAAGTGGATTAGGCCTGGCTGAAAATACGTTATATTATTGGCGTGTAAAAGCAAGAAGTGCATCAGGCAATTACAGTGCATGGAGTTCAACAAGGTCATTTAAACTGGACTATTCATCTTCAACATTCCAAAATCTTGCGATTACCACAACGACAACTAATCAGGTATGGCAGGCGAACACAGCATCAATAAACATATCAACGCCTATAATAAGAATAAATGTGGCCGATAACAGTTTTGCCAATGGCGGTACATATTCCGGCATAAGGGTAAACAAAACCGAGATAGTGCCGTCTAGTGGCTGTGTATTGCTGTTGCATTTGGCAGGCGGATGTTCGGATTATTCAGGTTATGGGAATCACGGTGCAACCAATGGTCCTACATGGACATCTACGCCTACTTGGAAATCAACCGGTGGTGATGAAAGTATATTGTATTTTGACGGAGTTAACACTGATTATGTTTCTGCAAATAGTACTCCAAGTTTGAATATGGGAACAAATGATTTTACAGTGTCGGCATGGGCAAAATTTGATAGTTTAACATCAAATAGACATGTTATAGTCCAAAAAATAACGGGAGATCCTACAGATGGTGGAAGTATGGGATACGGGTATATTTTGCATGTGCATAATAATTATTCTTTAAGATTTACAGTAACAGGCGGTGTAAATATTTATAGAAGAGCAGAATATACATTAACCGGAGCAAATCTTACCGGATGGCATTTTGTTACAG
>Ga0208246_1001990_pt1 | contig 10212 bp, 5 predicted proteins | sample RifOxyD2_FD_184039 | JGI IMG/M metagenome (GOLD analysis project Ga0208246, IMG submission 184039) | Soil microbial communities from Rifle, Colorado - Rifle Oxygen_injection D2 (SPAdes) | ecosystem: Environmental > Terrestrial > Deep subsurface > Rock core/Sediment | place: Rifle, Colorado...
GAAAAAGGGGAATGCTGCGCCGATTGGCACAATTGGAAGTGGATTTTTGGAACATGCCATCCTCCCAACGGAGGGTTTAGCACGGTCGCCGCCAAGTTCCAGGCTTCAAACGCAGAAAAGCCGTAAGAACTTGGCGGTGTGGCAACACCATGGCGCGAGATTAGGGTTCTTGCGCTGCCAAATCCTTACGGCTTTCCTCCACCATCCTCAAGCACGATAGGGTTCCTAGGCCCTGGGGAAAACTTTTGCCAAAGTCTTCCGAATCGCATCGGGTGGTGAATTTCGCCTAAAAGGTCGAAATGTTGGGCCAACGTTTGCATAGCCCAAACCCACCCGTCAAGAGGATGACCAATTATGAATAGTCCGGCTGGAAATAATTGATTTCGAGTCGGATTTCTGTCTATCCGTCTGAATTCTTTGGCTGGGCCGCTAGGATTCGAACCTAGGAAATGGCGGAACCAAAACCCGCTGCCTTACCACTTGGCGACGGCCCAACAAAAAAAGAAAACAAGGGGGCTGCAAGAACCCCGCAAAGCGAAAAGTGCTTATCGCTTTTAAGCAGTCAATTTAACCCAAGGATTTGGCTATGACAAGCCGTTTTTTTTAAAATATTTGTTTTTATATTTATTTACAGTAATTTACCCATTTTGTGCGGTACGCTTAAACCAGATTGAACCCTTGATTGCTGGTTTCCCGCCCCTTTCCTTAAAGGCTCTTGGCAAACTCCTGAATCCGCCTTGCCTTTTTTTGCAGCACCGAACCGCCTTCAACCAGGTAGCCGCCTTCGCCTTGGCAAAGGTTCAAACCGGCTGGATCTGTTTATCAAGCCATACAACATTTCCATTCCATTGATATCTATTACCAACCTATTCAACGACAAACAGCAACCTGGCCCGCAGTTGCAACGGCGATTCAAACCACGGTATAATAAAACATCTGGGAAAAGATCAGGCAGGTCGTTGGCGGGTAGCCAAGGAAATGCCCTTTTGTAATTGACAGGAATCCTGGGGAGGGAACCATGAACCCATTGTTTCGCATTTTGCTGGCCCTGGAGCTGGCATTGACCATGACCAGCTGTAGCCAGGACGAGGAAACCACCACCTCTTCCACACCTACCTCCAGCAGCGAGATCACCGCACCTAGTTTGGAAATGGACCTGCCCGACACCTTGACCGGGGGAGCATCGTCCAGCAAGGTCTTGGGCGGGGTCTGGGCTAAGGGCGGCCCTAACTGTAGCTTTGAGGGGGGGTCACAGTCCAACCCCTTTGAAAACGGTCATGCCATGACCAAGTTTCTCACCGGCATCGCCCAATCACAGCTTTGTTTGGCCGACTATCTCAGCAACGTAGCCATCGAAATGGACATTGCCGTTGACGGCGAGCTTCATGCCGTGCCGGGCAATGATTCCGGCTCTCCGAGTCACATTCAGGTGACAGCGAATTCAGATACTCAAACCACGGTGCAACTCTATTGGAACAACGATAAAACCAATCCATCTCTCTTTTTGAGTTGGAACGTAAGTGGCTCCGTCACCTCGGGCCGCATGGTGTTGGACGCTGCCGCCATGGGCAATTCTGACAGCGGAGCGCCCGATTCGGTGAGGGTTGATTTCACCCAAACCGACAGCGCCGCCACGGCAAACGTTTATATGGCCTTTCCGGATACAAACAGCTTTCTCACCGGGTTTCGCGTGCAGCTGATCGAAGACAAAACCCTGGCCAGCACCGCTGTAAACCGGATCGTGGTCAAGGGCCGCATGGACATGAAAGACCAGTTTGGCGCCGCCAGCGACAGCACCATGTCCACCTACATCACCGAAATCCCCAACCTGAAGGTGTACACCCTCAGTGATGGAGACGGCAAAGGGGCTGCCGTGGCCATCATGTCGGACATGGGGCTTTCTTTGGGAACATTGGGCTATTACATCCATACCAAGCGGGATGAATATTTCTTCGCCTCAGATGGAACCAGCGAGTGGGTAGAAAAAACCGTAACCGATGCCACCTACAAGGGGGGTAAAACCGCAGACACCGCCACGGACAGCTATGTGGATTCGGCCTTGGGAATCACCTCTGGCACCACCAACGCCTGCGGCCTGGGTACGGCCAGCTCTTGCGTCACCTTGATGCAGGGGATCTACACGGCAGGCTGGAGCGGGCAAGAACAAAACTCTGGTGCTGACCCAGGCGATGACCGCACCTCCCTGGTGGATGCCATCACCAGCGATGACATGCTTTCCAGCGTTTACCCCAGCGGCGAAAGCTCCTGGGACAACGTCTTTGACATGAGCTTTACTCCGTAAGCATTGCTGTTTCCGGCTTGGCCAAATCCCTGCTGGTTTGCTAGCCTGCTTCCATAACAGGAGCGGGTTTGAAACAGGCGATTATCACCACCCTTGGGCACATTGACCACGGCAAATCGGCCTTGGTACGCGCCTTGACGGGGCAAGAGCCAGACCGCTGGGCCGAGGAACAACGCCGGGGCATCACCCTGGATTTGGGGTTTGCCTGGGTGCGTTGGGGCGAAGTCAATTTGGCCTTTGTTGATGTTCCTGGCCACGAAGACCTGATCCACAACATGTTGGCCGGTCAGGGCGGGGTGCAGGGCTGCCTTTTGGTGGTGGCGGCGGATGAGGGCATCAAGCCGCAAACCCGGGAGCATTTTGAAATCGCGCAAGCCCTGGGCTACAGCCAGGGGCTGATTGCGCTCACCCGGGCGGACCTGGCCAGCCCGGCCCGGATTGCCGAGGTAGCGGCTCAGGTGAAAGAGCTGCTCCAGGGCAGTTTTTTGGAGCTGGCGCCGGTCATCGCCTGTTCCGCCCTCACGGGGCAAGGGCTGGTGGAACTGCGCCAGGCCTTGGCTGCCTGGGCAGCACAGTTAACCCCACCCCATTTGGACCTGCCCTTTCGCCTGGCGATTGACCGCGCTTTTAGCCTCAAGGGGCAGGGACGAATCGTCACCGGCAGCCTGGCCCAGGGTAGCCTGGCCATGGGGGAAGAGCTGATGCTTTACCCCGAAGAACTCCCCCTTAAGTTCCGCCGCCTGCATAGCCAAAACCAAGCCATTGAACAAGCACAGGCAGGGATGCGGCTGGCCCTCAACCTGGCAGGCAGCGAAGGGGTGGAACTGCGCCGCGGCCAGCAGTTGGCCAAACCGGGCAGCCTGGTGGTGACGGAAGAATTTTACCTCCAGGCGCAATGGCTGGAGCGCGCCCAACCCAAACCCCGCATGAGCTTGAGCCTCTATTGCCATGCCCAGACCAGCCCAGCCCGCCTGCAACAGGTGAATGCCGACCTCTACCGGGTCAAGCTGGACCAGCCTTGGGCCATCAAAACCGGCGACCGCCTGGTCTTGCGCAGCTTCAGCACCAAAGCAACCTGGGGCGGTGGGCGGGTGCTTTACCCCTTACCCCTGCCGGAAAACCAACGCCCGCAAGAGGCGGTTTCCCCTCTGCTGGCCCTGGCCGGGGAGCAGGAAACCGCCATGTTGGAGGCAGCCCTCTGGCTGGCTGGCAAAAAAGGGTTAACCCCTGATCAGGCAGGGCCGCTGACAGGCCTGAGCCAGCAGCGGGTCAAAAAAGCAAAAACCCAACTCCAGGCCCAGGGCACCCTGGTTGCCTGGGAACGCTGGAGGCACGACCAGCGCCTGCGGGAATGGGAATCCTGGCTGCTGCAAGAGGCAAAGACAGAACACCAAACCCACCCCGAAGAACCCGGCTTTGCCCCCAGCCTGCTCAAGGGCAAACTGGCCAACTGGCTCGATGCCAAAGAGGTGCAGCCTCTGTTGGATTGGTTTTGCAAGCAAAAAACCCTGGCCAAAACGGGGCAATTCTATCATCTTCAAGACTTTCAAGGCGGCTTTTCCCTTGAGCAACGAGCAATGGCTCAGGCGATAGCCCAAGACTTGGCCAGCAGGGGCTTTAAGCCTGCCAAGGCCAAAGACCTTGCCCAAAGCCTGCAGGCCCCCTTGGCGCAGGTGGAACGGCTGTTGGAGCTGGGGCGCAAACGAGGGCTGTGGGCCGAGCGGGAAGAATGGTTTTTTTCTCTGCAAGCCTTGTCCCAGGCGGAAGAAGCGGTGACAATACATTTTCAAACCGAAGCGAGCCTTTCCGTGATTCAATTTAAAAACATCTTAAGCCTGAGCCGCAAAGAAGCGGTCTTGCTGCTCGAGATCCTGGATCAGCAAGGCCTGACCTACCGTCAGGGCGAGGCTCGCCTGTTTAAGTCAGGGCGGCAGCACCATGATGCCTAGTCCCCGCTGCCGGTTTTGCCCCCTGACCATGAACCTGCTGGGGGCCATATGCCCCTAAGGATCGAGTTAGTGGGGGGGCGGGTTTGCCTGCCCAAGTTCAACCTGGATTTTCCCTTTGCTCCGCCCCCGGAAAAGCTGACCCAAGCCGCCCTGGGTTGTTTTGCCGCCTTGCGCCAGCGCCTGGCCTACCTTACCAATTCCACCAAAGAAGAAAAGCAAGAGGTCATGCAGCTTTTGACCGCTTACGGCCAAGCCCTTTATGCCAGCCTGGTGCCGCCCCGCCTGCAGGACAAGGTGAGCAAGGAGCGGGGAATCTGCATCAAGGCAAAAGACCCCGCCTTGGAGGCACTGCCTTGGGAGCTGCTGCACGACGGAAACAGCTTTTTTGCCCTCACCAGCGGCGTGACCCGTGCCTTTATGGGTGCCAGCCCGCCCCCGGTGGAGCCTCACCGGGTTTTGCAGCGGTTGGGCGTGAGTCTTTACGGCTACGCCCCCCTGGGCGAGGCCGAACGTAAGCGGCACGGCGGCAGCCTTCCCGAATTGGGAAACCGTTTTTTAACCCTGGTGGAAGAACTCCCCTTGGGGCTGTGGGACAACCAAGACCTGCAGTTTAGGGTCAACGGCCAGGCCAGCCGACAAGCGATTTTGGATGCGCTGCAAGCAGCCCCCCAGTTTTTTTTCTTCAGCGGCTACGATGAGGGAGACAGTTGGCTGCTTTACGGCCTGGATTCGGGGCCTAGCGGCCCCAACCTGAAAGAAGCCTTTTTGCAGGCTGTGGCCAAGGGTTTGCGGATCTTGGGGGTCAACAGTTCCAGCCTGCTTTTGGGCTATGGCCCTGCCAAGTATTTCGGGTTTGGGGTGCCGCTGCTTTTGGCGCAAAGCGGGCGCATGGGCCGCAAACGCTTTCGGGTGTATTTTCAGGAATTCGTGCAGGGCCTGCTGCGGGAAGACCCTGTTTTAAAGGCGCACCGCCACGCCTTGAACCAGCTTTATTCCGAACTCCCCCAAAGCTGGGACTGGGCCTTTTTAAGGCTCTATGTAAACCAGCACACCTTGGAAACTGGGCCAGACCCCTTGCGACCCTTTACCTTTCTTCCCTTTGCGGGCGGCCCCAACCCCGCCCCGCCCGTGCGGGCCGAGATTTTAGCCGACCGCCCCTTTGCCGGGAATCAAGAGGTTTTAAGCCAAATCCTGCGCCAGCTTTTGACCGAGCAACAAAGCAGGCCCTTGTGGATTCGCAGTTTAGAGGGCCAGCCGCAAGAAGAATACCTGTTGGAATTCTTTCGCCGCATTTTGGCAGGGCAGAACTTTTATTGGAAGCTGCTTTACTACCGCCGGTGGGGCTACCAGGAAGACCAAAAAAAGCACCTGACCCCGCAGCATTTTGGAGGAAAGTTCACCGGGCTGTTTGAGGCAGGCCCGGTGTTGCAGTACTTTGAAGACAGCCTGATCACCATGGCCGAAGGGGTGGAGCGGGGGCTGCAGTACCTGACGGTTTACTACCCGCCCGACCATGCGGACCCGGTTTTTGAAACCTGGCTCAAAACCAAGCAGGCAGAGGGCTGGCAGGTTATTTTGCTCAGCCATGCCAGCTTTGTCACTGACCAGCCAACGCAAATCATCAGCACTGATTCCATCAGCCGCCGCGAGATTGAAGAAGCGCTGGAAGACGAACTCCCCGAGGTGTGGGAAGCGGCCATGCAGCAGGGGATTCCGCCCCAGCTGCGGCTATTGCCGCTGTTGAAGCTGATGGCCCGCCTGCAAGAGCCGGCCCTGTGGCAGTTGGCCCTGGACGAAGAAGACTGCGCAGAGCTGTTCCGCAAAAGCCTGGACCTGGCCATGGCCAAAATGGGGCACCGGGCGAGGCAGATTTTGGCGGTCTTTTACCTGATGCGCGTCCGCCTGGACGAGGCCAGCATCAAAAGCCTCTGCAACCTGGAAGAGGTAAGGCCTTCCCTAGACAGCCTTTACCAATACGGCTTGATCGACCGTGATTTGGCCCGCAGGCGCTACTGGATTCCCAGTCACCTTTTTTTAAAGCTGCGGCAATATGGCCTACTGCCCAAGGAATTTTTAAAAACCCAGGGCAGGGAGCTACTCCACGCCTTGGTGCAGGCCCTAGAACAGGGCAAGGGTGAAGTGGGTTTTTTAAGCGCCGGGTTTGGCTATGTCTTGGGCGACCTGGTGCAGTTGGGGCTGTTGGAAACCGCCTTGAGCCGCAACCTGCAGTTTGCCCGCCGTTTGGCCCTACGCTGCAAGGACAAACCCAAGTTGATCCAGCAGCATGTTGTCACCAGCCTTGAGATCAGCTTTTTGTCGGAAGACGAAAAACTCAAGGAAAAAGCCTTTTTGGCTGCCTTAAACATCTTGGAACACCTGCAGGGCGCGGTGGACCCCGTTGACCTGCTCGAATGGTATTTGGGAGAATGCCAAAACAACGGCAACTGGGTCAGGGTTGCCGAGACCTTGACCAAGCTGGCGGATTATTATTCCCGCCAGGGGCACCAGGAAAAGGCCTTGCATTCGCTTTCCAGCGCCTTGCAGCTGAGTGAAGACCTCGACCAACATGAAAGCCGCTACAAAAACCTGATCGCCATTGGCCTCTTAATGCTCGAAATGGGGGAATGGGACAAGGCCAAGCGCCTGGTAGAAACCCACGAATTTGCCCCTGCTCTGCTTACTAACGACCAAATGGCCAACCTTTGGCTGATCGATTCGCTGTTGCTGTTTCACGAGCGCGATGCCCCCGGCGCGTTGCACGCCTATCATCGGTTTTTGCAGCTCAAGCCCAAAGAACCCAGCGCCCGCCTGCGCGCCCAAACCGCCATGATGCTGGCGAAAATCGCCCTGAACCAGGGGGATGAGGCAGGCTACCTCAAAGAGGCAACCAAGGCTGCCAGCGTGTTGGAACACGCCGGGCTGGGCTTTGCCGCCAGAGAGATTCACGAATCCCTGGCAGAGTTGTATCAAAAACAAGAAAATTTAAAGCAGGTCGTGGTGCATTTGGAATGGTTGTTTCATTACCACCGTACCCAAGGCAACAAGGCAGAGACCAATCATCTGGCGCACAGGCTGGGAGGGTTGTTTTTCCGGGTAGGAAACCAACTCAAATCTACGGAATACTACAAAATCGCCCAGGGCATTCATTCGTGACAAGTTTATGACTGCAAGTTTTACCCAAATCAAATCCTATCTGATGGAGCAGAACCTCACCCCCTACGAGGTGGAACTGTTTCAGCGCCTTTATTCGGGCTTTCAGCGCCATGGCAGCTACAAGGTCGATTGGGAAGAGATCAGCACCCCCGAAGAGGGGATGATTCTAGAACATGAAACCCTTCCCGAACCCCATGAGGCTGAAGCCAAATCCCTGATCCAAAAAACAGCGGTTTGTCGCCTCAACGGCGGGCTGGGCACCACCATGGGATGTGTTGGCCCCAAATCGGCCATCGAGGTGCGCGACAACATGACCTTTATGGACATGATTGTAACCCAACTGCAGGCGCTGAACCAGCGCTTTCAGGCCGATGTTCCCCTGGTGTTGATGAACAGCTTCAACACCGACCAAGACACCCACAAGATCATCAAAAAATACGTAGGCGACCTCAACATCTATTGCTTCAAGCAAAACCGCCTGCCCCGGCTGCGCAAAGACAGTTTAATGCCCATGTCTGTTGAGCGTTTTGGGGAAGAAGCCTTTTACCCCCCTGGGCATGGCGACTTTTTTGATGCCTTTCCCCATTCGGGGATATTGGATCAACTGTTGGCCGAGGGCCGGGAATGGCTGTTTATCGCCAACGCTGACAACCTAGGCGCGAATGTGGATTTGCGTATTTTAAAATATATGGCTGACAGCCATACCCCCTTTGTGATGGAAGTCACCCCCAAAACCAGGGCCGACGTAAAAGGCGGAACTCTGGTCAAAACCACGGCCAAGCCATTGCATTTATTGGAAATCGCCCAGGTTCCCAAAGAACATACCCAAGAATTCAAAAGCATTAAAAAATTCAAGATTTTTAACACCAACAACAGCTGGATCAACCTCAAAACCCTGAAAGAGGTTTTGACCCAAGGCCCCGTTGAGCGCGAGGTGTTGATCAACCATAAAACCGTCAAGGGCGTGCCGGTGATCCAGCTGGAAACCGCCTTGGGGGCGGGGGTGGCGGCCTTTGAGGGAGCCAAGGCCGTGGCTGTGCCCCGAAGCCGGTTTTTGCCGGTCAAAAAAACTGATGATCTATTGCTGGTGCAATCCAACATCTTCAAGGTGGAGCAAGGGGTTTTGGTGCGCAACCCGGCGAGGCAGTTTCCCGAGCTGCCCATGATTCGGCTGGGCGAGTTTTTTAAAAGCTACGAGCAGTATCAAGAACGCTTTGAGACGATTCCCGACATTTTAGATTTGGACCTTTTAACCGTGGTGGGAGACGTTTGGTTTGGGGCCGACATCACCCTCAAGGGAAACGTGATCACGGTCTGCGATGCGGGCAGGCTGCATCTGCCCCGAGGTAGCTTGCTGGAAAACAAAGTGCTGACCGGGAATATCGAGATCGGGGAATTATAAAACCATTGATTCATAATAATGGTTATTTAATACAATATTTTATGGATTATATCTTTACGATAGATATCTCGTATTCTTTTCTTCCCAAAAGTGTTTGTCCCTTTTTTGGGCGGGCAAAAAAGAGACGAAAAAACCCGCCGCCCTGACCTGCGCCGCTTGAGTTTGTTGCGCTTTGCTTGCTAAAACGGCCCTTATGCTCGTTTTTTTGATCTGCCATCTTTTCTTTCTAACATTTTGCTTTTGCGCTTAAGACGCTACACTTTAGCCAACGCTGGGCCGTTTTTCGGCCTAAGAAGGCCGCCGCAAGCTTCAGCGACAAACTCTAACCTGCTACGGTTAAGGGCGGGCAGAGTCTACTGACCAAGAGCCTATTTCTTTCTCCCAAAATGTTAACAAAGACTGAATAATGCATTCGCAATAAATATCCATGTTATAAAATTTAATGACAAATTTAAATTTTGCTGGAAGGCGCGCGGGTAAAATAATCCCTTCTATTTTTTCAATTTTAACAATTCCCATGGCGGTTTGATTATGCTTAGCATGATTGCAATAACACCGTGTTAAATACAAATAGAATTTATCTGAGTTGATATCAATCTCTGCCAAGTCGCCAATTTTAATTTTTGTTACAACCTCATCAGTATACGGTTTTTTTAACTCGTCTCGATGGTCTTTAGGTGCCCAATCAGGAAGCGCGTTGAGGGTGAGCATACAGTCCACCAAAGAGTACAAAGTATCATCTGCCTGAAATCGTAAAAAATCATGTTGTGCTTTTAACAACCAATCCTGCGCAGTTAAAAGTTGCTCTCGGTCATTTTGCTCTTTCAATTTGATCTCCTAAATCCCCCCAAAGACCCATGGCCAAAGTCACGGCAGCCAGGGCTGCCGTGTCGGCCCGCAGAATGCGCGGCCCCATCCCCAGCCGGGGCAGGTTGGCAGGGAGGTCGCCCTCAGCCCAACCCCCTTCCGGCCCAACCACCAGATGCAGTTCCCTGCCCGGCAGGGAAATATCTTTCCAGGTTCCGCCCCCTTGATCCAGGGCAAAGCTGGCCCCAGGGGGCAATGCGGGGAGTTCGCCGCAGATTTGCAACGCCAGGGGGCGCACCCGACCCGATTGCTTGGCCGCTTCTAAACTGATCTTGGTCCAACGTTCTTGTTTGGCAGCAGACTCTGCCCCCTGGGGAAGCTTTTGCCCGTAGCGGCTGCCAAACAGCACCAACTTGGCGGCCCCCAATTCGGTGGCCTTTTGCAAAATAAAATCCAGCGCCTTTTCTTTTACCATCGCCTGGTACAGCACCAAGGTCAGGGCGGGTTCCGGCGGGGTGGAAAGCCGTTCCACCGGGGTCAGTTGCAGCTCGTGACGGTGGATCTGCGTTACCTGGCACAAAAACCGGTTTTGGGCAGGG
>Ga0208246_1001992_pt1 | contig 10209 bp, 10 predicted proteins | sample RifOxyD2_FD_184039 | JGI IMG/M metagenome (GOLD analysis project Ga0208246, IMG submission 184039) | Soil microbial communities from Rifle, Colorado - Rifle Oxygen_injection D2 (SPAdes) | ecosystem: Environmental > Terrestrial > Deep subsurface > Rock core/Sediment | place: Rifle, Colorado...
GTCACCTTTATAAAGGAAGCCGAGTCTTGCCATATTTATAGTAACAACACCGATAGAGCCTGTCATTTCTGCCGAACCGAATAGTCCGCCGCCTCTTTTTAAAAGTTCTCTTAGATCTAATTGTAAACGACAACACATACTTCTTACATGTCCCGGTTTGTAAGCTTCTTCGTTAGGAACTAGTTTTCCGTCGCTGTCTCTTTTAAACTGAGAACCTATAAAATTTTGGAAGTATGATGAGCCTATTTTTGCGGTGTTCTCAAATAAGATATCAGTGTTTTCTCCGTACCAATCGAAGTCTTCAGTGATGTTTACGGTTGGGATAGGGAATGTAAACGGCTGACCGGTTAAGTCACCTTCCGTCATAATCTCATAGTAAGCTTTGTTGATAAGATTCATCTCCGGTTGGAAATGCTTATAAGTCATCTCTTCAAGAGAGTTTACACCTCTGTGCTTTGCTTCTTCTAGAAGTTCGTCATCATTAAGAGTTTTAAATATATGGTTCTGTTTAGATGTAGGAATCTGCTCTTTTAAATCTTCCGGTACAGTCCAGTCAATAGTAACATTCGTAAATGGGGATTGACCCCAGCGAGCCGGAACATTAAGATTATATACAAAGCTTCTTATAGCTTTTTTAATATCGTAAAATGATAACTTGTCTTTAAACGCATAAGGAGCCAAATAAGTATCAAAAGATGAAAATGCTTGAGCGCCTGCCCATTCGCTTTGTAAGATACCTAAGAAGTTTGCCATCTGTCCTAGTGCCTCACGAAAGTGTCTTGGAGCATCTGATTCTACACGACCACGGACACCGTTAAAACCTTCATCTAGAAGTGCTCTTAAACTCCATCCTGCACAATAACCGGTAAGGCAGTCGAGGTCATGGATATGGTAATCCCCGTTACGGTGAGCATAACCTTCTTCTTTAGAGTAGATCTTGTCTAGCCAGTAGTTTGCTATTACCTTGCCTGCAGTATTGTTGACAAGTCCTGCGTTTGAGTATCCTGTATTTGAGTTGGCTTTAATACGCCAGTCTGTTCCGCCTATATACTCTTCGATAGTCTGGGTAGAGTTGATATAGGTTGTATCTTCATCCAGTCCGCCGTCTCTTTGCATTTTATGCGTATGACGATAGATCATAAATGAACGCATTACGTCAAAGTATCTTGATTTGTATAGCTCTTTTTCTATCAAATCCTGTATATCCTCAACTGCAACGACTCTTTTACTTTTGAGTTTTTCAAGAACATTAAAAAATATCGAACTGTCATAAGTTACATTTTGAGATTTAAAAGCTTTTTTGATAGCATCTTCAATTTTAAAAGATAAAAACTCTTTATATGTTCCATCTCGCTTTAAAATATTCTCAATCATGTAACTTCCTCGTAAAAAATTAGAAACGCAGTTTATATAAATAGACGTTAAAAACTTATAATAAAATGTGTCACACTTACGTCACTAAAAGCTCTATTCGTGAGAGTAGTGTATAATGACATATGTAAATTTTTAAAAAAAAATTATGAGGTTTAGAGATGTATAAATATTTAATAACATCAAAAGATTTTTATACTTGCGATGTTGAGAAATTTTGTAAAATTTTAGCAAATCAGATAGAAAAACATCAACCGACTCATATTCTATATAGAGATAAAGAGAATGAGAATTATGCGGATCAAGCTGCCTATTTTGCAAGAGTTTGTGCCGGGTATGATAATCTAAAAAGCTTCATTCATCAAGATGTAAATTTGGCAAAAAGGTTAAATACAACAGGTGTTCATCTGACATCAATGCAGTTTGACGAGATTTCAAAAGCCAAAGATCTTGGATTGCAAGTCATAGTAAGTACGCATGCAAAAGAGGAGATTTTAAGAGCTAAAGATCTCGGTGCCGACGCTGTGACATGCAGCCCGATTTTTGCTTCTCCAAATAAAGGCGAGCCAAAAGGAGTAGGGAATTTAAAAGAGATTTTAAATGCATGTGATATAGATATTTTTGCACTTGGCGGCATTCTCACGCAAGAACATGTAAAAGCTTTGGAAGCGATAAATGTATACGGTTTTGCTTCTATCAGATATTTTTATTGAGTTTACCTGCTAAATGTCCGCTTGCAAAGCTCCACTGGAGATTATAGCCTCCGCATGGACCGTCAAGATCCATAATTTCACCGCAAAAGTATAAACCGTTTATGATTTTACTCTGCATTGTTTTTGGCTCTATCTCTTTTAGATTAACTCCACCGCGGGTAATCATCGCCATCTTAAAACCATCATGTCCTACAACGGTGAGCGGTGTCCAAGCAAGCAACCCTATAAGTTTTGCTCTGGCTGCTCCTGATACTTTTTTATAGGTTGTTTTAGGATCAACTTCACAGAGAATGCACAACTCATTTGATAGACTCTTTGGGAGCAGAGTGCATACAAGTTCTAACATGTTTAGATGTGGATTTTTTGCAAATTCATCTTTTAAATGTTTTGTGATTTGCTCCTCATTCATGCCCTTTGTAAGGTTTAGAAGAATGGGAACTTCGCCATATTTATCGAGCAGCGGGGTTATCTCTCTGGCGGCATCTAGCACGACAGGACCTCTAATGCCATTTTTTGTAAAGATGAGATCTCCATTTGCTCTGATTTTACTCTGTTTTTTCATGTCAATGCGAAGTTCAACTTTTGCGATTGTATCTGCACAACACGAAGCTACCCACTTCTCTTTTGTTTGAAGCGGCATCATGGCAGGATGCAGATCTGTTACATTATGACCTAGCTCTTTTGCGATTTTATGACCATCACCGTCTGCTCCAAGAGTCGGATAACCAAGTCCTCCGGTTGCTAAAATAATATTTTTGGCATAAAATATCTCATCCTCGGTTTCTACTGCGACTATTTGATTTTCTAGATGTAAGAGATTTTCTACTTTTTTGGATGTTAAAATGTCTACATCCAACTTTTGCATCTCATCAAGAAGTGCGGATATAATGGTCTGTGAGCTGTGTGAAGTGGGAAATACTCTAAAACCGTCGGGTGCGTGAGTCTCAACCCCAATGCTTTTAAAAAATTCTACCAAAGCTTTTGAGTCAAATGCTCTAAGAGCATCTTGCATAAATCTTCCGTTGCGACCGAATTTTGCCATAAAATCTTCATTTGATAGAGTATTTGTGAGATTGCATCGTCCTCCGCCCGTAGCTTTTAGCTTTGCGGCGATTTGCGGAAGTTTTTCCAAAAGCAGAACTTTTTTTCCCTCTTTTGCAGCGGTTATGGCTGCCATTATTCCGGCAGCTCCTGCTCCAATGATTATACTTTCGTAACTTTTTGTCAACTTGATACCTGATTTTTTAAAAGTATACTAAAAAAAATTATATTTGGTGGTATTATTGTCTTTATTAATAGAAATAGGAATTGTTATGAAATTTGATAAAATTATTAAAAGCACATTTTGTGCTGTTTTGCTATGTGGTTCGCTTTTTGGGGCTTCTCATGGAACTCATTGGGGTTATACAGGTCATGATGGTGCTCAAAATTGGGGTAATTTGGCACCGGAATATAGCACATGCAAAGACGGAAAAAATCAATCACCGATTAATATATCAAAAGGTGTTACGATTACTACAAATAAGCTTGAAGATATAGATTTTAATTACAAGTCAAGAACATCTGATATTGTAAATAACGGTCATACTATACAAGTAAATGTAAAAGAGGGAAGCAGCATAAAGGTTGATGGAATAGAGTTTTATTTAAAACAGCTCCATTTTCACACGCCTAGCGAAAATCAGATAGAGGGAAAAGATTTCCCGCTTGAGGCGCATTTTGTACATGTCTCAAAAAAAGGTGAAATAGCCGTAGTAGCGCTAATGTTTGAAAATGGAAAAGAGAATCAGACCATAAAAGATATTTGGGATAGAATGCCGCGTAATGCGGATGAGAAAGAGTGCTACTGTTCGTCTACCGATGTTTTAAATTCGTTTTTACCGAAAAATAGATCATACTATAGATTTACCGGTTCTCTTACCACTCCGCCTTGCAGCGAGGGCGTAAGATGGTTTGTTCTTAAACATTATTCAACTATATCAGAAGCTCAAACAAAAGAGTTTTTAGAAGTTATGCATCATGAAAACAACAGACCGATCCAAGATATAAACGCTAGAAAAGTTTTATTAAACTCTCCAATCTCTTTTTAATAGAGTTTGGAGTTGTTATTTATTAAACATGTTAGAATTGAGCTATTCAGTTTGATGTCTTGCATAAATCCTTTATTATTATCCGTTAACTTTCCACGCCCTTATCTTTCTAACTTCCAAAAAGTAAGTATGTCCTAGATAAATGACAAAAAATATAGCTCCGAAAAATATGGCGAATGGAATGAGTGAGAGAATGTACAGAGCTGCGGTTTTCATCACTATTTTGTTTGAACTAAAGAACTTTATTTTTTTATCTTCCTCTTTTGTGCATATGTTTGAAGATATGTCAAATGTAAGCATTTTATGGAAAAAATAGTACAGAGGGACGTTGATTGCCACTATGTTAATGAGCGGAATAAAGTAAAACGGTATAAGTAAAATGAAGAGAAAAAGCATTGCAACGCTCCATTTTAGAGCAGAAAAGACTGCATAAAGTATATTGGAATGATCTATCATTTCAACATCCATGTAGTCTCTTTTTTGAAGCTCCCTTAGGATGAGAGGCGTTAAAAAACCTATGATGATGACTGCTACAAAAATGGAAATGTAGATTGTTAAAAAACCGCCTATTGCGTAGATGAAAAAAGTCGCCAGCCAAGAGGTTATGGCGTAGCTCATTAAAAATTTAACAATGCCGGAACCCTCAAGCTGCGCTTCCAAACTCTCGGTATGGGGAATGCCGTTTTCTATGGTCGTCTGTGAGCTTTGCACATGCATAGTGCCTAAGTGCTCAATCCCGATTCCTGCCATGATAAAAAATATAATATACATGACAATAAGGCTGAGTATAAAAGGCACAAGTGCATATTTAAGCATCTTCGGGGTTAAGAAGTCTTTTATGCTTTGTAGGAGTATCTCTTTTTCGTTCATCTTTTGCTCCATAATTTTTGATTTAGTTTTAGTTCTTCTACAATGCCTATTGCCAAATGGAGGGTTTTTACATACTCCATCGCTACTTTATAGTCCAAAAGAGAGTGAAACACCGATGGCTCAAAGAGATCTTTGCCGTAGCTGATAGCCATGTAGATATGTGTTCCTATAAAAGAGATATAAACAGGATGAGCGGATTTGTTTTTAAAAGAGAGTAGTTTTTCCATCATAGAGTGAGAGAGAATATATCTTGCCTCTATCTGATCTGAGGAGTAGACTACAAACTCTTTCTCAAACTCCGGATTATCCATTTTAACCAGTTCATCTCTAGCGGCATTTTTTGACTGTAGCCAATGTCCGATTACATTTCCAAAAGAGTTTTGTGCACTATCGGGTAAAACCACGGTTTCTCCGTAAAAATGTTTGTTAAAGTCGGCAACTATAAAAAGTCCTTGAAATATGGTATCCCAACTCTCTTTGCCTTTGGAATCTTGATTTTTATTTTGGGCATGTATGTCTGAAAATTGAATATTTATGCCGTCAATTTGACCCTTTACATAGTCGTTTCCGCTTAGTTTATCTGCTTTATCAAAGAGCTTGGAGTGCTCAAAAAAATAGTCTGAGACATGTGTTTGGGACGAGTAGAGCATAGTTTTGTCTATAGCGTGAATTAGCGGTTTTATAACGCTCATCTTAAATTCATGCGTATAATCTTTTATCATAAACTTATAAAGCAGAGCCATAAGAGCGATGTAGATGAAGACGATAAATTCATAATAGCTCTTTATGGCATATGCTAAAGCCATAAAAACGGCGGTAGATGTAATGGTGGAAAAGATAATCCTATGTTTAAGATCTCTTCTCTCTTTTTCCAGTTTTTGCAGCGTTGGATAGAGATCATTATAGTAAAAGTCGGTAAGAGAACTTACGCTTTTCATCTTTAATACCTTTAGCTAAAAAGCTCTTTGACATTGATATTTTGGCGATGCTCTTCAACTATGGCAAACACATCTTTTCGTTTATAGTTCATAAGCGAAGCCATAAAATTTGTCGGAATCATCTCTATAGCATTGTTGTAGTCGGTTACGGCTTGGTTGTAGGCACGTCTGGCTGCCGAGATTTGCTCTTCTACCTCATGTAGAGTGTGCTGGAGGTGCATCACATTTTCATTTGCTTTAAGTTCAGGGTAATTTTCAACCGCCACCATGATAGATCCAAGTGCTGAGCTGATTTTTGCATCAAGAGTGATTTTCTCGCCGTCGCTTAGGTTTGGTCTGTTTGCTTCCGCTCTTAGTTTTGTGACTTCTTGCAGAAGTGATTTTTCATGCTCCATGTATTTGCTCACAGATGCAACAAGATTTGGAATGAGGTCGTAGCGTTTTTTAAGAACCGTATCTACACTTGCAAAGATATTTTCAACCTGATTTTTCTTCGCCACAAGAGAGTTGTAGATCAAAACTAAGATAAGAACTGTAACAATTAAAACAATAAACGTTACCGACATGTCAAAATCCTTTAATGGTAGTTGGCAATAGTTTACCTTAAAATCATTAAAAATATTTTAAGATTCATTTATATTTAATTAAGATGCTTAGATGTATAGTGTTTGCAGATATGTTGTTAAAACTTCATACCTTAATATCATACGAGGAAGCTTAAGATGACAAAAAATATAGGTAAAGTAGACAAGGTAGCTAGAATTGTTGTCGGGGTAATTTTTATTGTTATTGGCATAATAACGGGTAGTTGGCTGGGTCTTATAGGAATTATTCCTATTGTAACAGCGGTTATAAATTGGTGCCCGCTTTATGATTTGCTTAAGATAAATACATGTAATGATAAGTGCTAAAGTTAGAGTTTATCTAGACAAACTTTTTTCAAATTCTCACATTTGTGGGAATTAATATCCCAAAATCAAATTAAAAATGGTATAACAATAAAAAAATTTATATATGGAAATAAAAATGTGGCGAATGTTGCTTTCAAAGAAAAGATACTACTCTGAGAATGAGATAAAAGAGGATGAAAATCAAGAGTATTACAGAAGCAGTTTTCATAAAGATTATGACAGAATAATTTTCTCAAACTCGTTTAGAAGGCTCTCAAAAAAGACACAGGTGCATCCTCTCTCAAAAAATGACCATGTTCACAACAGACTTACTCACAGCTTGGAAGTTGCGAGTGTCGGCAGAAGTTTGGGGCTTAGAGTCGGAGAGTTTTTGAGTAAAAAATACCCGCATGTAGAGATAAATCCTTATGATGTCGCATATATAATCCAAACGGCTTGTCTGGCGCACGATATCGGTAATCCGCCCTTTGGACATGCAGGAGAAGAGGTTATAAAAGAGTGGTTTTACTCAAATAAAGATGAGGATTTTTTAAAAGAGTTGTCACAAAACGAGATAGAGGATTTTATCCATCTTGACGGAAATGCCCAAAGTTTCAGAGTTGTCACTCAAATAGAAAATAACCTCTTTGGCGGAGGAATGAATCTCACTTTTGCAACTCTCGGGGCTTTAGTGAAATACCCACATCCATCAAGCAACTGCAAAAATATCGGCAAATCAAAATTTAACTATTTTCAGAGCGAAGCCAAATTTTTTAGACTCCTTTTTGATGAGCTTGGACTCTCAAAAGCAGACGGCACATTTAAAAGACATCCGCTCTCTTACTTGATGGAAGCCGCAGACGATATCTGTTACGGTTTGCTGGATTTGCAAGATGCTCTGGAGCTTAAAATTATAACACTTGATGATATAAAAAATATATTCACACTTATTTGTGGCGAAGAAGAGGTTGCAAAAATCTACTCTAACATGTGCATTGAAGATACAAAAAAAGTCTCAAAACTAGTTGCTATTTCTATTCATAACCTAGCTGTTCATACCATGGAGATTTTTGAAGAAAATTTTGATGCCATACTAAGTGATAATCAGCCAAAAGATTTGATAGAACTCTTTACAAAAAAAGAGTTTCAAACTGCCATAAAAGAGGCGAAAAAGCTTGGAAGTGCAAAGATATTTAACGAAAAAAGAAAGATAGAACTAGAGCTCGGAGCTTACAACATCATAGAAACGCTGCTTGAAAATCTGATGCATGCCTCGTACGAACTTTACAAAAAAGAGGATGAGTCAAAACTCTCTTTTAGAAACAAAAGAGCATTGGAACTTATGGGTGAAAACAGACCTCATAAAACGCAGAGTTTGTACGGCATGTACCAAAGAGTGGTTGACTACATAGTAGGAATGACGGATAATCATGCGAAGTATGTTGCTAATCAGTTGAATGGGATGGGGATTTGAGGGTTTTATGATTATTCAAAATAATGGTTCAATGAAGTTTTTAATTTATTCAATTGTAATAGTATTTTCACTATTTGGATGCTCAAATAAAGATAAATTTTGCACACCAAAACAAGATGTTATTGATAATTCTAAAGAGTGTTCTAAAACTTTTTATAGAGGATATTTAAAATTTGGGATAAATGCTAATATTTATGAAAGTACACCATCTTTATTGATTTTTACCGTAGATAACAGAGAGTGTTTCGCAACAACATATTCTGAGCCAATTTTTCAAGCAAATAGAGTAAGAGTAATGTTTGATTCCATAGATTGTGGATTTGAAAAACCTTTACAAGTAAAAGGCTATGTATTAGATAAAGACTGTAGTGATAGTGTTACAGCAAAACATATTATCAACAATAAATCAGTCAAATATCTTGAAAATAGAGTAAAATATTTTGGTGGTGAAGATAATGATCAAGAATATATAAAAGCAAAAGTTGGATGGCTTGAGACAGAACCAAACTATGAAGTTTTTGTAAATATATATGAACCATCAATTTTTATGTTTAAAGATAGGTTAGGTATTGAAAAGTTTAAAACAGGCAATACGAGGGAGTAAGAAATGATTAATGATACTCAAAAATGGCACGAAGTTTATAAAAAATTAGCAGATGAATTATCAAAATTTTATACAAATTATAGAAATCAAAATTCTAAAGATAATTATGAAAAGGGCAATGATCATTTTTTCAGGTTTGTTAATTCTGATCAAAATAAATTAGTAGGTGAGATTTTTTATGAAAAGTGTAAAGGTAAACCCAACTTTTTTAGTTTGTTCAATTGGGCTAAAAACATATCAGAAGAATCTCTTGACCCCTTTCATATCTTTGTATCATTTAATAACAATAACACTACATTAGATAAAAAGATAGAAAGATTACAGTTTTATTTTAATGTTTTAGAATATAAAATCAATGTCGCAGAATATCTAAAAGATAATAGATTTTCAGTCCCACATATACCCGTTATGCGATTACTCACAAACCGTACCAAGGAAACTCAAGATGAGATATGGAAGTTTTTTATAGGTATTGTCAATAATGATAAACAAATTATTAAGCAAGGTTTTGAAAATTACTACAAGTGGTATGGGATAGGTTTTGTAGTTATAACTGAAATGCTTTTTTGGGTAGATTCATCAAATTATATTTCTTTAGATAAAAATACATCCAAACTGTTGTTACAAAATAATGTTGTAAACAAGATACCAAATGATTTTCAAACATATTTTTCATTGATTGGAAGAAAAGAGAATTTGACTTTAAGTGATGAAATTTTTAGAACACTTATTAAATATGCATATGATAATGATTTGCCTAAAAATAAAGATGGGAAAAATGAACTTCTTAAGTTTCTTGGCAAGGTAGAAGATAAAGAATTTATTTCGATAGACGAAGATGAACAAGAGGTTGAACAACAAATTATTCAAAATTTAAAATTTCAATTAATCGCAATGAAAGTTTTGGACAATCAGAACAAAAGATACACAAAAAATTTGATTAATGATGAACTTTATCAATTTAATAAAAATTTTGAATTTAAAGAAGATTTAGTTGTCTATCATAAAAAAGGAGATATTGATTTATATAAAATTGATGGGATTGACATAAATATTAATGTAATAGTTGGTGAAAATGGTTCTGGTAAAAGTACACTTTTAGAACTTGCATTTATGATTATAAACAATGTTTCAAGAAGAATTTTTGAAAAACAAGGGCTAAAAAATGGTACTGACAAATTAGCCCCCTAAGTTTTTATTATTGAAAAATCTAGCTAATCTGTAGTTTAACCAGAGTTCGCTTTTGGCATGAGCTTTGG
>Ga0208246_1001997_pt1 | contig 10189 bp, 7 predicted proteins | sample RifOxyD2_FD_184039 | JGI IMG/M metagenome (GOLD analysis project Ga0208246, IMG submission 184039) | Soil microbial communities from Rifle, Colorado - Rifle Oxygen_injection D2 (SPAdes) | ecosystem: Environmental > Terrestrial > Deep subsurface > Rock core/Sediment | place: Rifle, Colorado...
AGGACGCGGCGGTGCGCAAAGAAGCCGAACAGGCGGAGATAACCAGGACGGAAAAAGAGGGATTGCGCCAGGCGTACGACAGGGGCGCGGAGCAGGTTACCCGCGCCAACCTGGCCGAGCAGGCGGCCAAAGCGGCGGAGGAATTTATCAAGCAAATAAAGAGCGCCGACCTGGAGAAGCAGTTTGTCGAGGCGGGCAAAAAACTGAACGAACTGTTGAAAAAAAGCAAAAATGACCTGAAGACACTGATAGACGAGGTGAAAAAAGGCCGCCACGACGGCATCGTATCCGCGCTCGGCGCCGCCCAGGTTATCGGGGTGCAGGAGAAGAATACAGAACTGGCGCGCAAGCGCGCGGACGACGCGGCGCATGACGCTTTTGTATACAAGCCTAATTACGGCACTACTTCTCCCTCTTCCGCTTTTGCCGACTATGCCAAAAAGCAGCTCGAATCCTTCCGCAGCATGGAGCGCGCCAAGGCTATGAAGCAGGCGACGGACATTATGGCCCATTTAACGGAGATCAAGCGTAGCAAAAAGCCGCTGACAGTTGACCAGGAGGCCGAGCTGGCGGCCTCGACCACGTTCCTGACCGAAGAGGCCTGGGTAGACGATCAGGGAGAATACATATTTAAGATGCTGGGCAAGCTGCAAAAAGGCGAGATTGACGACGAAGACGAACGGCGGAGCTGGCAACATATGGCCGAAATGTTTGCTGAAATGGGCTGGATAAAGGGGGCGGACGGGAAAAGCGACCAAGTTTTTGAAGCTGACGGTTCGCTTAAGCGGGATGCCGTGTTGCTTAATAAGTACGACCGTAAGATGGCCGGCGATTTGCAGAATCTGGCCCTGACCGGGCTGGACACCGAGTTGTCACAAGCGCACAATGCGATTGCCGCAGAGTACGATAAAAATAACGGCAAGGTACAACAAGCGGCCAGCGCAGCGCAAGATGCGGAAATCACCAAGCTTAAAACGGATGGCAAATATAGGCCTCTTTTGGATGAGGCCGAAACAAATGCGAGAGCGTCAGTGCGGCAGTATTATGACGCCAGACTTGTCGCCGTTAAAGAGCAAGCCAGGCAGCAGGAAGAAAAAAAACTTAAAGGCGGGCCCAAGCTAGACGATGCCGCTAAACAGCAACGACTAGAAGCGGCCGTTGCCGCCGCCGAGACGCAGTTTAGAGTAGAACATGCGGGAGAAATGGAAGAGCAGATTGAATTTCAGATTAAAGTTGAACAAGATAAAGCGCTGGGGGAAAATAGCGAAGCGAAAGCGGCAATCAAAAAGGCTGTGGAGGATGCCGTTACGCCGCTTAAAAAATCATACTGGGAGGTGGCGGCAGATGTATTGTCCACAGGGAAAGGCGGTTCCATTAGTACTGTCGAGCAGCTCAAGGACAGATTTGACCGGCACGGCGATATGCTGCAGTTCGCCACCCGGACCTTCAAAAAGAACGCTTTGGACACCGGCCACGAAGAGCTGGGTATGAACCAGGATTTTGATGAGGATGAGGACGTTTACCGTTTTCGTACGGCTGGCGAAGGCAGGGCATTGTTGAGGGCTGACCGTGTTAAGATTGATCGGAGCAAGCTTATAGCCTCTGACCAATTTCACACCAACGGCGTTTTGAACTTTCGCCATGGCATAATTGACGATTTCGCAGAGAGCGCTCTATCCCTTACCTTTGGCAAGATAACCAAGGCCATGGAATTCACCAGAATGCCGGAAAGATCTCTTAAAGGCGGCTATTATATTCATAAAAATGAGGATGCTGCCGTGGAACGCACGCTTGATAAAACTACAGGTAAAATGGTTTCTTATGCTATTTTGGGCAGCGAATCGGCCCGGGCGAAGTTTGCAGACGATGGCGACGTTACCGCGGAGCAGCAGCGCAACCATATGATGGCGCGCGGCGTGCTTACTCATTTGATGGCTGCGGGTAGCGGCAGGGGTTTTGCTTTGGGCGCCCACAGACTGTTCCAGCACATCAGCGAGCAGCAAGCGCAGCAGGGGATTGTCAATACAAAAATAGGCGATATGCCGTTTAGAACGGCCAAGGAGGTGGCTAGGTACATTCGGACGGCTCTGGAGGGTAAGAATGCCGGTTTTATGCATGCCTTCACCCAATCAACGTATGCTGACCAGGAAGATCGCGTTTTAGCCATGATGAGACAGATCGAGAACGAAAGGCCAAAAGCAGATTTCGGAAATCAGTCGGAGGCCGAAGAGTACGATCAAATGCAGCAAACTCTGGCAGCCTAAACATATGACCGTATGCACCACCTAGAAACCAAGCAATTTCTTCCGCGCTATTTCGTCGCCGACTGGCCGGTTACAGCTTCTTCTGTCCGGAAGCTGGCCGAGGCCGGCCGCCGGATAAGCGTGGACAATCCGAAGCTGGATACCGTCTGGCAGTATGCCCGGCAAATTACCGATTTTCTGGCGACCGCGGCCGACGATCCGGAGAATTTTGTGTTGGAGCCGTGGGAGCGGCAGGTTATTTCCCTGGTGGAGACTCAGCCCTTGGAAGAGGCTGTGAGCGAGTTGGCGATGTTGGAGCAGTCAATAGCGAAAGCGAATAGACGAGGCGGGGCAGAGTTGTCGTCGGGCGGCCTGGCAGAAGCGGTTACTTTGAGTGCCGAGAATCTGGATTTTCTTAAGCTGGGCGACGATGTGCGCGCCGAGTGGCAGGCGGCGTTCACCAGCCTGTCCGCGGCGGACCGGGCGGAGTTCAAAGAAGGCCTGCTCCGGCTGCGCGCCGCGCTCGACCCGGTAATGATTGAGCTCAGATACGTGGCCGGCGTACTCGGCGCCGTACCCTTTGTCCAGCATATCTATTCCCTGGAAGAGTTCCAGGCCAAGACTGCCGCCTGGGAAGACCTAAATGTCGCCCGGCTGGCGCGCAGCGCGGTAGAGCTGTCGGCAGCCGAGCACAAAAAAGACGCGGCTCAGGCCATTTTATCTTTGTGCCTCTCCTTGCCGGTCAACGACGCCACGCAGTATACCTGGGAGGAGGCGTTTCTTTTAACTGTCTTCATTCAGGTTGTTTACAGGGCTCTGCCCCAGCTGTCCGAAGACGACAGGATAAGCGCGGTTAAAAATTTTTTTTACCGCGCCATTATGCTGGGAGTGCCGGTGCGGCAAATTTGCGCGGAATTGGTTTATGATACCGACACGCCGATAAGCTACGCGCTCGAACATCGCTCTCTCAGCCAGGCGCTCGCGGACAACGTGGAAAAAGTCGTCCTGTCTTTGGACGGGCCGGTGAGCCGGCCCTGGAGCGATACGCTGAGTGAATACCGGTCCCGCGCGCGCGGCGGGCAGGACGAGACAAATTCCGCGCGGGAGTACGCGCTTGACCTGTATCCGGAAGGTGCGGCCGAGCCTAGGCTAAGAGAATGGTACGCCGAAATGCTCGATATTTTTGTCCACCTGGAAAAAGCCGACCTGGTGCCGCATAACCGCGGCGGCGAACTCGCCCCGGATGAAGCGTATCACAACGACCTGGTCCAGCTTATCGCCTGGTTCGGCGTCGGCGAGGCCGCCCGGAAAGATCTGGTCGGGTATTTTCAGACCGCCGGCGCGCGCGTGCCGCTCGCGGCTTTCCACAAAAGTCTGGAGGCGGCGGCCGATCTAAGCCAGGATACTACCGTGGAAAACGCGCTGGCTTGGGCCGATGCCCTGCGGTCGGCCGGGCTGTTGGGTCCGGACGAGGAAATTTTGGAGTTTCACGAGAATGACGGCCGGTTCCATTGGCGCCGGCAGCTGACAGCCTAAATATATGCCCGCACTCGGTACCCGTACTTTTTATGAATTTCGTCTGCAGATCCCGGCCGACCTTTCCGGCGTGCTTGAGGTAGTAACGCGCGAATTGGCGGCCAGCGCACCGGGGAACGGCGCGCCAGAGCTCGCCAAACTGTACCAGTATTTGGAGCCTCTGTACCGGTTGGCAAGCAATCCCTCGCCCCGTCTGCCGGAAGGGGTCATTGACCAGGCGACAGTCTCCCTGCTCGATGCGGATCTGGCCGACATGGCCTTGGATCCCGATCTTGATCCGGAGCTGGTCATCGCTCTGTCGGTGGAGATATCATTGGTGGCGGCCGCTACCGGCAATATGAAAGGTATCACGCCGTACACGTTCGAAGAATTTAAGGCCGTGCTTGCCGGCACCGACGCAATTTACCACGATATTATTTTTGTCCACACGCTGCGGAGTCTTATCGGCGGACCGGGCAATCAGGAATACGCCGCGCATATTCTCAAAGCCCTGCCCGGCAAAACCAGCCGGGAGGATAACTATGCCGGCTATTTCTGGGATTCGGCTTTGGTATTCTCCCTGCTGCTCCAGGCCGCCTGGAGGTTTTTTCCGAGCCTGCCTTCGGTATCCCAGCAATACTTGCTGCAAAATTATTTTTATCAGGCGCTCGCGTCCGGCGTGCCGGTTCGGTACTGGCTTGGGGCCGCTCTCGACCGCGGGCCGGTGGGTGGCAGCCGCACGCTCAGCAATTTTTTCGTGCAGGCCGTAACCGGCAGCCGCGAAGAAGTGGTGCTCAACCCCATAGCCGGCGAAGGACGTAATTTGACCGAGTTTGTCCGGGGGTATTTTCGCGGGCTAACCGCCAATGAACTGCCGGCCATAGCCCAGGAAAAATACCTCAACTCTTTTTATGCCGATCCAGAGCTTAGAGAAGCGTTCGGACCGTGGGCCAGAGAACTCTTGACCATAATGGTGCTCCTGAAGGATGGCGCGATAAAGATTTAGCGCTTTTTTAGCTTATGTCTGCCACCCCTACTATACTGGTAAAAAAAGCCGATGGCAGCACCGTCCGGATGACGCTCGCTGAGGCCAAAAAGCTCAGCCAGCCAAAAAATCCACCCTCGTCTCTGCCGGCGGCTGCAGCGCCCTCCGCGTCGGAGGACGCCGGACCGGACCGGCTTTTGCCTTTGGCCACACCGGCAGCGGCCAGCCAGCCGGCGCCTAGCCGGGATAAGCCTCTTTTGGAGCACGAGATCCAAGATCACGAGGTGCCCCATCGGGATATTACCGGCGCGCCCGACTACGAGGCCGCGGTCGCGCGAATTGTGGCTGTGTCCGGAGCGGTCGTGCCTGCCGAGTTGCGGACCAGAGCGCGGTCGCTTATCGTGTCGGCCCTCAAGGGTATTCGCGATCAGGAACAATTCCAGGCGTACGCGCGGCAGGCGCCAAATGACGGCGGTTTGGGCTGGACCCCGGAGACTATCCGGGCTGTCTGGTCGCGTATCGAAGGCGAGCGGGCCAACGCGTCCCGGCTTCCGCTGCCGGCCGTAACCCAGAGTCTCTCTACCACTACCCCGGTGAAAGCTATTTTTCTTGACGAAGCGCGGGCCCAGGCCTCGGCAGCGTCTTTTTCCCGGCCGCCGCAGCCGGCGGGAGAGAATCCTCGGCCGGAGTTTGTCCGGCCGGCGCCGGCAGGTGGCCTGCCCATTCCGCCCCCGGCGGCCAGGCCGGGCATGGCCCTGTCCCGTCCGGTACTCCATGACGTGGCGCCGGCCAGAGAAGCCAGGAATTCTCCGGTGACCGGGCCGATAGAGGAGATACAGACTTTCTCGCTCAAGGACTGGCGCCGTTTGGGAGCCACGCCACGCGCGGCGCGCGAGGCTCTTTTTGCCAAATTTAGCGGCTGGAAAGAAGAATCATTGCTCCTGTTTTTGGACATACGCTCGGCCTGGCGCGAGAGTCCGCTGGTGCGCGAGTACCGGTCTCTCGCGGCCGAGGCGGTGAACTCCGGCCGGACGATGCGGGAGGCGGCCGGCTCTCAGCCGGCCAAAGACAGGCTGACTGACGCGGATATTATGGAGATCGTTGAACTCAATAGCAGTTTAAGGGTATAATACCGGAGGCGGAGAACTCACAGCGAGTCCCCATTTTCGCCTCAAACATAGACTGATTTTCGCGGCCCCAAAACTCGCTCTTACAGGCTCAGACATTGGTGCCGCGAAAATCAGTCTATGTTTCGGCTCGACTTAGAAAATAGAATTGCTGATAACTCACTGTCAGTTCACTATTTAAAGATTTTATTTCCCAAAAAGTTTAATGCAGCAGTTCGTAGTGCCGCAATTTATCGAAGTGGAGGACAAAATTTTCGGGCCGATCACGACCCGGCAATTTTTAATATTACTCGTGGGCGGGATACTGGTTTTTTTGGCCTACCGGTACGCCGATCTGGCGCTGTTTATTTTTACCTTGGCTTTCATCGGCGGGGCCTCGCTGGTTCTGGCGTTCGTGAAGGTGAACGGCCAGACATTCCATTACTTTATGCTCAATATCGCGCAGACTTTGCGCAAGCCGTCCCTGCGCGTGTGGCATAAAAGCTTTACCAAGGAGCAGCTCCAACACTGGCGCCAAAGCGATCTGGCGCCGGAATCCGCGTCCGCGGCCGCCGCTGTGCCGGTCCGGCGGGAGAGAATCCGCGATCTGGCGCTCCTCGTGAACACCGGGGGATTTTACCGTCCCGACGACAGCGTTTAACGGGACACGAATAAACCTTATGCCGGACGACAAACTCAAAAAAAAGCCAAAACCCAAGCACCCCGCTACTCAGGCGCACCTGCCGGTGGCCGAAATCAAGGACGGCGTGGTGGTGCTCCGGGACGGCACCATGCGCGCGGTGCTGTTGGTGTCGAGCATCAATTTTTCTCTCAAGTCCGAAGACGAACAAAACGCGATCATTTCCTCTTATGTCGGCTTTCTGAATTCTCTCGATTTTCCGATTCAAATCGTCGTGCAGTCCCGCCGCTTGCAGATACGCCCCTACCTGGACCGGCTGATAAAAATGGAAAGGGAACAGGTGAACGAGCTTTTGCGGATCCAGACCGCGGATTATCGTTCGTTTGTCGAAGAGCTGGTGCAGATCGGGCAGATAATGACCAAGCGGTATTACGTTATCGTGCCTTATGATCCCCTGAGCAACAAGCGCAAAAGTTTTTGGTCCCGGTTCAAGGAAGTGGTCAAACCGGCGCTTAGCGTGCGGCTGAAAGAAGAAAGGTTCAAACAGCGCCAAGAAGATATCGCCTTGCGCGTGCGCCATATCGTGAGCGGTCTGTCGAGCATCGGGCTTTCGGCGGTTGAGCTCGACACGCAGGCATTGATAGAATTGTTTTATTCCACCTATAATCCGGATACCGCGTTCGCGGAGACGCTCAGCAACGTGGAAGATATCCGCCTGGAACAGGCCGCCTAATTTTATGCCCTTCAAGCCCATAGCTACCAAATCCGGCTCCGGCCTGTCTCCGGGCAAAAACGCCGACGAGAAAATAAAACTCCAGGAGGAACTTATCACCCTGGAGGAGGAGAGGCTGTACCGCGAAGGCACGGTCGCCATCCGCGATTTGATCGCTCCCGCCGCGTTCCGCGTCGAGTCAAGTTTCATCCAGCTCGGGACCACTTATCTCCGGACGCTGTTTGTGGTTACTTATCCGCGTTACATTTCGGTGGGGTGGAGCGCGCCGATTCTAAACCTCAACTTGACGATGGATATCAGCATGTTTTTTTACCCGGTGAATTCGGCTATTATCCTAAAACAGCTCAAGAAAAAAGTCGGCGCCCTGGAGGCCCAGCTGTCGGCCGACGCGGAAAAGGGCGCGGCCCGCGATCCGTTGCGGGAGACGGCGTTGCGCGACATCGAGCAGCTGCGCGACGACCTGACCCAGGGAGTGGAACATTTTTTTCAGTTCGCGTTTTACGTTACCATCTACAGCCAGGATCAAAAAGACCTGGACAAGCTGACCGAAGATATTGAGAATATTTTTGGCTCCCGGCTTATTTACAGCAAGAACGTCTTGTACCAGGCGGAGCAAGGTTTCACTTCCACCCTGCCTCTTTGCGTGGACGAGCTGGCGATTTGTTTCAACATGAACTCATCGCCCATCGCCGCCTCGTTCCCCTTCATCTCTTCCGAGCTGACGAGCGACGACGGGATACTGTACGGCATTAATCGGCACAACAATAGCCTGGTTCTGTTTGACCGGTTTTCCCTGCAGAACGCCAATATGGTCGTTTTCGCCACCTCCGGCGCCGGCAAGTCTTACGCGGTCAAGCTGGAAGTGCTGCGCAGCCTGATGATGGGCACAGAGGTAATCATCATTGACCCCGAGATGGAGTACCTGCATCTTACCGAGGCCGTCGGGGGTACTTACATAAATATTTCTCTCTCTTCGGACAGCAAGGTAAACCCCTTCGATTTGCCCCGCCCGGTCGGCCAGCAGATCTCCACCGAGGACATCATCCGCAGCGCGGTGATTACGGCCAAAGGACTGCTGCGGATAATGTTCGGGACGATAACCGCGCAGGAGGACTCTATCTTGGATCGGGCGCTCCTCGAAACCTACGCCAAAAAGGACATTACGCCGGCGGCGGACTTGACCGCGGTCGAGCCGCCCATAATGCAGGATCTTTTGGATATCCTCGAAGGCATGCAAGGGGCGGAGCAGCTGGTTTTGAAACTGCGCAAATATACCGAAGGGACGTTCTCCGGCCTGTTCAATTCCCCGACCAATGTTAACGTGGTCAACCAGCTGGTGGTATTCAGCGTGCGCGACCTCGAGGACGAGCTCCGGCCGATGGCTATCTATTCCCTGGTTAACTATATCTGGAACATCGTCCGGTCCGAGCAGAAGAAGCGGATACTTATCATTGACGAAGCCTGGTGGCTCATGGCGCACGAGGACAGCGCCAAATTCATTTACGCGCTGGTCAAACGCTGCCGCAAGTATTATCTCGGCGTGTCGACGATTACCCAGGACGTAAACGACTTTTTGCGCTCGCCCTACGGGCAGGCGATCGTAACGAACTCCGCGCTCCAGCTCCTTTTGCGCCAGTCGCCGGCGGCGGTCGACACGGTGCAGCGCGTTTTTATGCTGACCGAAGGAGAAAAGTATCTGCTTTTGGAAAGCGGCGTGGGCGAGGGCATATTTTTTGCCGGCAACAAACACGCGGCCATAAAGGTAGTCGCCTCCTACACCGAGGACCAGCTTATAACCTCCGACCCCAAGCAGCTTTTGGAAATTGAAAAGGCCAAACGGGAATTCGGGGGACAGGCCGACCGATCCTGAGGGCAGCGGCGCCGGCTAAACCGGCGGCTTGAATCAGTTATCACCTAAATCTTTCTTGCTATGCTGACTTTGCGCCAAAGAATTTTTGCCGCCGCCAGTATCGTGGTGGCCTTGTTACTGGCGGTTATCTTGTATATGATTTATTTCCGGCGTCCGTCGGCGCCCGCTAATGACCGGAGGCCATCGGGTTCTCCGTCGGCCGCGCTGCCCCAGCCGTCGGCCGCTGCCACGCAGAGGTACAGTGGGACGCAGCCTTTGCCTTCCGGCGGGTCCCGATCCGGGGTAATTTCCGAAGACGTTTATTTGCGCCAGTTGGCGAAAATTTTTGTGGAGCGCTTCTGGAGTTTTTCCAACCAAAACGGCAATCGGCACATTGCCGATAGCTTGGAGCTGGCCACGCCGAGCATGCAGGCTTGGATGAAAAGCCGCGCGGACGACGGCGCCGGCCTGTACGAGGGGGTAACGACAGAAATTCTGCGGGCTGAGGTCGTTTCCAAAGAAGGGGACAAAGCGGTCGTCGAGATCGGCGCCCAGCAAGAAATCAGTCAAAGAACTTCTACCACGACACCGACCGAAACCACTGTCGAAACCCGAACCGGACGGGTGGAATTGGAGCGGGTGGACGGCGAGTGGAAAGTAGATGCCTTGTACTGGGATAAATAACGGCCCCGGTCCGGTTTTCGCCGCCTAGTACCGCCGACTCTTGGCCGCGTAGTTGAGCTCACAGCGAGTTTCCCCCTTTTCGCCTCAAACATAGACTGGTTTTCGCGGCCCCAAAACTCGCTCTTACAGGCTCAGACATTGGTGCCGCGAAAATCAGTCTATGTTGCGGCTCGACTTAGAAAATAGAATCGCTAATAACTCACTATCAGTTCGTTGTAATTGTACACAAAATTGGCGGCGGATTTTTTCAAATATTGGTCTGGTATGACGATAAGGAGGGGGATCAGTCAGGCAGGCGTCTGGCTGGCCGAAGTTTTATTTCCGCTCTTCTGCCTCAAGTGCGGGGCAGAAGGATCGATCCTGTGTTCCGTTTGCCGGGCGGCGCTCTCTCCCCCCGGCTTTTTTGCCTGCCCGCTCTGCCACCGGCCGCGGGC
>Ga0208246_1001998_pt1 | contig 10188 bp, 7 predicted proteins | sample RifOxyD2_FD_184039 | JGI IMG/M metagenome (GOLD analysis project Ga0208246, IMG submission 184039) | Soil microbial communities from Rifle, Colorado - Rifle Oxygen_injection D2 (SPAdes) | ecosystem: Environmental > Terrestrial > Deep subsurface > Rock core/Sediment | place: Rifle, Colorado...
GGCGATTATTCGTCCTTCATTTACTATGGGCGGCAGCGGCGGCGGGATTGCTTACAATCGCGATGAATTCGAAGAAATTTGTTTGCGTGGTTTGGAATTATCGCCAACCAATGAATTATTAATCGACGAATCCTTAATCGGTTGGAAAGAGTACGAATTAGAAGTCGTGCGCGATAAAAATGATAATTGCATTATTGTGTGTTCGATTGAAAACTTTGATCCACTCGGTGTGCACACCGGCGATTCAATAACCGTTGCGCCTGCGCAGACGTTAACAGATAAAGAATATCAAATGATGCGTAATGCTGCGATCGCGATTTTGCGTGAAATTGGCGTTGAAACCGGTGGTTCCAATGTACAATTCACGATTAATCCAAACGATGGCCGCATGATGGTTATCGAAATGAATCCGCGCGTGTCGCGTTCGTCAGCGCTCGCTTCGAAAGCCACGGGTTTTCCGATTGCGAAAGTCGCGGCGAAATTAGCTGTCGGCTATACCTTAGACGAGCTAAAAAATGAAATTACCGGCGGTCGCACGCCCGCATCTTTTGAGCCGACAATTGATTATGTCGTCACCAAAATCCCGCGATTTAACTTTGAAAAATTTCCGCAAACCGAGCCGCGCTTAACGACGCAAATGAAATCAGTGGGCGAAGTCATGGCGATTGGCCGCAATTTCCAAGAGTCTTTGCAAAAAGCACTGCGTGGTTTGGAAGATGCCAAATCCGGTCTAAACTCGATTATTTTCCCATTAAAACGGGATGAACCCGCTAAAATTAATTTGGAATTAGTGACGGATGAGGTCATTAAAAAAATTGAAAGCGAATTGTCCATCCCAGGTTCGGATCGTTTGTGGTATATCGCTGATGCGTTTCGTTGTGGATTTTCCTTAGAGCGCATTCATCAATTATGTAAAGTCGATCCGTGGTTTTTAGTGCAATTGCAGGAATTAGTCGAATTAGAAAATAAACTCATTAAAACCGAATTAACGAAGTTAAATCGCGAGCAATTATTTTTCTTAAAACAAAAAGGTTTTTCGGATTTACGTTTAGCGCAATTATTCGGCATTGATGAGAAAGCGGTGCGTGATTATCGCCATAAATTAAAAATTCATCCGGTGTATAAACGCGTGGATACCTGTGCCGCGGAATTTAAAACCGACACGGCGTATTTATATTCGACTTATGATGAAGAAAATGAAGCTAACCCGACCAATAAAGATAAAATTATGGTGCTCGGCGGAGGTCCAAATCGTATTGGTCAAGGCATAGAATTCGATTATTGCTGTGTTCATGCCGCAATGGCGATGCGCGAAATGGGTTTTGAAACCATCATGGTGAATTGCAATCCCGAAACCGTTTCCACTGATTTTGATATTTCCGATCGTTTGTATTTTGAGCCCGTGACACTTGAAGATATTTTAGAAATCGTCGCGGTTGAAAAACCCAAGGGCGTGATTGTGCAATATGGCGGCCAAACGCCGCTGAAATTAGCGCGACGTTTAGAGGCCAATGGTGTGCCGATTATTGGCACGACACCGGATGCGATCGATCATGCGGAAGATCGTGAGCGTTTCCAGCGCTTAATTAATAAATTGGGTTTATTGCAGCCACCGAACGGTACTGTGCGCAGCATTGATGAAGGTTTGCGCTTAGGCAAAGTGTTTGCCTATCCGTTGATTGTGCGTCCTTCTTATGTTTTAGGTGGCCGTGCCATGCGCGTGATTTATAACGAAAAAGAATTAGCGCGTTATATGCAGCAAGATGTGATCGTGTCGAATGAAAAGCCTTTATTGCTCGATCATTTTTTAGATGATGCCTTGGAAGTGGATGTTGATGCGGTCTGCGATGGTGAAAACGTCTTAATTGGCGGTATTTTAGAGCATATTGAACAAGCAGGTGTGCATTCGGGTGATTCGGCTTGCACCTTGCCGCCGCACAGTTTGTCGATGGACATTCAAAATAAAATTCGTGAGCAAGTGAAAAGATTAGCGTTGGAATTACAAGTTGTCGGTTTGTTAAATGTGCAATTTGCGATTAAAGGCCAGGATATTTATATTTTAGAGGTTAATCCGCGGGCTTCACGTACCGTGCCTTTTATTGCGAAAGCCGCCGGAATTTCACTCGCCAAAATTGCGGCGCGTTGTATGGCGGGTGAAAGTTTAGCAAAACAAAATGCGCTCGCAGAAATCATTCCCCCGTATTTTGCCGTAAAAAAACCGGTATTTCCGTTTAATAAATTTGCGGGTGTGGATCCGATTTTAGGCCCAGAAATGCGTTCTACGGGTGAAGCAATGGGTATTGCCGAAAGTTTTGGTCAAGCCTTTGGTAAAGCCCAAATGGGCGCTGGCGACCCCTTGCCGCGCGGTGGTGTGGCGTTTGTCAGCGTGCGTGATGCGGATAAACCGAAAGTCGCGGCTGTGGCACGCACTTTGCGTCAATTTGGTTTTGCGATAGTTTCGACTGATGGCACCGCGGCTGTGTTAAAACAAGCAGAGATTCCTTGCCGAATTGTCAACAAAGTGACCCAGGGTCGCCCACATATTGTCGATATGATTAAAAATGACGAAATCAGTTTTATTATCAATACGACCGAGGGCGAACAGGCGATCGAGGATTCCTTCTCCATCCGCCGTAGTGCGATTTCGCACAAGGTTTGTTACACTACGACCCTTGCTGGCGGTGTTGCCGCTTGCCTTGCTTTAAAGCAAAAACCCAGCGATGAAGTGCATTCTTTGCAAGAACTTCATTCCTTAAAAACCAGTTTGGAATGTGAATAAAATGACAAGCGTTACTCCGATTACTGTAGAAGGCGCCGAAGCCTTACGTGCAGAATTACAGCATTTAAAAACCGTTGAGCGCCCACGTATTATTAATTCGATTGCCGAAGCGCGTGCCCACGGCGATTTAAAAGAAAATGCCGAGTATCATGCCGCGCGCGAACAGCAAAGTTTTGCCGAAGGTCGTATTCAAGAAATTGAAGCCAAATTATCGAATTGCCGGATTATTGATATCAGCGGGATTCCGAACGAAGGCAAAGTGATTTTTGGTTCAACCGTTACGATTATTAACGCAGATGATAATGCTGAAACGACTTACAAAATTGTCGGCGAAGATGAAGCCGACATTAAAGTAAATAAAATCTCAGTGACCTCACCCATCGCCCGCGCCTTAATCGGCAAATCCATTGATGATACCGTCGATGTGCAAACCCCCAACGGTGTGGCGCGTTTTGATATTGTGGATGTGGTGTATAAATAATTTTTATTCTTCTTTCGCGCGATGTATTATTAAAATTTTAATTAAATAGTATTTGTTAATGTAATTCCTTTTGTGACGGGGCGCAGGATGATATCCTCGAGGCCTAATTTTTTCAGTTCGCTATGCAGTAGTCGCAGTTCAATGTCTGAGCCCCCGCCAAAAGAGATTTCATATTCCCCGTGATTTGGTAATCTACCTAGTTGAAGCATATCAATATCCGCTCCCAGCGCTTGATAGAGATCTTTAATTAAACGCGGCAAAGCATTTTCTTGACCGAATAATAAAAAACAAATGCCTCGCGAGGCTAACAACTCTTTTAAATTAAAATCATCTAATATTATACTGAGCGCGTTAATTCCAAAAACAGCATGAGCAACTAATTTTTCTAATGATAAAAATTCATGTAGTTTTTTTAAAAACTTTCTTTCATTTTCAGATGAAGATGCTAAAAGTAGAGTTTTTGTACGGTTTAAAAACGAATCAATATTTTGCAGTTTGCTTTTTTTGGAAGCTGATTCAACGCGGTCCAATATAGAATTCAATTCTTCGATAATATCTTCGGCAGGTTCAATGTCAGTCCATGAGAACGGTTGTCGTGTATACGGATCTTTTTGTGTTGGTATTGTAAGCAGTGTATGAAGCTCATAGAGTCTTCCATTTAAGCGAACAGGTATTCTAGGAATTTCTTCAGTAATCGAGCAGATAAGATCTCCGCTGCGTAAAATCCCTCTCAATATTGTGTACTTTGTAGATATTTTACCAAGATCCAGATGGCGAAGGTAAGACCCGGTTTCTTTAGAGAAAATTCTTGTAAGAGCTAGCTTTTCTCTTTTTTTAATTAAAAAATAACTTTTTAGCATAACCTTGTTTTTTTTAAGAAACGCAGTAATTTCTGTTAATGGTTGACTTGAGTTGTTCTCTAAAAACAAATTTTCGCTAGTGAATTCTAGCGATTTTTTTTCATAAAATTGATTAAATTTCACATTCAGATTTATCGCATCAAAAACCATTCTAATTATTTCAGCTGAAATATTAGACATGCTAATACGTAACCTGAGACCAAAATGTAGCAGGTTGGATGCTTCAGCTATAATAAACAGGAATGATCGAAAAGGCTGCGGGGGATTTAACTCAAATGCTACGCCAGGGAAACAATCTTGGAGGGCAGTCAAAAACTCATTTGCTGCTGTTTGTTCTGCTATGTTAGCTGGGCGCATAATTATACCTATGTTGGTTGGTTATAGGACTGTTATTGTACCCGCTCAAGCTTAAGTTAATATTAATTCATGCCGTAGGTTCAAGCTCCGCAACTTTATGATTATAATGGTATTATGCATTTTGAAATTATTGATGTTTAGTATAAATAAGCCGTGCCCCGTCATCCCTCTGAAAGCAGGGATCCATCTTCGGCAGCGCTAGTCCATACCCGAACAGGTATAATTTGAAAATATCCAGTTTAGGGTATATAATTAAGTTATACCATTTCGGGTATTATCCAAAGAGGGGGCATGTATGTTAGTCCATTCCACCAAAGAGCTTGCCTCAGCAATCAGCAGCCAGCGCAAAAAACTTAAATTAAGCCAGGCTGATCTAGGGGATTTAGTTGGTTTAAAGCAAAAAACTATTTCTGCCTTAGAAAATAAACCCGAAAACATGCGTATCACGAGCTTGTTACGTGTTTTAGCCGCTCTTAATTTACAGGTTGAGTTATCTGATCAAAAGCAAAAAGCAGATAAAGCAAAATGGCAGGAAGAGTGGTAAAAATGAGTAAGCGTACACTTAATGTATTGATGAATGGAATTTTAATTGGCAAATGGGTAAAAACAACTCAGGGCGCTCTTGTATTTTCCTATGATGAAGCATGGCTAAATACGCCAGCTGCTCGACCTTTGTCGTTATCACTGCCGCTAACAAAAAACGCTTATTCGGGCGATGGCGTTTATAATTTTTTTGATAATTTGCTGCCCGATAATCTGCAAATTAGAGCAAGAATCCAAACCAAATTTCGCATACCAACAAATCACCCCTTTGATTTATTGGCGGCGATTGGAAGAGACTGCGTGGGTGCTATTCAGTTGATTGAAGGTGAGCTACCGGCCTTCGAAAAAAAAATCAAAGCTGAGCCGGTGACGAAAAGTGAAATAGCCGCTATTTTGAGGGATTATCAAAATAGCCCTCTTGGCATGACAGAAAAATCAGGAAAATTTCGTATTTCGATTGCTGGTGCTCAAGAAAAAGCGGCATTTTTATATCATAAGAAAAAATGGCATCGACCTTTGGATGAAACGCCAACGACACATATTTTTAAATTACCGATCGGCTATATTCAGCATGCGCAAATGGATTTAAGTGCCAGTTGCGAAAATGAGTGGCTGTGTGCGCAAATTGCCAAGGCTTTTGGGCTTGCTGTTGCGGCTTGCGAAATTATTCATTTTGAAGATATTAAAATATTGGCAGTAGAGCGCTTTGACCGTCAATTATCAAGCGATCAATCTTGGTTAATGCGATTGCCCCAAGAAGATATCTGTCAAGCTTTAGGCGTCTCACCTAATTTAAAATACCAATCCGATGGCGGACCTGGCCTAGTCGAAATTATGCAACTATTGTCAGGTTCGTCAAACCCTGAGGATCGCGAAACATTTTATCGGACACAAATTTTATTTTGGTTATTGGCTGCGATTGATGGCCATGCAAAAAACTTTAGTTTGTTTATTCAACCAGGTGGCGAATATTGTCTCACGCCTCTTTATGACATCATGTCAGTCCATCCTTTAATAGCGAAAAATCAATTGCAAGCGCAGAAAATAAAAATGGCGATGGCTTTGCAGGGAAAAAATACGCATTATAATTGGGGCAATATACAGCGCCGTCATTTTATTGAAACGGCAAAAGCAGTTAATTTTCCCGCGGAAAAGGCAGAAAATATACTGGATGAAATGTTGGCTAAGGTGGATGCTGTCGTGGAGCAGGTTGCCGGAAAATTAGCCTCGGATTTCCCTCAAAACATATCCCAACCGATTTTTAGCGGCATGCGCGCGATGAAGAAAAAGCTAGAGCGGGCCTAAAACCCTTGACCCTCTCCTTGCGTAAGGCTTTATCGTGTTTCAGTTAGATCAGGAAAACAGATGGCTTATACAGTAAAAAAATTAGCGCAGCTTTCGGGCGTGAGCATTCGAACTCTGCATTTTTATGACGAGATTGATTTACTCAAACCGGCGTATTATGGCGAAAACAATTATCGCTATTACGAAGAAGAACAGCTCTTAATGCTTCAGCAAATTTTATTTTATCGTGAATTAGACCTGCCCTTGAATGAAATTCAAAAAATTTTGGCTAGCGATGAGTTTGATAAAATCAAAGCATTGAAATCACACAAAATTATATTGGAAGCAAATCTTGATCGAACAAGCCGTCTCATTGAGACGATCGATAAAACAATCAAGCATTTACGAGGTGAGAAAATGGTAAAATTAGACGAAATTTTTAAGGGTTTTAGCGAAGAAAAACAAAAAATCTACGAGAATTTTTTGATTGAGCAGGGTGTCAATCCATCGGTGATTAAAGAGGTGAATTCCAAAATAAAAAATTGGACTAAAGATGAGTGGTTGGCAAATAAAAAAGAAGCGGATGAAATTTATGCTAAATTAGCTGAATCGATTGATCAAGGTCTTTCGCCTGAGTCGCCGCAAGTCCAAGCTTTAATTGATGCGCATTATAAAATGACGACTAAATTCTGGATTCCCAATAAGGAAAGTTTTATTGGTTTAAGTGAGTTTTATAAATCACATCCTGATTTTGAAAAATATTATGATGCTATTCATCCGCAATTATTGGAGTTTTTGTCGGCGGCAATGAAGATTTATGCGGAAGAAAAATTGCGGGATCTTGTGTGTTGACAGGGCCTGCGCATGGAGTAAAAGTATTTCTCGTCTTGATCTCATATTGGGAGATGTTATGCAAAAAGAAATTGGTACTGACGGCGAAAAACAGCTTTATGAAGCGGCGATGTCTGTTGAAAAAGATACAGCTTTAGGCGATGAAATGGCTGACTGGGATATTAGCTTACAAGACGGATTAGATGATGAATTGCGGTGAATTGTCTGGGCAAGCAAGCTACAGCTATTTGTGATCAGATTCGTATTACTTGTTGCTATCAAGGCTGTGGCTGCTCATCATCTTCATCATCTTCTTTTTCACCAGCGACGGGTGATGAAAAAAGAAGATAAGAACAAACAAGATTACGCATTTCTTGTTGCGGCAAGTGCGCATTCAGTGCGGATTGCACGGCGGCAGTTGCTTCACGAGCAACTGTTTCTAGGTGTTGCTCCCAGGTGCCAGGTGATCTATTTAAAAGCGCTAATAATCTAACAGGATTTTGGCAGCTTAAAGTTTGAAGCATTGTCGTTTCTTCAAAACTATTGTGCTTTGCTAGAAAACAAAAAATTCTAGCAATTGCCGCAGGGTGTTCGTGGCTCAAAACAGCTGCAATAATTTCATCGGCGTCTTCTTTTGAATCTGTAGAAGAGTAATAGTCATTAAATAATTGTGAAAAACCAGCATGTAAAACTCTAAGAGCGGCGGCCCGTGCTTGAAGAGTATTGTAAAGAGCTTCTCTCAAAACCAATTGAATAAGCAGATTGAATCTGCCAAGCACTTGAAGCAGCGCAGAAAATTGCTGTTGATTTTCAGCCATATATTCAAGAAAACTTATTTTTTGGTTGCGGCTTGTGCGGAGCAAAATAGCTGTTAATTCATTAGGATCAATACCTTCAGCCCAGATGCCAAAGATTTCGTGTAAACAAATTAATAGGCGATTGTCATTATTTTTGATGGCAAGGCTAATAGCATGACGGACTAGTGCTAGACGAGGATCTATCTCCTCGATGACCGGTTGGGCAAATAGATTAGCTAGTTCTTCAGGTTTATTTTCGAATTGCTGGATTGTAGAGTCTAGTAACTCACGAATTCGGTATTTCCTAACTAGGTTTAAAAAACCAGTTTTTTCATATTTATCGATGCTAATTATTTCGGCGAGAGATCTTTTCTTTATTGTTGCTTTTATGCCCTCTAATAATTTAGATTTTGCGGGCTCTTCAAGAGTATTAGCAAATTCGAGGAGCCTGTCCCATGCGTTCACTAATTCAAGTGGCGCATCAAGAAGCTTAGGGTCTAATGGTACAGCTTGGTCTAAGAGCCTATTGATTAAATTAACAGCCAAAGACATGTCGGCGCCCATCAGCAAGAAAAAAGTATTACTGCCTTCTTGCTTGAGGTTACGAAACTTGGCACTTAGCAATGTGACTAGTTCATTCGGGTTTTGTGGCATGTAGTGTGTAACGAGTGCTTCAATAAGCCGTGAAAAAAATGGATTAAGTGAAAAATAGGCATCTGATTCTTGTTTTGCATAATTTACCAGTATCCAGAATACATTGATGCCTTCAAGCGGAGTGCCGACTTCGGGGCCTAGGGTTAAAAAGGGTGCAATCGCCTCGGTGGGATTTGGGTAGCTTTTTAATAAATCAGAAAGGGACTCGTGCATTTCATGCTGATGAGAGAGTGAGAGTATACGTTTAAGCTCTTGTTTTATTTGTTTGGGATTCATTATTCTTGCCTTAAAATATTTACGATAGGTTAAGAAATTTTATTATCATGAAATTAATTTCATCAATTCCGTATACTGTACTTTCCCCGTTGCCATTAACGGCATTTTCTCGATAATCATGATGTCACGCGGAATGCTGAGCTCGCTGTAGCCATTGCTGCGCGCAAAATCGACGATTTCTTTGCGAGCGGCTTTTGAATTTGTAGTAAATAAAATTAAACGTTCGCCTTTGCGCAGATCGCTGGTTGCAATAATAGCATGTTGAAATTGGGGCCATAAATCCAAAATATAATTTTCGACGAAGCCAAGCGATACCATTTCACCAGAAATTTTCGCAAAGCGTTTGGTTCGATCGCGAATAAACACATAACCCTCATCGTCAACTGTCACTACATCGCCGGTGTTATACCAGCCATTTTCTGGGCTTTTAATCACATTCGGTTCATTTGGGGATACATAGCCCAGCATAATGCTGGGGCCGCTCACTGATAATTCGGCGCCTTCCTTTAAGTCCGGCAACGAAGTTAACTTGTATTGCAGGTCCGATACAAAACGGCCTACACTTCCCATTTTGTTTTGCATAGGCGAGTTCATCGTTAAAATAGGCGCTGTTTCCGTCGCACCATAACCTTCTAAAATACGCACGCCAAACTTTTCCATCCAAATTTGTCGCGTTTCATCTTTTAATTTTTCCGCACCAGAAAACACAAAACGCGTGGAATAAAAATCATAGGGGTGGGCAAAGCGCGCATAACCGTATAAAAACACATTCGTGCCCAATAAAATTGTAGAGTCCGTGTCATACACTAATTCTGGCACTAAGCGATAATGCAAGGGTGAGGGGTAGAAAAAGATTTTTACGCCGGAAAACAAGGGCACTAGTGTACCAACCGTTAAACCCGAAGAATGAAACATCGGCAATACATTAAATACTTTATCTCGCGCGGTCAGATCTAATTTAGTATTAATCTGATAGCAGTTTGCTAATAAATTGCTGTGCGAAAGCGCCACACCCTTAGGTTCGCCTTCCGAGCCTGAAGTAAATAAAATCACAGCGGGATCTTTTTTGGCATCAATATTTTTTTGCGACAAAAGGCTCGGGAAATGTGCGCAAAAAGCTCCGGCTAATTTATCAAGAATCGAAATTTTTTGTGCCAGATCTTCCAAATAAATAATATGAAATTTTTGTTTTTCGAGAGCAGCAATGATTTTTTCTAAACGTGCTTTTTCAATAAATTTACGTGAGGTATAAACTTGCTTTACGGCAGCCGCTTGGCAGGCCAGCAAAATGCTTTTTTCACCGGCGGTGAAATTGAGCATGGCAGG
>Ga0208246_1002000_pt1 | contig 10187 bp, 7 predicted proteins | sample RifOxyD2_FD_184039 | JGI IMG/M metagenome (GOLD analysis project Ga0208246, IMG submission 184039) | Soil microbial communities from Rifle, Colorado - Rifle Oxygen_injection D2 (SPAdes) | ecosystem: Environmental > Terrestrial > Deep subsurface > Rock core/Sediment | place: Rifle, Colorado...
CACTTGCAGGCGATTCCGCTCCAGGCCCACCGCCATGCGGGCGGGCTGGCGTTGTTCGGTGTCACCCACTAAAACCTGCACCTCCATAAACAGGGTGCGGCTACCCTCAAAATTGGCAAAAATCGCCATTCCCGGTTTGCCCCAATGGAACTGTTCGAGAAACAGTTGATTAGGGTTGGCCAGTTCGGCGAGGCCCTTGGGGGTCATTTTAAACAGACCAATCTCTGAAAGATTGCCAAAGCGATTTTTGACTGAACGCAAGAGTCGCCCTGGTTCGCCCACACCTTCTAAATATAAAACATAATCAACCATATGTTCCAGCGTCTTAGGCCCGGCGATCGTGCCGTCTTTGGTCACATGGCCAATCAGCATCACCGCCGCCCCCTTGGCCTTGGCAAACCGCATCAACAAAGCCGCTGACTCCCTCACTTGGGTCACTGAACCGGGGCTGGCCGGGAATTCGACCGAAAATAGAGTCTGGATCGAGTCAACCACAACAAATTGGGGCCGTTCGCGTTCTAAATGGCCTAATATTTCTTCGAGATTGGATTCGCAAAGCACCTGGATTTGGGATTGGTCCACCGCCAGCCGGTTGGCTCGCTCCTTGATCTGGCCTGCCGATTCCTCACCAGAAATATACAAGACCTCCTTACCCAGGCTGGCGATACGGGCCATTAATTGCAATATCAAAGTGGATTTGCCCACGCCTGGAGTCCCCCCCAAAAGGCCAAAACTGCCGGGCAAGACCCCGCCGCCAATCACTCGGTCAAATTCGGCCACCCCGGTCTGCCAACGCTCCCCCATGGAGGAGGAATCGATCTCGCCGAGTTTAGAGATTGGCGCTCGTTCGCCTAGCCAACTGGTTTGGCGGCCTTTGGGAGAGGCAACTTTCGATTCCTCTACAAGGCTGTTCCAGGTGCCACAAGCGGTGCAGCGCCCACTCCATTGGAGGTGTTCTTGCCCACATTTCTCGCAAACGAACTTTTTGACGGTCTTGGACAAGGTTAAACTCCCGGATTTTGGTTGCTTGAAGGGGGCTTAATCGGTAGACTCCCCTTTCGTTCGAATAGGCTAAAGGATAACTCTTTTGCTATTCCTTGCCCAGGCCCAAAGGCTTCTTCTCGCGTATGATCAATGGCTAAGAAAAAAAAGCAACCAAAACAGAATATTAAAAAACGCCAAACCCAAAAGGCGCAAAAGCGCAAACAGGTGAAGGCCAAGTTGGCCTCAAAGCAACCGGCGCAAAAAAAGATGTCTATGAGCAAGGTTAAGAAGAACCTAAAGCTCTTGCCTGCCCTGATTTTTGAGCCCGAATTGAGCGTCCTGGCGTTTAGCCCGGCCCAACTCAAAGCGGGTGAATCGGCTGGGGAGAAAACCCCTGACCGGATCGATCAAGTTGCAGACGCTGCCTTTTTAGAGGTCTTTGTGACCGCTTTAAAAGCGATGGACCACCGCTTCCATCTGGAGCGCGACGCCAACAAAAACATGATGACCCAGGCGATGTTGTATTTCATGGCCCAGGATAAAAGCCCGGCCTGCCTGAATCAATTGATTGTTTCGCTCTATTTTAACGGTCTGCACAAGGCGCAAACTGGGCAGGATTTAGAGTTTGCCGAGCTTAATCAGATTCTGAAAAATTACGACCAAGAGTACGAGTCTTATTTAGAAGAAAAGTCTAAAGACTTGAGCGTGTTGGGACAGGAAGCGGCTGATGAGGCGGGGGAAGAGGAAGACGATTCAAGCTTCACCCCTGAAGGTGCCTTTGGAGAATTGCTGGCTGACCTCGATGAGTGGGCCGCTGAATCAGAATTGAGTTCTGAACAACAAGAACAACTCCTGGTTGATTTAACGTTGCTGCTTGACGATTACGCTAGCGAAAAAGGTTGGAGCGAGCTTGCAGAGTTAACCCCGGCCCGAGTCAAAAACTTCCGCGACGGTTGGTTTGTTCGCCAGATGAGTCCCACGGACCAAGACAAAACCTTAATGGACCATAGCCTTAGTACCTTTTTTGGCAGTCCCTTGGCGATGGAACGGTTGGGCTCTAAAAACTGTGTCGATATATTAAGTCAACTAGGTTAGGGGTTTTATGTCCGCGCTCGAAGGCAAAACCGTACTGGTCGTTGAAGACAGCTTAACGCTGTTGAAGATGATGGCGTTACGGCTACGCAACTTTGGGGCGCGGACCTTCGAGGCGGCGGACGGCCAGCAGGCCTTGCAAATGGTTTTAGAAGAAGAGATTGACCTAGTGGTCTCTGACGTTGAGATGCCCGTTTTGGATGGATTAGAACTCTGCCGTCGCCTAAAAAACGAGCCCTCGACCCGCCAAATCCCCATCATTTTGCTATCCGCCTTAGACGCAGAAACCGATCTTGAACGAGGTTATCAAGCCGGGGCCTCTAGTTATATCTCCAAAAGATCCAACGATCACGAACTCGAAGACACCATCGAAAAGGTGATGGAACAGGCGGGCCGCCAGCGGCAGTCCTTGGTCTTGGTAGTGGATGATTCGGCAACCATCTTAAAGCTGGTCGAGACCGGACTTTCTAAGGCCGGGTTTAACGTAGTCACCGCCGAAAATGGGCGGGCAGCCATTAAAAAGCTGGAGAAATACAAACCAGCCATTATTGTTAGCGACCTCGACATGCCCGAAATGAACGGCATGCAGTTGCGCGACTGGTTGCGGACCTCTGAAGAATTTTGTGAGGTGCCTTTTTTGGTGATGAGTGCCAATTCGGAAAAGGCCACCATGAGCCAGATGGTGCAGAAGGGAGCAGCAGGATACTTAGTAAAACCCTTTAACATCGACCAGTTTGTTTTTACGGTTGAGCGGCTTTTATCCGACCAGTTCCAGTTATTACTAAAAGAGCGCGAGCGCCTAGAGGTCGAGCGAAACTCGATGTTGGCGACCATTACCGTACTCGCCCAAGCCCTTGAGGCCCGGGACCCCTACACGGCCGGACATTCTCGAAGGGTAGCGCAGTATTCCTTGTCGATCGCAAGGCAAATAGGGCTTGCAGAGGAAGAATTACACGCGCTTAAGGTGGGCGGAGAACTACACGACATTGGCAAGATCGGTATCTCAGATGCACTCCTACTCAAACCGGGCAAATTAACCGACGACGAGGTGTTTATGTTTAGGCACCATCCAGCGATTGGCGGAGAAATTTTAAGCCCGATCCCCAGTTTGGGTCATATGGTGGATATCGTTTTATTGCACCACGAACGACCAGACGGGTTAGGCTATCCTAAAAAACTCAAAGGGGACGCCATTCCTCTAGTGGCGCGGATCTGCGCTGTGGCCGATTGTTTTGACGCCTTAACCTCAGACCGTCCTTACCGCAAGGGATTTGATCAAGAAAAGGCCTTTTCTATCATTAGAGAAATCTCGGGCACTCAACTCTGCGCCACCTGTGTTGAAGCCTTCTTTGCAGCACACATTGAGGTAATAAAATGAAAAAAGCTTGGGCCCTATTGGGGTTGACTTGGTTGTTAGTGGGTCCCTTAATTGCGGACCCCTTACTTGAGAAAAACGATCCTGTGATTGGCACCGTAAACGGCAATCAGGTCCGGCTTTCCCAGGTAGAAGATAAAGAGATTAATGATCTGCGGTTGCAGCTTTATCAGGCTTTAACCAGCAAACTCAAAGAGCGGACCTTAGCTGAACTCACGGCTAATAACCCCGCCTATCAAGGCCAACCTAGCTTGGATATTTCAGAGAAATTGGCCAAAGAGTTTTACGACAAACAGGGGCTAAAAGCCAGAGGCAGCTTTGAGCAACTTAAGCCGCAGATTATTCAATACTTGATGTCCCAAAAGATGCGCGACCACTTTGAAGAGCTTTATGCTCGGGCGCTCAAGGAGCGCAAGGCGCAAAACTACCTAAATGAGCCCGCCCCCTTTTTGGTCACCGCTGAAGTGGCCACCGCCTACCTTTGGGGAAACCCCAAGTCAGGGGTGATGTTACTCGAATTTTCAGACTACCAATGCCCTTTCTGTAGCCGGGTGCAACCGAGCCTAACCGAACTTCGGGGCGAATACAAAAAAAAGGTTTTATTTGGATATCGCCACTTTCCCTTAGAGTTCCATACCGAGGCGGATGAAGCGGCGATTGCGGTCGAGTGCGCGCGAGAACAAGGTAAGTTTGAGCCCTACCACCACCTGCTTTTTTCCAACCAAAAAGCCCTGCAAATCAAAGATCTCAAGGCCTACGCCAAACAGGCCGGGGTTTCTAATCAGAAGTCCTTTGATAGTTGCCTGGACCAGGAGAAATACCGAGGCCAAGTCAACCAAGATATGCGGGCAGCCGGGGCCATTGGTATCAGAGGCACCCCCAGTTTTGTGGTGGGCCGCTATGACACCAAGACGGGCAACGTCAAAGGGGAGATGTTTTCTGGCGCGTTACCCAAAGAGCAAATCGCTGCCCTTTTGGATAAGTATTTGGCCCAATGATTAAAGGGCTTGACCAAAGTTACCAGCTTTACACCCCAGCCAAGGTCAACTTACGGCTTTTTGTTAAGCGCAAAAGGCCGGACGGCTACCATGAGCTTGAGCTCGACCTTTGCCCCATCTCTTTATTCGACCAGTTAACCATAAATCCCAATCCAGCCGGTGGGTTTTTATTGGAGGCAGACCCTAGTTTAGGTCTGCCTGAAAACAACCTCATTAGCCGGGCGGTTCGGGCTTTAGAAAGGACCAGTGGGCACCAACTTGAGTTAAAGATTAGCCTAAGCAAACAGGTGCCCCACGGGGCTGGGCTGGGTGGGGGTAGCGCGAATGCGGCCGGGGTTTTGGTGTACTTAAATCAACTTTTTGGATTGGGCCTCTCCTTAGACCAGCTTCACCCTTTAGCCTTACGCTTAGGCACTGATGTCCCCTTCTTTTTAAACCCTCGCCCCATGATCGGCCGGGGCCTTGGGGACCAACTCACCCCTTTAATGGGCCTGCCCCCCTTATATTTGTTATTACTCAAACCCTCCCTTTTTATCTCCACCGCCGAGGCCTATGCGCAAGTCAAACCCTCTGGCCGGATTTTAACCACTGAATTGTATAATACCTCCCTGTTTCCCATTGATCCTGAAGAAAATGACTTCTTTGGTCCCTTGGCCGAACGTTTTCCAATTTTAGAAAAACTGGCAGCCCTGCTTAAAACCACTTCGCCTCAAGGGATACAACTCTCTGGCAGCGGGTCAACCATGTTTGGGATTTTTGCTTCCGCAGAGGCTCGTGATCGAGCGGCAGCTAGCCTAGAGGGCAACAAATTGGCAAATCTATTCCCCGCCCGGGTGCTCCAAGGCTTCGAGTACGGGCAAAGCCCGCCTGCTTAAAAGCCTAGCTCCTGACTGGCGGCCAGGGGCTAGCGAAACCGAGGAACTCCGGCTTGGGTTAATTGAGAAGTTGCAAGACTTGGTTAGGTAACTGATTTGCTTGAGCCAGCATGGCGGACGCTGACTCGGTCATAATCTGGTCCCTAGTAAACTTCGCTATTTCCGAAGCCATGTCGATGTCTCTGACGACCGACTCGGAACTAACTAAGTTCTCCGAAGCGACCCGAAGGTTATTCAGGTTGCTTTCCAGGGTGTTTTTTTGAAAAGCGCCTAGGTTGCCCCTTATGGAACTAACCTGGTTGATCGCTTTATCAATCAAACGAAGGGAGTCTTGCGCGCCCTGGAAACTGGTTAAATCGATCTCGCTTAAATCGCCAAAACCACTCTGGTTCTCCACCCCCGTCGATAAATGGCGGCTGTGGATATCCTCGACTTTCATCGAGACCGACTGATTTTGGTTCCCGCCTATTTGAAAGCGGAGCGCGTTTTGGGTTACATAAATCTGTCCAACCGAGACCCCTTCAATGGGCAATTCTTGGTCTTCTGGACCCACTTGACCCTTAATTTTAACAGTTAGTCCCTCCACCGATTGGGCTCCCGAAATCCCGGTTAAAAATTGCCCCCGACCTATGGCAGACTCACCGCCTAGCATTCCCTTTACGTCTTGGCCTGCACGTGCCGCCTCAATCTCTCCCGCAACCGCCGAAAGTACCCCGGCGCTCGAAGAAAGGACCTGAAAACCAGGAGCCGAGCCCCAGTCTTGATGCTGCACCCTAAGCCGACCAACCTCGTCCATCTCGATAGTGACCTTCAACCCGTTTTTTCGGACCTCTGAAGCCAATCTGGCGACCACCTGATCCTTGGATTCCCCACTTTGGGTCGTGATCTCAGCAGTCTTGCCATTTTGAATCACCATCAGGGTTTCTCCCTGATCGATTATCTCTTGGCTCAAAGCCTGACTGCCTTGGGCACTTGCCTTAGTGGCGTTTTGGGTGACTACCACTTCAAAACCAGACACCCTAGAGTCTTTGGTGTTAAGCCCAGCTTCGACGAACTCTATCAGTTCGCCTGTTACCGCGCCACCTGCTCCATGGGTGCCGTCTAACAGCTTTCGGTTTCCAAACTGCGCCTGTTCGGCGATGCGGTCGATTGTTTGTAAAGCGTTTCTGACCTCCCTTTGATCTGCTAGAAGCATTGGTTCATCATTAACCCCCTCGTTGGCCGCATGAATGGCCAACTGCCGCATGGATACCAAAAGCCGGTTTACTTCGCCTAAGTTGGCCTCGGTGGTTTGCACCATCGAAATAGCCGACTCAGAGTTATCTATCGCTTGGGTTAGCCCCGCGATCTGGGCCCTCATCTGCTCACTGATCACCAAAGAAGCCGGTCCATCGGCTCCGCGGTTGATCTTAAGCCCGCTGGAAAGCTTCTCCAGGGTATGGGTAAGACTGGATTCGTTGTTCAGCAGGCTTCGATGAGCATTAACGGAGGCCACGTTGTGGTTGATCCGTAGTGACATCTAAACCTCCTTGTTTAGGTTGGACCTGGACCCCCGGTTTGGGCCGGGGGTCACTTCCATGGTCCTCTTAGGGTAGGGGGAACAGCCCCTACTCTACCCCTAAAGGCCCGCCGAAGCGGGCCCTCAAGGTTAACTCAAGAGCCGTAAGACTTGGTTCGGGGTCTGGTTGGCTTGTGCCAACATCGCCGTTGCCGATTGAGTCATAAATCTGGTTCTTGGTGAAGTTGGCCATTTCAGAGGCCATGTCCACATCCCGAATGACCGACTCAGAACTAATCAAGTTCTCGTTGGCTACCCGCAGGTTGTTCAGGTTCGACTCTAAGGTGTTCTTTTGGAACGCCCCAATGTCGCCTCTAATCCGCGCGATTTCGGTAATCGCCGAGTCAACCAACTTCAAGGTGTCTTGCGCCCCCTGGAAGCTCGTCACGTTTACATCGCCCAAGCTTTTAAACTTAGAATCGTTGTTAATGTTTTTAGCCAAGGTTTGCGCATGGGTCGAACCGATGGAAATACCAGCCGTTTGCCCATAGTTGCCACCCACTTGGAAATTCAGCGAGTTTTGCGCTACATAAGCGCGGCCTATCTCGACCGAGCCGTTTTCTGGGATGCCGTTTTCGCCACCTGCCTGACCGGTGTAACGAACCTTCAAGCCTTCAATCGTGGCGGCGCCAGTGATTCCGGTCAGTACTTGACCTTCCCCAATGGCCGATTCCCCGTTGATCGTACCCTTAATATCCTGACCCGATAGAGCCGCTTCGATTTCACCTGCACCTTGGGATAACACCCCGGCAGTGGTCGAAGACACTTGGAACCCAAAAGCCGAACCAAATTGGTTGTGGGTTACCGAAAGCTTACCCGCTTCGAGGCCTACGGTTACGTCCAGCCCGTTGCGGCTGATCTCGGAGGCCAAGTTTTTGATCGCAATATCAACGGTGTCGTCCGCCTTAGAGGTGTACATGGCGGTTTTGCCGTTTTCGATCACCATAAAGGTTTCCCCTGCTTTGACCAAGTCTTCCGTCAAGGCTACCGTACCGGCAGCCATGGCCTTGGACGCGTTTTGGGTAATAGCCACGGCTACCCCACCTTGAGAAGAATCTTTGGTTTTTAAGCTCGCGCCCAAAAATTCCAAGCCTTCGCCAGTGGTCGAGCCCAAAGCGCCGTTGGTACCGTCTAACAACTTGCGGCTACCAAACTGGGCTTGTTTGCTAATCCGGTTGATCGTCTCTAAAGAGTTATCGATCTCCCTTTGATCTGCTTCCAGCATTTGCTCGTTGTTGACCCCTTCGTTGGACGCATGGATAGCGAGCTGGCGAATTGAGGTCAAAAGACGACTGGTTTCTCCGAGGTTAGCTTCCGTGGTTTGCACCATTGAAATAGCCGTTTCAGAGTTGTCGATCGCTTGGGTCAAGCCCGCGATCTGGCCACGCATCTGTTCGGAAATCACTAGAGCAGCAGGGCTGTCAGCGGCACGGTTGATCTTTAAACCACTAGAAAGTTTTTCTAAGGTTTTGGACATGGCCGTATCATTGGCCTGCATGTTCCGGTGCGAATTAAGCGCAGCGATGTTATGATTGACTCGTAAAGACATGGTAACCTCCTTGTCATGGTTGGGTCCGCCCTTCCTTGGGTGGAAAGGGTTCCAAGTTATACGACATAGCGACCAAACGCGGGTTACCGCCCCTCTAGATTCCTAGAGCCCTCTCTTTAAGCGGTCTTCGGACAGGTGGGTTTAATCCCTCCTAGGGCCTAACTAAGGCCGTTCCGAACGGTCTATATCGTCCCGAGTTTCCTCGGTTTTACATGGAATCCAGGCACTTAACCTTTCGGGTTTCCCCGGTTGGAACTGTTGCCAAGACTCAAACCTCTAAGGTCTTATCCAAAACCTTATTGGCACCCGTCGCTTCCTGCTCCGGGGTCGAGCCGCTCAGCATCCATGCCAAGCCTTTGGGCGGTTTCCCGCCCTCCCTGGAAATCCAGGGGGCACTATAGGGGACTTCCAAGTCCCAAGCGCTCCAGGTTACATTCTAAAGCGCCTCCAGGTAAACCTGGCAAGAACGGCCCAGCGTCCATGCCGGGCAATGTTCGTCTCCCCTTCCATGGGGAGCTTTGTATAGGCTCCCCTTCCATAGGGAGCTTTATACCTTGGTCCCACCTCCATGGCGAGGACCTTGGGTCCTTGGGCCCCTCCCTAGTTGGGGAGGAGCTTTGTTTAAGGCTCCCTACACTCAGGGAGCTTTTTACCTTGGGCCCGCCTCCATGGCGAGTCCCTTGGGTCCTTGGGCCCCTCCCTAGTTGGGGAGGAGCTTTGTTTAAGGCTCCCTACACTCAGGGAGCTTTATACCTTGGGCCCGCCTCCATGGCGAGTCCCTTGGGTCCTTGGGCTTCTCCGAGGGGAGGAGCCTCTAAATTTGTCCGTGTCCCCCCTTTATTTGGGGGATACGGCAGCGATTTGGGCTCTCCTTACCCTGGGGCTTTTTAAGCCAGTCAAAAGAAGGCCGGTTGGTCTTCTGGCCGCCACCTAGGAACCCTCTTGTTTCAAGCTTCTCCACTGGGGGGCCGCTTTTTGATAATGGGTAACCCTCCAAAATTAGGTATTCTTATAGGGTCAGCCCTAAATAAGTGTCCCTTTAAAAACGGGTTATCCCCTTCATCCATCTAAGGATCTCCGGTATTTTTTTCTCACTAAATAACCTAACCAGCTAGTTTTAAGACGGACCACTCCACTAAGGGTGACCCACAATTTTTAGGTCTTCCTTTTGGGGAGAATCTGGGTTTTTGGGCCAAGAGCCTAGTATAGCGTTTAAATAGCCCTCTATCCCTGGCAAAACTCCTTTTTACGGGATTCTGCGCCTTAATAAACCTAGTTTTCCGTCCTCCCTCTTTCAGAAGAGCCGTCCAATTCAATAGTCTGCACAACAATGCCCTACCTTGATTTACGGCACTCGTCTCCACTAGGATCCTAGCCTGTTCTATCCCAGGTCAGGACCCCATATTTCCCCCATTTATCCCTTGTCACTATCCAAGCGGACTACTCCCCATCTCGCTTCCCTCTTCTGGGGGATTACCCCCTAAATCCTCACCCCGCCCAGGTCTAGGCGGACTACTCCCTATCTCGCGTCCCTCTGCTGGGGGATTACCCCCTAAATCCTCACCCCGCCCAAGTCTAGGCGGACTACTCCCTATCTCGCGTCCCTCTGCTGGGGGCCTTACCCCCCTAAATCCTCACCCCGCCCAAGTCTAGGCGGACTACTCCCCATCTCGCTTCCCTCTGCTGGGGGCCTTACCCCCTAAATCCTCACCCGCCCAGGTCTAGGCGGACTACTCCCCATCTCGCGTCCCTCTTC
>Ga0208246_1002001_pt1 | contig 10187 bp, 3 predicted proteins | sample RifOxyD2_FD_184039 | JGI IMG/M metagenome (GOLD analysis project Ga0208246, IMG submission 184039) | Soil microbial communities from Rifle, Colorado - Rifle Oxygen_injection D2 (SPAdes) | ecosystem: Environmental > Terrestrial > Deep subsurface > Rock core/Sediment | place: Rifle, Colorado...
TGCAAGATATAACGGTATTTCATGGTCAACAAGCACAGTAGATAGTTCAGGAGTAAACTATACATCTTCTATTGCTCTTGACGGTGAAGGAAATCCGCATATAGCATATAATGATTGTAATTCCGGTAATCTTGAATATGCTAAATGGAATGGTTCTAGTTGGACATTAAGCACCCTTGATTCATCCGCAGCAGCCGCATATAACTCAATTGCAATAGATGGAAACGGTTATCCGCATATTGCATATAGGGGATATAATGCAGGTTATAACTGTTTGAAGTATATGAAAAAGACTGCAACAGGTTGGACTACACCAATAATGATTGCAAATAGAAGTGTAGGTGCGTACTGTTCTCTTGTTTTAGATGGTTCTGGATTTCCACATATTTCGTATTGGAATGATACCGATTTTTCAGCTAATGAAGATAATCTCATGTATGCAAGATATGACGGCGTCATCTGGTCAACAATGACTGTAGATTCTGGAGGTAAGGTTGGTCAGTATTCATCAATAGTGATAGACGGCAACGGAGTGCCGAATATTTCCTATTATGACGAAACTAACGGTAAAATAAAGATTGCAAAATGGACAAATGCAGGATTAGAACAACCTATGGGTGGAAATAGTCGCGGAAAACTTCAGGCACCGAATAGTTTCAATTCTAATGCTGTGACTTCTACTAATATAAACTGGCAGTGGACAAATACATCAACAAATGCACTTGGGTATCATTTGTATTGTTCTTCAAACGGTGGAAGTTATTATATTGCAGCAGATACGATAACTTTAGCGGGAAATGGTGCTAATAGTTTTAACCAAACAGGTTTAACACCGAATACATCGTATTACAGTTATGCCTCAGCAGTTAATGAAGGTGGTGAAGTTACATCCCTATCAAAAAAGATATGGACACTCGCTAATAAGCCGATATCGATTGTTTCAACCAGTATCGGTTATTCAAGTGCAACATTCCAGTGGGATAGAAACAGTAATCCGAACTGGACAAAATACGGAATTGCCATTTCTACATTTACCGATTTTTCACAGTCAATTTCTACGATTGTCGCATATTCTAATAATTTAACCAATAATACCACATCCATATTTAACCTTAATCCAGAAACGCAATATTATCTGCATTTCTTTGCATATAATAATGACGCTACAGAAACAGCATATACTGCAATAAGCACTACAACAAAACAAATTCCCGTAGTTGCTCCGTCAAATTTAAATGTTTCACTATTAGGAACAACATCTATACAATGGCAATTTACAGATAATGCAACAAATGAAACCGATTTATATATATCAAGCGGAGCCGATGTATCTATGCGGTTATCAGGCAATTTAGGTCCGTCAGCAGATGTTGGCGGAACGGTTACATGGTGGGAAGAAACATTGTCGCCAAACATACAATACACAAGATATGTAGAAGCAAAGAACGCTTCTGGCAGTGCGTGGTCTCAATCTATATCATCTTATACTCTTGCAAATCCACCGATAGGCTTGACGATACCGAATGTTTATGTCACCAGCGCAACTCTGCAATGGAATGAAAATAGTAATCCCGAAACAACTAAATTTGGAATATCACGTGCCTTAGACAGTAATTTCACGACATCAGTATCTACATTTGTTGTATTTACAAGTAATCTTACTGGTAATACGACTACTGTTTTTGGTCTTAATTCCGAAACCCAATATTATTTCAGGATTTGGGCGTATAATGGCGATCAGATGGAAACTAACTATGTTCAAAATAATGCAACAACCTTACCTGGAATCCCGGGAACTCCTACTAATTTAAATGTTTCACTATTAGGAACAACATCCATACAATGGCAATTTACAGATAATGCAACAAATGAAACTGATTTATATATATCAAGCGGAGCCGATGTATCTATGCGGTTATCAGGCAATTTAGGTCCGTCAGCAGATGTTGGCGGAACGGTTACATGGTGGGAAGAAACATTGTCGCCAAACATACAATACACAAGATATGTAGAAGCAAAGAACGCTTCCGGCAGTGCGTGGTCTACTTCCATAAGTTCTTATTCGCTTACTACAATGCCAATCTCGGTTAGTATAGTAACCCGTTCTTCATACAGTGTTGAACTTGACTGGCAACCTAATGGTAACCCTGAACCGGGAACATCGTATATAGTATCTTGTTCCACTGATAGCAACTTCTCGGCAGAAATTAATGCAAATCCGTCAACGTCTACATATATTATTCCTAATTTGGACGCTTATACATTATATTATTTCAAGGTAAGATCCATAAATAATGATTCTATTATTAACCAAACTTATGAAACAATCCTTACAACTACAACATTGGTAGCACCTCCTGTAATAGTGGGAAGTTTTACTGGCAATGCTATTTCAAGTACGACTATTCTATGGTCTTGGATAGATACTAATTTAGGTTCCACACAAGAAGATGGATACTATTTAAAAACTTCAACCGATTGGTTAGTCGTGTCCCTTGGACAAAATGATACCGCTCATCAGGAAACTTATCTTACACCAAATACACAATACAGCCGTTATATAGAAGCATACAATATAAATGGTTCAAGCAAATCATCAATATTATCAGTTTACACGCTTGCCGTTGCACCTACAAACCTGATATTTACCAATATCGGATATTCCAGTACAACATTGCAATGGGATGTAAATGACAATCCCGGAACAACCAAGTTCGGAATATCACGTGCCTTAGATAGTAATTTCACGACATCAGTATCTACATTTGTTGTATTTACAAGTAATCTTACTGGTAATACAACAACTGTATTCAATCTTAATCCTGAAACACAGTATTACTTCAGGGTCTGGGCATATAATGAAGAACAGACAGGAACGACTTATACGCAAAGTAGCACAACTACCGGTCCCAGCCCTGTAAATGCACCTTCTGGACTTACAGTTTCACTATTAGGAACAACATCCATACAATGGCAATTTATCGATAATGCAACAAATGAAACTGATTTATATATATCAAGCGGAGCCGATGTATCTATGCGCCTTTCTGAAAATTTAGGTCCTGTATCAGGTATAGGTGGTACCACTTACTGGTGGGAAACAACCGGTCTTTCACCAAATACACAGTATACAAGATATGCAGAGGCAAAGAATGGAAGTGGTACTATATGGTCTACTGCTATAACGACATATACTGCAGCTAATAAACCTGGTAATCCATGGATTTTTGAAACTTCAAGCTCTACAATTTGGCTTTGGTGGAACCAACAAAACAATTCAATTGATACAGCTTTTGATGTAGAAAAATCATTAGACAATTCAAATTTCGAGTTAATAGAAACAATATCATTTGCAGTTGATACTGCAAATTATATTGTAGAGACACTATCACCTAATACAACTTATTACTTGAGAGTACGTGCTAAAAACGGTGATGGAATATATACCGAATATTCTGAAACAATTTCAACTAAGACCTTATCAGCACCTATTGGCCCGGATATTACATTACCTGTGATAGCAATACTGGATCCATCAGGTAGTTCATATAAAAATTCTTTATTAACAATTTCGGGAACGGCAGAAGATAATGTAGAGGTTTCATTAGTAAATATTTCAATATTTGATTTAAATAATCCGCCTAACTACTGGAACGGTTCGGCATGGCAAACTTCCGAATACTGGTTGGATTGTACGGTTAATCAATCTTCTTGGACATATACATCATTACCTGATTGGTCGGATAGCGGGCAATATCAATTAGTGGCGAAAGTAAAAGATACGTCGGAAAATTGGTCAACTGAATACTCAACAATTACTTTTATGTTTGATGTTACTGCACCATCGTCTACAGTATTAACACCGACTAATAGTTCTACAATAAGTAACTTAACTACAATATCAGGAACAGCATATGATAATACATATCTATCTGCTGTAGAATTAACAATAAGAAGATTATCTGATGGTTTATATTGGACAGGTAGCGAATGGGGTTCGTTAGCATGGCTTGATACGACCAATGGTAGCCCATGGAGCTATACCGGGCTTTTGACAGCAAACCTGACACTTGGTACATCATATTGGATAATAAGTCGGGGACATGATAATGCAGGTAATGTTGAATCAATTACAATTGGCTCAAGCATATTTACATATATAACTAATTCAACTCAACTTCAAATTCTTGCTCATGGTGAAACAAACTTGCAAGGCAGTGGAAAAACAGGTACACCATCAACTCAAACAGCAGGAATCTCATTTACAATAACTGTAAATGCAGTCAATAGCAGTTATTATGTAGATTCTAATGCATCCACATCCATAACTGTTACAACATCAGATTCATATGATACTGAACCAGCTGGCAAATCGCTTGTAAATGGCACGGAGACATTCGATATTACACCATTAACAGCTCAAAATATTATAATTACAGCTGTAGGTTCAGGTTTAACAAATGGTTCTGTTACTATTCCTGTATCTGCTAATTCCTCATCAAAGCTACAAATAATTTTGCCGGGTGAAACCTCAGTACCGGGCTCATCCTTAGGAAAAACCGGTACACCCGCAACGCAGACATCTGGTGCTTCGTTTAATATAACAGTTAATTCATGTGATGCTTACTGGAATTTGACCTTATCAACGATAACTACGGTATCATTAACTACTTTTGATTCATCCGATGCAGAACCCGCTAATAAACAACTAATAAACGGCACAACTACTTTTGCAATTACATTGGTGAGTGTTGGCATAACATCAATGACTGCAACGGATATAGGCAGCATTTTAACACCATGCATTTCATCAGCATTAACAGTATCCGCAAAATCTCTACCTACTGCACCAAGCAATTTGACAGCCGGTGATATAACCAGCACATCAATTAAATGGATGTGGACGGATAACGCAACTAATGAAGACGGTTATTATATAAAATCTTCAACAGACGGTTTACTGACCAGTTTATCTGCCGATTCTAATAGTTGGTCTGAAACAGGACTTTCTATAAATAAAAAATATAGCCGTTATATTGAAACATATAATAACGGCGGCAAAAGTTCATCTACCATATTGTCCAAATATACACTAACAAATTTACCTTCTAATTTTATTACTACAGTTAAAGATTATAATTATATAACTCTTGAATGGTTGGCAAACAGTAATCCTGAAAAGACACTTTATGAACTATATTCTTCAACTGATAATGTTACGTTTACATTAGTTGTTTCAACAGATGCTACATCGTATATGAATTCTAATCTTAGTCAACTTACAACATATTATTATAAATTATATTCAGTGAACGGAGATAGCGTAAAAACTGGACCTGTAGAACTTATTGTTCAGACATTGAATTCTGTTGTAAAAGGTCCGATATCTGGCAAGGTTACACAATCAAACGGTCAAGCAATTACCGGTGTGTCGGTCCAATTATTAAATAATGAGGGCAATACAAAGATTTCCGAAGTCTTTACCGGCACAGATGGAACATACCAGTTTACCGATATTGCAGACGGTATATATCAGTTAGTTTGCAGTTGGTATGTGAATGAAATTGAGTCCATAGTTTATAAGAATGATATACCTGAAAATACAACCGAAATACTGTTTACGTTGGAAATTAACTATCAACTTGCCCAATTAGCAGGAAAGATTACATTAGGAACTCGTGCCAATTTATCGGGCAAATTCGCGCCGGCTCAGCAGCCATATATTGAACTATTGCATCATGGCAAGGTAATCGCAAAAATCAATTCAGATTCTAATGGTAATTATATTATACCAAATTTATTGCCCGGCAAATACATGGCAAGAGCTTTCAATGGCGTTCAGATGTCGATTCCCAGCGAAGTCAAGGTAAGTGAAGGGGAAAAACAAACCCTTAATTTTGTATGGCCATTGGAATTATTAGATACAGAAGTATATGCGTATCCAAATCCTACTAAGATAGGAAGCATAAAAATAAGATACTCTGTTTTGAATACCAATCATTCGGCGTCAATGAGAATTTATAATCTTGCCGGTGAATTGGTACGTGAGGTAAAAGATAATGAAATAACAAAAACAGCGCCAAAATATGAATTTAACTGGAATCTGAAAAATGATGATGATGATGCGGTTGCAAGCGGAACATATATTTATATTCTTGAACTAAAAGAACTCAGTAGTGGTGAAAAAGCGAAAACAATAAAGAAAATTGCTGTTATTAAATAGCGGATAGCGGTTAGAGAAAGGATAAAGTACTATGAAAAAAATTATTTTGTTATCAATTATTTGTTGTTTTACGGTAATTGAGTCGCTTTTAGGGCTTGATATTAAAACCGTTTATGTTACTGACCAACGCGGGACTATAAGAACAAATTTTAGCGATACGGAAAAAGTCAATTTAAATGTTTCAATATCTAATACAACAGCAATTGACAGAATTAGTTTTATTTTTGAAATATATGACCCGTCCGGTAATAAAAAATTTTCACACTCAGGAAATTCTATACCCGGAAGCATCGGGGACGGAGGCTCATCAGTCAGATTTGTACCAATTACAAATTTCTTTTCAAGCAACGGAACTTATAAATTAGTGGTCTTTGCAAATACAACTATGAAAGAAGCGACATTTACAATTTATGCACCAAATTTAACATTAACATATCCTTCTAATTATGCACGTGATTTAACTGATAAGCCATTAGTTTTCAGATGGGTGTCTTCCGGTGCACCTAAGTATCGCATCTATGTTGACGATGACGCCGCTTTCTTTAATTGTATTTTTACTGATGATACCATGCAAACACAATATGCTTATCCTTCGGAACCGTCGGATACAAGACAAAAATTAGCTGCAGGAACGGTATACTACTGGAAAATAGAGGCACTGGATGAGGCAGGAAGCACTATAATTAAAACACCGGTACCTTATAATTTTACAATAAAATCAACAGCAATAACAATTACTGCCAAAGATATTGCTATAACAGACATGTCATTGTTAAATAATGTTGTAGTTATATCTTTGAAAAACTTGGGTGGAAAATCGGAAAGCATGATACCTATATCATTATATCTTAACGGAATACTTCAGAAAACCATCAATATTGATAATATAATGCAAAATGAAGTTAAAACGGTAAATATAACTCCGAATATTTCCGGAAATGTAGTAGCCATGGCAACAATTACTTTTGATGACGATAATACAAAAAATAATATATATACAAAACAACTAACGATAACTCAGGCAACTGTTACACCGTCAACTCCCACAATAACAGAAAAGGCAAAAATACTCGGAAGCGTGTATTCTTCAGATAAAAGTAAACTAAAAGATGCAATCATAAATTATGACGGTCCGATAAAAGGAACAATATATGCCAATTCAGGCGGAGAATATAAAATTGAAAACCTGACTATCGGTGATTATAAACTGAAAGCATCCTGTAGCGGATATGTTAGTATTGAACAGACAGTTAAAATAGATAAAATGAAATCATATGCTAATATAGATTTCTATCTTAATGCAACTGAACAAACACTTGCTAACGTATTAGAAAAGAAAGGAGGAATACAAGGAGTAATCACAGATTCTAATGGAAAATCAATGGATAATACCGTGGATGTCGCTCTTTTGATTAAGAACGCTAAAACAAATAAAAATGAGGAATTTGCTAAAATCAAGACAAATAATAAAGGACAATACAGGTTTGAAAATGTATCTGTAGGAGAATATACTCTATCTATCTTTAAAACAGACTATGAGACTTTTGAGATGTCAGTATCTATCAAAGAAGGAAAATCCGAGACAATGGATATTAAACTTGCTGCTCGTACCAAAGCAGAAGTGGATTATACATCTGATGTAAAAAAATGCTGGGAAATAATAAAAACAATTATAAAAGATGAAAATATAATTAATCAAATAAATGGATATGAAATTATTAAAATTGACACTAAATCTGATTTAAACAAAATTATTTCTTCTATTGAAAAAGAAAAAGCAAAGATTACAAGCATTGAATTGGTTATAGAATAAAAATTTTAATTAAAGGAAAATACAATGAAAAAATATTTTTTATTAGTCCTGATATCTTTCTTAATTTCTACCTTTTTACCTTTTTACCTTTATTCTGCTCCAAAACAGAAGAGAATACAGAAAAAATCGCAATTAGCGGGTATTGTGACGAATACAAAAGGTAAAGTACAAGTAAGTAAAAACGGTAAAGAATTTAAACAGGCAAAAATAGGAGATTTTGTTTATGAAGGCGACACAGTTAAAACATTAAAGAAATCACAGTCCGCCGTAACATATACAAACGGTACAATTATCAAAAGCAATCAGAATACAGAATATTTAATCAGTATAGCAGAGCAACTGGAAAAAATTGGCTCAAGAATTAAGATGGCTTCCGGTCAAATATGGACAAAAGTAAGACCAAAAACTAAGTTTGAAATAAAAACACCAGTTGCCGTGGTTGCGGTCAGGGGCACAGAGTTTGACTTGACTTGCAATGCTAATAAACTGGACCTGGCTGTTTATGAAGGTACTGTTAACCTTAAGAATGAAAAAGGTGAGGCTGATGTGAATGAGGGTGAAAAGACTTCGTGTACCGGTGATAGTGCACCGGAACCGCCAAAATCGCTAAAAGATGATGAAAAGGAAGGCTGGCAAGATAATATAACCATTAAAGGTACATTAAAAATTGAAACTAAAAACATAAAATCGCTCATATCTGTTCCGGTTGAAACTATAGTATCGGTATATGACAATAATAACAAGATTGATAAAGAAACTAAAGAACAGATAACTCTTAGAACGGAATCAGCAATAATACTGTTTTCTTTGGAAGGCAAAACATGGGAAAAAGAAATAAAATCAAAACCCGAAAGCGGCACATTAAAAATATTTTATAAAGGTACTGATGCAGGCACCGGCAGTATCGTGGCAACTGCGGAAAATTATTCTCCTGCAACATTGGATGTGTCTTTTGATGCTCCAAAAAATAAGAATTTAAAGATTAAAATAAAAACTGATACCGGTGAAGAGGATTTAATACTCAAATTCCAGAAGAAATAATGATATCTGATTACACAAATTAGATAGTTGGAGCCGTTATGAAAAAAAATAACACTATATTAATTACTTTGATAGTTTTATTATCTGGTTTTACTGATGTCTTATTCTGTACTGGCTTGGGTACTACGGGGGCACAATTCCTGAAAATCGGTATGGGTGCTCGGCCTTTAGCTATGGCAGGTGCATTTATTGCAGTAGCAGACGATATCAATTCTATATATTATTGTCCTGCTTCATTATCTAGAACAGAAAAAAAGGAGATTTCTGCGACTTATTTAAAATATTTCGATGATGTAAACGCCGGATTTATAGGTTTTAGCGGAAATATTGATAAGAAGCATTATTTTGGATTGGGATTAACATACTTGCAGGCAATTGATATTAATAAAAGGGATATTAATGAAGTTGATTTAGGTGATTTTGGTTCAAAAGATACAGCTCTATTCATTAATTATGCACGAAAGGATATATTACAGAATTTTGCTATTGGAAGTGGATTAAAACTGATAAATCAAAGTATAGACGATGAAATTGCCTTTACAGTAGCTCTTGATTTATCTGCATATTACCCGGCTAATGATAGATTATCATTTGCTATTAACATACAAAACATAAGTTATGGTGTAAAATTTATAGATGATACCGACCCGCTCCCGCTGGATTTTAAAATTGGAGTGGCATATGAGGCAACAAAGGAATTGAAAGTCGCCTGTGATATTGACGAATATATTATAGACAAAAAATTATATGCATCTATCGGCGCCGAATATTGGATTAAGGATATTCTATCGTTAAGAAGTGGTTATAAATTTGGCTATAATACCGAATCGCTTGGTAATACTGCAGGGTTGGGAGTTGGGGCAGGTTTTCGTTTGTGGAATTTAATCTTAGATTATGCTTTTGTGCCATTCGGTGATTTGGGTGACACGCATAGAATATCCTTTGGTGCAAAGTTCTAAATAAGGGAACAGATATCCCCTTTATCAGACTGTGTCATAATTCCAAAATTGTAGCTGCAGAGCGATAGCTCTGCTAAAACATGGCAAAGATTACGCTTTGCTGCTACAAAATGGAAAACGAAATACATTTATTAACAATTGCGACACAGTC
>Ga0208246_1002003_pt1 | contig 10184 bp, 9 predicted proteins | sample RifOxyD2_FD_184039 | JGI IMG/M metagenome (GOLD analysis project Ga0208246, IMG submission 184039) | Soil microbial communities from Rifle, Colorado - Rifle Oxygen_injection D2 (SPAdes) | ecosystem: Environmental > Terrestrial > Deep subsurface > Rock core/Sediment | place: Rifle, Colorado...
GATGCGCCAAAGCGGCACCGGCTACCGCGTGGTGGGCGACTTGACCCAGACCGACAAGGTGATGAACGACTGCCTTTGGGTGGGGGTTTACCCCGGCTTGACCAACGAAAAGATCGACTACGTGATCCGCCAGATCCACCAATTTGTGCAGGAAAACGGGTAGGGTTGAATCTTGCTCCAAGTTAGGTAATCCAAAACCGAAGGGGTTAGGGAAACTCTAAAAAATCAGAGCTTCCTTAAGAGACCAGGGATGGCTGCCCACGGCCAATCAGATTTTGGTGTGAATTGATTTGAAAAGTAATAGGAAATTTATTTCCAACTGGCAGTCGTCCCTAGGACGGCCCTCGCAGAAAGTACCCAAGGATACCACATGGCAAACCGCTTTCCTAAAAGCCTGCTGACAAATTTAGGCCCCCAGCGTGTTGGGAACTGGTTGAAGGCGGGTCGGCTTGACCTGTTTTTTGGAATGCTGATCCTATTGTTTTTGTGCCATGAATTTTCTTTGTTCCATCTTTTTTCTGAAGAACAGGTGATTCGCCGTAAGAGCTTTGCCAACAAGGGGAAAAACTTCGAATTTGGCATCAAAAAAGAATTCCGCTCCCAATTGCAAGAGGTGGAATTTATGTTCACCTATCGGATCAAGGAACTGGAATATTCCCATCATATTCTAAAAACAGCCAATTCTTATACTGGAGTTTCCGTTTCTATCAACAATGATGGTTATTTTATCTTGCGTGCACCAAACTCGCTGGAAGAGTTTTCCCGTGAACTGGCTGACCGGCGGCTGAAAGACAACCGAAAATATCAGGTTTTGTTTCGCGTCAACCTGAACAGCAAAACAGCCGACATTTCATTTTTTGATGCCCCTGGAATTGAAGGCGCACTGTTAAGCAAACACAGCTTGCGACATACACGAATTGGCGGGGGGGTGATTGCCAACATTACCCCGGAACTCAACCTGATCAAATTAAGTACCTCCGAACCAGGGGAAAAGCTGAAACCGGTTTGGGTGAGAATCGTTTACCAGCGGACCTTTCAGGTTTTGCTGGAATGGGGTTATTATAGTCTGTGGACGGTTTTTTGGCTTACCTGCGCCTGGAGGCTGGCGCAACGGGGTAAGCAATTTTATGTGGCCAGTGATTGGCGACAAGCCGATTTATTGCAGCACAAAGCGGTTTTTGTGTTTTTCTTGATGATGGCAGTTTATTTAGTGGCTTCCATCTTTGCCATTTACATCTTACCGCCTCATTGGTTTGGGAAGCTGAATGGATTTATGTATGACCCCTCAGACCGCTTTGGCGACTTTTTTGCCATCATTGCCTGGGCAGCTTCGAAAAACCCCTATATTAACGAATTTGGTTGGGATGGACCAGTTTATTATCCCTTGATGATGTTGCTGGTCAAACCCTTGGTTTATTTTGAGCCAGATACCCTGAAGTGGGGGGTCGTCTTTGCCGGGTTCGGGCTGGCTTGGTTTGGGGCTGGTGCCTTGGCAGACAACAAACCAGACCCTGCTAGCAGAAATGCCCAGTTTTGGCTGTTTTTAATTACTCTTTGCACCTATCCCTTTCTCTTTGCCTTTGACCGAGGCAATCTGGATTTGCTGATGTTGCTTTTGATCTTGCTGTATGTAAAAGCGCTGCGGAAAGACAATTGGCTGCAAGCAGGCTGTTGGTTGGGAATTGCCATTGCCGCCAAAGCCTACCCAGGTTTGTTTGTGTTGCTAGCCCTGCGCAAAAAGGATTGGAAAACCCCGCTGGTGGCGAGCTTGGTGGTAGTTCTAAGCACCTGGGGAGCAATGGAAATTTTTGGCGGGGAGTATGCTCGTTCCTGGATGTGGTTCCAGGCATACTTCCGTCATTTCCAAAACCATTATGTTTTGGGTTACAACTTTGCAGATGGCTTTAATTATTTTTCTGATTTTTATAGTTTATTAAAAGTGCTGGTGGTGCAAGGGGTTTTGCCCATTTCCACCCAAACGCTGTTGCAATGGTACCCCAAAGTGGGGTTGTTGTTTATCGCCCTGATCGCCTATTTGGTCCTGTTTAAAAAAGATGAACCAGAATACCTGCAACTTGCTTTGATCGGCACAGGGGTGGTCGTTTTCCCCAACATGGCATATGACTATCGCTTAGTTTGTCTGTTACCCGCGTTGTACTCCTACTTTCACCGCAATGAGCCGCACCCGAGGGACAGGGTGTTTTGGGTTTATCTCTTTGCCATTTTAACCCCCAAACATTTTGGTTTGATCGCAGGAAAATGGTTTTTGAGCTGTTTTGTGAATCCCTTGATCAACTTTGCTTTGTTCCTTTGGGGCGGTGTGCCTCAGGCGACTTGGGCACGAGTTTTCAAGGCAAAAGCCAAAAGCTAGCCCAGGGCTGCCCCTTGCCCTTTGTTAAATTTTCCGCAATGGTAAGCCCATAGGCCGGGGCAACAGAACCATCATAAAGCAAACAATTTCAATAAAATGGAAACTAAATTTATTTTCGTCACGGGTGGGGTCGTTTCCAGCTTGGGCAAGGGCATTGCTGCTGCCAGTTTGGGCGCTTTGCTGGAGGCAAGAGGTCTTAAACTGACCATCATCAAATTGGACCCTTACATCAACGTAGACCCGGGCACCATGAACCCTACGCAACATGGCGAGGTTTTTGTCACCGATGACGGCAGCGAGACCGATCTTGATTTAGGGCATTACGAACGCTTTACCCATATCGTTACCAGTACCAAAAACAATTACACCACAGGTCAGATCTATTTTGAGGTGATTACCCGTGAAAGGCGGGGCGACTATTTGGGTAAGACCGTGCAGGTGATTCCCCATATTACAGATCACATCAAAGAGTGCGTTTTCCAGTCTGCCGAAGGGGCTGACGTGGCTTTGGTGGAAATCGGCGGCACGGTAGGCGATATTGAAAGCCTTCCCTTTTTAGAGGCGATTCGGCAGATGCACCACGAGTTGGCGCAAGACCAAACCCTGTTTGTCCATTTGACCCTGGTGCCCTTTATTCCCAGTGCGGAAGAACTTAAAACCAAGCCCACCCAACACAGTGTAAACAAGCTGCGGGAAATTGGGATTCAGCCCGATATTTTGCTGTGCCGCACAGACCGGGATTTGGACCTGGCCATTCGGCAAAAAATTGCGCTTTTTACCAACGTGCCTACCGACTGTGTGATTCAAGCGAAAGATGCGGCCAGCGTGTACGAAATCCCTTTGCTCTTTCATAAAGAAGGCTTTGACGATCAAGTGGTGCGCCTGCTGAACATGTGGACCCGCAAACCCAACCTGCAAAACTGGGCGGATTTGGTGGATTCGCTGAACAACCCCGTGGGGGAAGTGACCATCAACGTAGTAGGCAAATACGTGGATTTAAAAGACTCCTACAAAAGCCTGAACGAAGCCTTGGTGCATGCAGGGATTGCCCTGCGCCTGAAGGTGAAGGTGAATTATATTGATTCTGAAGAAATGGAAAAAAAGGGAGATGTCACCGCCTGCAAAAGCTGTGATGGAATTTTAATCCCTGGCGGCTTTGGTGTGCGTGGGGTGGAAGGCAAAATCATGGCGATTCAATATGCCCGTGAAGAAGGCGTGCCCTTTTTCGGAATCTGCTTGGGGATGCAAATGGCGGTTATCGAATATGCCCGCAACGTGGTGGGCCTGGCTGGTGCCACCTCAGCGGAATTTACCCCAGATGCCGAAATAAACATCATCGACATGATGGCAGAGCAAAAAAAGCTTAAGGAACTGGGCGGTACCCTGCGCCTGGGTGCCTATGAGGCAAAATTGGTCAAGGGGAGCAAGATTGCGGGGATCTACCAAACAGAGACGATTCAAGAGCGCCACCGCCACCGTTATGAGGTGAACAACAGCTATCTCAAACAGTTGCAGGATGCAGGATTGGTGATTTCAGGCAAAAATGCTGCCTTGGATTTGGTTGAAACCATTGAGCTTAAAAACCATCCTTGGTTCCTCGGGGTGCAGTATCACCCAGAATTTAAATCCAAGCCCTTTCAAGCACATCCCTTGTTTGCCGCATTTGTAAAAGCAGCTTACGAGCGCAAGGAAAGCAGTAAAGCAGATTAAGCAGGAAACCGTCTTTGACCCTGCTGCAGCTCATTGTACTGGCCGTTGATCTCAGACATCCAGCGGTTCATTTGGGGGTGTCCTTTAAATTGGTCGGGGTGGTATTTTTTGATCAGCTTGCGGTAAACCCCTTTTAGGTTTTCCCCGCGGGCTGCGCCCTTAAGCAGCAGCAGGTCGCGTTCGAATTCGGCGCTGGTGGGCAGGGATTGAAATTTATCCCTTAGGGAATGAGTGCTGGTTTCGCCCTTCATAGGTTTCTTGGTGGTAGGTTGAACCGGTTCCTGTGGGGCAATTTTGGCAAGATCAAGCGGTTTCAGCTTGCGGCCCAAAAAAACGTGTTTAGTGCTGCCGTCCATTTCATATTGGGCATACCAATAAGGGCCATGACCCCGCTCGGTAAGACAAAGAATGCACCCTGGTGAACTGCAGGGAAGATGCTTCACCTGATAGGTTACGGTAACGCCGGGGGGCTGTTGGTCAAAAGGATTTTGCACCATGGTGATTTTTTAAGCGCTGAATGCCAAAGGGGGTTCGCTGCAAGCGTTTCCCTGGCTATGCAATCGACATTCCAACAACAACCAACTTCGCCGCACAATGGCCCAACTTACTTCGACTCTGACTCACAACGCCTCGTTGGGGCTTCAATTTGTTGCAAAATATTTGTTTCCCTTTGGCTTGGTTTTGCTACTGGTCGGTTTGCCGCTGCAAGCAGCCACCTTGGTGATGGGTTCCGTGAAAAACTCTTCCGCCCAAGCCGGGGTGACGGTCGTGTTGTTGGAGCAAAACCCTGAAAAGGCACCAGCTGGCCCGGTAGCCCGCACCCAAACCGATGGGCAAGGGCGGTTTGAAATCTTTTTGGAGAGCGTAGACCCTAAATCCCAATACCAACTGGGCACCCGGGTCGGAGGAGAGCTTTACTCCACAGCCCCTTTTACCCTGGATCCAGCGCAAAAGGTGAAAGAAGTGGACATTGAACTGCCGGAACAGGGAACCCAGCGCCTGCAGGGAAAATTTAAAATCTCGGGCAGGGTGGTGACACCCCCAGGGGCCGAACCGCGAAGCTTTAAAGTGGTGCTGTTGGAAACCGATCTGCACCAGAGGAGCCAAAACCCCTTGATGATGCGAGAAACCAGTAAGGATGGTCGGTTTAGCTTTGAGTTTACCTCTTTGACCCCAGGAAATGCTTTGTATTTGGGCACGCTGTATGGGCGGCTTAGCGTTGGGAGCGATTTTATTCAGCTCAGTGCCAGCCGCCCAACCGCAGAGGTGGACTTGGCGATACCGCAGATTGCTGAGGCGGCTGATCAGCTTAAATACTTGCGCAACGTGATTTTTATTGATCAATACCCAGATTCTTTGCAAGTTACCGAGGTGATTTTAGTTGAAAATCCCTTAGCAGCCGTGGTGGACAGTTTTGCTCATCCCTTGACCAAGGCCCTACCGCCAGAAGCTTATGACTTCAACGCGGAACAAGGCGAAGCCATGGAATTTGCCACCAACAAAGGCCAGGTCGAGGTGCGGATGATGGCCCAGCCCGGCAAAACAGAACTCCTGTTTAGCTACCGACTCCCCGGCAGGAACCAGGAATTTGCAGTGGGGCTGTTTCCCGGCACCCAAGAGACCGAATTGGTGCATTCCGGCGTTGGCATGGACCTCGCTTGGGTGGACCAGCAAAACCAGGTCGAAGTCAGCCGCCAGGGGCACGAGGGGCAAAGCTTTTTGAGCCAAAAGGTACGGGTTGCGCCCAACCAGACACAAGCCCGCTTTGAGGTTTCTGGCTTGCGGATGGATCAACGACGTTTGTATTACCCCGCCACCTTTTTGCTGATCTTTCTTTTAAGTGGTTTGTTTTGGTATCTCAAAATCAAACAACCTGCTGCACCCCCGGCAGCGGCTTGAGGCTGTTACGCGCCGGGCGCGACCAGGTTGCAGGGTATTTAGCAGCCTCTGCCCACCCCTTTTACGGGGCCATCACCGCCTTGGGTATGCTGGTTCTGTATGAAGTATTTTTAGTCTGGGAGCCGGATGCCCCTGTGATGTTTCGCAATGCTCCTGAAGCCTGGATGCGCAGCCTGCTGCACTCCTTTGGCCTGAGCCACCACTACATCAGCTTTTTTTGGATCACGTTAGGCCTGATCTCCATTCCGCTCTTTTGGCGCAAGGGTGTTGTTTTTTCGCAGCGGGTGTTTGTGTTGATTGCCTGCGAAGCCTTGTTTTGGGGCATCAGCGCGGGGATTGTGATCCAACTGGTAATGAATAGCCTGCTTTTGGCTGCCAGCAGCCTGACCGGGCATTTGACCAGCGACATTGCCTTGGCCCTAGGGGCGGGGTTGTTTGAGGAATTGTTTTTCCGGGTTGGGTTGACCAGTCTTTTGATCTTGGGCTTTCGGGGCCTTTTTGCCTCCCGCCTGATCGCCACCTTGGCGGCTGTCCTGGTGGCCAGTTTTTTGTTTTCCCTGGCGCACTACACCGGCAACGGGGGGGATGTATTTAGCCTGTATTCCTTTCTCTTTCGTTTTTTTGCCGGGCTTTGGTTTACCAGTCTGTATGCTTGGCGGGGGTTTGCAGTGACAGCGTTGAGCCATGCCTTTTACGACATTCTGATCATTCTGGGTTTGGGTTGAGGTAAGTGCTGGCTAGCCCCGGCCCAGCTTGACGAAGCCCTACAAAAGAAGTCAGACTTTTTCAATTCATCTCCAGGTTTAAGGAAACAAATGCTCCGAAATTCCCTCTTCGCGCTGGTTTTATCCTTGAGTCTGCTCTTTGGGAGCAGCTTGCAAGCGGAATCTTTAAAAGTTGCCATTGTTGACCTCAACATGGCCATGGCCAAATCCAAAGACGGGCAAAAAAGCGCCAAGATTTTGGAAGAAAAAATGAAGTCTCAGCGGGAAGTGCTGAAAAACAAAGAAAAAACCCTGATCCAAAAATCCAGGGAATTGCAAGACAGTTTAATGATGAGTCCTGAAACCAAAGCCAAAAAACAGGACGAATTGATGAAACTGCAGCAGGAACTGCAAGGTGATGCTCAAAAAGCCCAGCAGCAGTTTAGCCAAGAGCAGCAGGCGCAGATGCAGCGGCTTTTGGTAGACCTAAAAACCATTGTGCAGCGCATTGCTGAGAAAAAAGGCCTGGATTTGGTAATCGAGCGGCAGCTGGCCCAGGCTGTGCTGTTTACCAAATTTGATGCGGTTGACATCACCAGCGAGGTCATCGCCGAGTTCGACAAGGGCAAACCATGATGGGCATTAACGAGATCAAAAAACGGCTGCACCACCGTTTTCCTTTTTTGCTCATTGACCGGGTTTTGGAACTTGAAGAGGGCAAACGCTGCAAAGCCCTGAAAAACGTGACCTTCAACGAGCATTTTTTTCAAGGCCATTTTCCTGATCGCCCTATTATGCCAGGGGTTTTGATTGTCGAAGCCATGGCCCAAACTGCCGGAATCGCTGGGTTCACCCTGAACCCCAACAACGATCTTTCGTTTTTTGCCGGGTTTGACAACGTCAAATTCAAAAAACCGGTCGAGCCGGGGGATCAGTTGATTCTGGATGCCGAGATCGTCAACCGCAAACGCAACATTTGGTTTATGCAGGCTACCGCCAGTGTGGATGGTGCCGTGGTTTGCAGTGCGGAATTCAAATTGGCCATGGTGCCCCCTGCTGCCACATGATTCACCCGACCGCCATCATTGATGAGCGTGCCCAGATCGGGAAGGGTGTCAAAATCGGTGCCTATGCCGTTATCGGACGGGAGGTGACGATCGGTGATGCCTGCGAGATCGGGCATCATGCCGTGATTGAAGGCCCTACCACCATGGGCGAGGGAAACCGCATCTTTCCTTTTGCCGCAATAGGCTTGGAACCTCAAGACATGAAATTTCACGGCGAAGCAAGCAGACTGGAAATCGGTTCCGGCAACTTGATTCGCGAATACGTTACCCTCAACCGCGGCAGCGAGGCCGGGGGCTGGGTGACAAGAATCGGCGACCAAAACTGGATCATGGCCTATTGCCATATCGCCCACGACTGCCTGATCGGCAGCAACATCATCATGGCCAACGGCACCACCCTGGGGGGGCATGTAGTGGTGAAAGACCACGCGACCCTGGGCGGCATGACCGGGGTGCACCAGTTTTGCCGCATTGGCGAATACGCCATGACCGGCGGGCAAAGCATGATCACGCAAGACATCACCCCCTACGTTATTGCCGTGGGCAACCGCGCCAAGTTGCAAGGGTTGAACTATGTCGGGCTGGAGCGCAAAGGCTTTACGCCAGCCCAGATTGAAGAAATCAACAAAATCTACCGTGTTTTTTTTATGAGCGGTAAAACCGTGGAAAATGCAGTTCACCAGTTGCGGGCAGAGCTACCTCCCAGCGAACACCTGCAGCGTTTTGTCGAATTTGTTGAGTCTTCCCAGCGGGGGGTTTGCCGCCCTACGGGATGACAACTTACACCACCCTTTTTTTTTAAGGCACAGCTATGAAGGTTGCCGTCATCGGCTACGGTTATTGGGGGCCTAACCTGGTCCGCAATTTTTCCTGGACCAAAGGGGTCGAGGTCAAATGGGTTTGCGACAAAGACTCTAGCCAGCTGGAACGCGTGGGGCAGATGTTTCCCAACGTGACTCACAAGACCAGTAACTATGACGAGGTTTTACGGGACTCTGAAACCCAGGCGGTGGCCATTTCCACCCCTACCCGCAGCCATTTCGCCCTGGCTAAGGCCGCCCTGGAGGCCGGGAAGCATGTGCTGGTAGAAAAACCCATGACCGAAACCACAGCCCAAGCCAAGGAACTGGTCGACCTGGCCCAGCAAAAAGGCCTGGTGTTGATGACCGATCACACCTTTGTTTACACCGGCGCGGTTAAAAAGATCAAAGAGTTGATTACGCAAGGGGATTTGGGCGAAATTTATTATTTCGATTCCGTAAGGGTCAACCTGGGGTTGTTTCAAAACGATGTGAACGTGATTTGGGATTTGGCTCCCCATGACCTATCCATTTTGCTGTATTGCCTGGAAAAGGAACCGGTTGCCGTAAGCGCGCAAGGCATGGCCCACGTGGCGGGTCAGCCGGAAAACATCGCATATCTCACCTGCCATTTTGCCGATAAAACCATCGCCCATTGCCACCTGAACTGGCTAAGCCCGATCAAGATCCGTTTGATTATGATCGGCGGCAGTAAAAAGATGTTGGTGTGGGACGACATGGTGAACACGGAAAAGGTAAAGATTTACGAAGCAGGAGTGCATTTAGACCAAAACCGGGAAAACGTCTACCAAGCTCTGGTGCGCTATCGCACGGGCGACATGTGGGCACCCAAGCTGGATGGGGCAGAAGCCTTGAAAGTCGAATGCGCTCATTTTATTGATTGTATTCAACAGGGCAAAGAACCCTTAACCAGTGGTCGCTTTGGCATGGTTATCGTAGCCATGTTGGAAGCCGCCCAAAAAAGCCTGCAAGCACAAGGCAAAACCATTCCTTTGGATATCGCATGAACCGCATTTTGATTCACCATGAGGTTTTTATTGCCGCTCATCAGGGCGACCTTCGCGCCAAATCCGCCTTGGCTCATGCCAACCGGGAAAACCGCCTTTTACCTTGGGCCATGGGCGATGTGGTGCAAAGGTTGACGCAAGCAGGCGCCGCTGTGGCAGAGGTTAAAGAGCTGATCAAGGGCATTTCTCTGATCCCTCTGGATGCCGGGTTAAGCCTAGCCGCCTTGGAGCGGGGGAGGGATTTTGATTTCGCTTTGTACGAAAAAGCCGGAACCCAATACCACTGCACCCTGCTTCTGAGCCTCAAGGGGGAAGGCCTTGCCCCCATGCAGGGCTTGACTCCCGCCGGGTTGCTTGACTGGCAGGAACCAGCCCCCAGCAAAGTGGAATTTTTGAATCTGAAACACCCGGTGCATGCCGTGTTTAATCAAGTCAGCGCTTGGCAGGCAGAGATCATACAAAACACCGCCTTTGCAGGTGGCAACCATGTGGCTGAACTGGAAAAGGAATGGGCTTCATACTGCGGCACCAGCCATGCAGTGGGCGTTGGTTCTGGCACCGAGGCCTTGCTGTTCCCCTTATTGGCTTTGGGAATTGGGCAGGGG
>Ga0208246_1002004_pt1 | contig 10183 bp, 6 predicted proteins | sample RifOxyD2_FD_184039 | JGI IMG/M metagenome (GOLD analysis project Ga0208246, IMG submission 184039) | Soil microbial communities from Rifle, Colorado - Rifle Oxygen_injection D2 (SPAdes) | ecosystem: Environmental > Terrestrial > Deep subsurface > Rock core/Sediment | place: Rifle, Colorado...
GGAGTATTGTACTAGAAGAAGATTTAAGGCTTGATTAGCAATAGTTTCCTGCTCTCTGTATAATTTTTTTCTGAGCTCTGCATACCTGAATTGATTAGCTGCTTCTTCATAGCTTACAATAAGCTTATCATTTTGGGATTCAATTTGTTGGGAAACATACTCCCGCATTATTTCCGATTCGCGAACAGCAGCAGTGTATTTTTTTCGCCAAACAGGAATTGATACTGTTGCCATTGGCATAAGCATATTGCTTCCATTCATCATTGCCGGACTATTGTTCCCTGGTTGAAATATGTCATATTGCAAACCGATGCCAATCATTGGCATTCCCATTTTCTTGTTCATTTTCCCTCGGGCGATATAAGATGCTTCTTCGTAGTGGAGCATTTTAAGCATAGGATTGCTATTAATTATGCTATCGGGAAATTGTGAGAAAGGGATTGGAATATCAAGGCCAACTAAGCTATCTGGCAATATTATTGGTTCTGCAAGATCTCTGTTTAGCAATTGATTAAAGCGAGCAAGTAAGGGGATTCTTCTTTCTTTTAATATAGATAACCTATTTTGAAGTTCATTCAATTCAAGTTGAGCCCGCAGAACATCTGTCATATTACCGCTACCTGACATATTTTCCATCTTTACCATGTTGTTCATATCAGGTTCTTTACTTGCGTTATTGGAAGAAGTTTGCGACTGCAAATTCATGCCTGCCATTCCAGAACTTTGTTGGCTATTACCAGAAGAAGATCTAACTTGAGATATTCCCGGACCTCCAGAGACCGATGCTCGCTGCCTCCCGCTTTTAAATCCGGCAAGGGCAATATTTTCTAAAGATTTTAATAATTGAATATTTTCAGATGTGATTTCGATTTCCTTATTTAATTGCAAAATTACGTACCATGCTATTTTAACATCATAGAATAACATTGCCTTGGTTTCATTGAAGGCTTCAAATTCGGCTTTTGCCATAAGAGACATCTCCTCTTTGGCAGCTTTAAGGGTGCCAATCCACGGGAACATCTGCATTATTGATATGCTGCCAACCTGATTGCCCGCAAATCGTTCCATTGGCTGAATGAAAATGCTGAAAGAAAGCTGAGGATCGGGCAATGCCCCAACCTGAGGGATTCGCTCTAACGCAGCCTGATATTTTAAAAACGTTGCCTTAAGATTTGGATTGTTTTCAGCAGCAGTCATAAGATAATTATCTAATGATTGCCCAAATACACTGCTTGAAAAAAGCAGGAACAATAGTGTGCTTATTATTAGTTGTTTCATTTTACTTACCTTTTAATTTATGTTCTTCCCTTGCTGAATACAAAACCGGAACGACAAAAAGAGTTATCAGAGCCACAGTCATTCCTCCAAAGGCCGGGATAGCCATTGGGATCATAATATCTGCTCCCCGGCCTGAGGATGTAAGAATTGGTAAAAGAGCAAGTAATGTCGTTGCAGTTGTCATTAGACAAGGCCGGATCCTTTTTACTCCAGCCTCTAAAACCGCTAACCTAACCTCATGGATACTTTCAGGTTTGTGACTTTTAAAGCTTTGCATCAGATACGTGGAAATTACAACGCCATCATCGGTTGCTATTCCAAATAAGGCAATGAATCCTACCCACACAGCTACACTCAGGTTATAAGTTTTCATCTGAAACAGATCACGCATGTTGGTTCCAAAAAGGTTGATATTTAAAAACCAGGATTCACCATACAGCCAAAGCATTATAAAACCACCGGCAAAAGCTAAAGTAATCGCGGAAAATATCATCAGAGAAACAGATGTTGATCGGAATTGGAAATAGAGAATCAAAAAAATCATGATCAAGACCAAAGGCACTACAATTGCCAATCTTTTTTCGGCACGGACTTGATTATCATAGCTGCCCGAGAATTTATAACTGACTCCCGAAGGAACAATTAACTCCCCGCTTGCAATTTTTGACAAAATGTACCTATCGGCATCTTCAACTACAGTAACCTCAGAATACCCATCTTTTTTGTCCAAAAGCACATAACCAACTAAAAACGAATCTTCACCCCTAATCATGCCAGGTCCGGGGCGGAAGTCAATCTGAGCCAAATCACCTAAAGGTATCTGCTGTCCGCTTGGAGTAGGAATAAATATTCTTTGAATTGCTTCCGGACTATCTCTCCATTCTCTTGCATACCTGGCTCTTATATTGTATCGCTCACGCCCCTCAATTGTTGTTGTCAAAGGCATTCCGCCCAAAGCAACTTCCAGATACATTTGTACATCGGCAATATTCAATCCATATCGTGCTATGGCAGAGCGATCAATCTGAATTTCGAGATAAGGCTTACCCAAACTGCGATCAGCGTACACTGCTTCAGCTTTAACCGAAGGAACCTCTTTGAGCAGTTGTTCAATTTTCAAGCTGAAATCCTCAATGCTTTTCAAGTCGGGTCCGAACACTTTAATTCCTATTGGAGCACGCATACCTGTCTGTAACATTACAAGGCGAGTTTCAATCGGTTGCAGCTTGGGCGCCGAAGTCACGCCTGGGATATTGCTGGTTGCCTTTATTATCTCATCCCAGATGTCATCCGGAGTTTTTATATGATCACGCCATTGCCTGTAATACTGTCCCCTTTTATCAGGTACCAATTCTCCGTTTTTATCCTTTACGAAGTTACCCTCCCTGTCAACCTTGAATCTAATAGGGTAACCATTTTCATCATTTTTGAATTCGGTTTTATATTGTATGATGTTTTCAAACATTGATACTGGGGCCGGATCAAGAGCACTTTCAACCCTTCCGGCTTTACCAACAACCATATCTACTTCGGGAATTGCCTGTACACGCATATCCAGCTGCTGCAAATATTTAATATTCGCCTCTACCCCGGAATGCGGCATTGAGGTAGGCATAAGTAAGAACGAGCCTTCGTCAAGGGCTGGCATAAACTCTTTTTCCAAGCCAGGAAAAGCGTGTGACATTGTACTCCAGGCTGAGGTTGTTCTGATATTCAATCCTGTTTTATCTGTTAGTTTTGGAATAAACCCAAAAACTTTACCGAAACCAAGCCAGATATTTAATCCAAGTATAATTATTAATACAGGAATAAGAAGAAAAACACCTTTATGTTCAAGACACCAATTAAGAATTTTAGGGTACAATTCAATAAAAATTTTAAATCCACCCAGGACAATGCCTATAATCAAAGCAATAAAAAAGAAATTGACCAGCAAACTATTGGCTACCCCCAGAGGCATCCATTCACGGGCTAGCAACCAAGATATTGAGACTACCACAATAGCTATAGTATGATGGGCACTATGATTGCTAAACCACCTGTTAAGAAGAGGAGTAGGTAATTTTTGTTTCAGAGCAAATATACTTGCAATGTTATTTATTCCAAGCAATATAATCGCAATGCCAGCCCATGATGACCACCAAAGTAAAATTATTCCCGATAAGAACAATAATATATTTAATGCCAGTTTATAGCTCTTTCTGACAGGTTTTATTGAGAATAACCAGTGAGCTAATGCCGGCATAATAAAAAGTGTTATAACCAGAGCCGCTAGTAAAGCGAAAGTTTTTGTATAAGCAAGTGGCCCGAAAAGTTTACCTTCTGCTGCTTGAAGTGTAAAAACCGGTAAAAAACTTACGATAGTTGTTGAAACAGCTGTAAGAATGGCAGAAGATACCTCAATTGTTGCATTGTATACGGTTGTGATCATAGGTTGAGCAGGCGGAGACTCCTCGGTATGACGCAATATGTTTTCACTGAGGATAATACCCAGGTCAACCATCGTTCCAATTGCGATAGCTATACCTGAGAGTGCCACAATATTTGCATCAACCTTCAGATATCTCATCATTATAAAGCACATTAAAACGGCCATCGGCAACAATGCTGATATCATAAATGAGGCTCTTAAATGAAAAACCATTATTATGATAACAATTATTGTGATCATAATTTGCAGACGGATAGCTTCATTCAGTGTTCCGAGCGTTTCGTTAATAAGTTGAGTCCTGTCGTAAAAGGGAATAATGGTAACCTTAGACACAGTCCCATCTGCTAATGTCTTAGATGGAAGGCCTGGGCTGATTTCTTTTATTTTGTCCTTGACATTTTGAATGGTTTTTAGGGGGTTATCACCATAGCGCGAGATAATCACACCTCCAACAGCTTCTGCTCCTCCTTTATCCAGAAATCCGCTGTGGCCACGTGGAGCAGGTCCAATGTTTACTTTTGAAATATCGCGTATACGGATTGGAATGTTATTGGTCACTTTTACAACGGACATCTCAATTTCCTGCAAACTTTTAACATAACCCAAACCGCGAACATAGTATTCCACAAGGTTAATTTCTATGGTATTAGCACCTATATCAAGGTTGCTGTTTCTGATGGCTTCCATAACCATCATCATGTTCACACCATGAGCTTTCATTGCAACAGGGTCAAGGTCAACCTGGTACTCTTTAACAAACCCACCAATTGAAGCCACTTCCGAAACACCTTCTGCCGATGTTAATGCAAAAAGGACATAATAATCCTGAATAGTTCTTAATTCGTGAGGATCCCAACCTCCTGCGGAACCACCGGTAGAATCTCTGCCTTCAAGAGTGTACCAAAAAACTTGACCAAGAGCTGTTGCATCTGGTCCAAGTGTCGGTGAGACACCTTCCGGAAGTACTCCCGCTGAAAGAGAGTTTAGTTTTTCAAGCACCCTCGTCCTACTCCAGTAGTATTCTACTTTCTCATCAAAGATGATGGCAATAAACGATAAGCCAAACATTGAAGTGCTTCTTACCGACTTTACGCCGGGTAATCCAAGTAATGAAGTTGTTAAAGGGTAGGTAATTTGATCCTCAACATCCTGAGGACTGCGACCCATCCATTCTGTGAATACAATTTGCTGATTTTCACCAATATCAGGAATGGCATCTACAGGAACCGGGTCCCTAGGTAAAAAATCAACATTCCAGTTAAATGGTGAAGTTACAACTCCCCATACAACCAGAACTGTGAGAATAAGTATTGTGACAAGCTTATTCTCCAAAAAATATTTTATTATTTTGTTGAGCATAATATTTGGTTTAATGAATTTTTGATTGCGTTGGTACAATCTACCTGCTGACCTACTGAATTCAGTAAGGTCGTCATTCTTCATTTACACTCAATTAAGGAACGATTGAAATAGAACTTGAACGTCTTTTTCAATCAGTGGGGGAGATTTGTAAGCAAATAAATTTTCTGCTTGTTTTGGAAAATGATTAGTCGAAATAGAGGTATACAGATAAAAAACAATAAAGTCAAAGTTTAATATGACTTGCTGAACATCTTTAACAAAATCATCTGTAGTTTGAATATTCTGATACCTATCTTCACAGCATGGAACAGAATTAATCAGGTCATTGGGATTTTCGCTTTTGTGCTCATTTTGGCAATCACTTTTAATTGAGGACATACCACAATCAATTACGGATTTCCCAAGAATAATCTCAGAATTATTGGCTACACCACCACAAAAGTGAGTTCCAATGGTCAGGTACATATGGCTGGCCATTAGAATTACCGATAATATTATGGCGAGAGTCCTCTTCATTTATTCTAAAACATAAAAGTATAAAAAATGTTTAAAAATCCACTTAGTATGATTTTTCTAACGCAATTTCTTCAGGATTTCTGCCGGTAATGCATCTTTGTGCACCAAAACAGAGATGGTTTTTGCCTTAACGTACTCCCTTGATAGGTGATTATAACCTCCAAAGCGGTTGATTTCGGGCTTCCATGAGTTCTTTACTATGTAGTAAGTTGTGCCATTCTTGTCCTTTGCAGTTCCAATTAGGTGCATAAGGTGGTCATCTGTGGTCACGAAGGTTTCATAGCCCTTTTGGCGAGATGTTGCGTCAGTATTGACCTCCTTGTATATCCTGTTAAAAGAGAGTTTGGAACCCTCCTCAGAAGCAAGCTCCTCTGCAGTTGGCAAAACCGCAATGCCGACTTTGTCTGAATAGCTTTTCTCGCTCATATCCCCATCCCAGCTGACGGTGAATCCTTTCTCTATTGAGTTGTCTATGACTTGCATAAATTCGTCAAGGGGGAGGTTGTAATATAGTCCTCCATTCCAGTTGTCCGGAATCTCCAGCAAAAATTCTTTGTAATAAGGGTGATGGGTAAAGCTTGTGAGAAAAATGTAATCGTTTGTGTTAAGTCCCAGGCTTTGGTAGAAACTCCAGGGAGTATATTCTCTTCCTTTATAGGTGAACTTCTGTGGTACCTTTCCCAGATAGATATCCAGCAAAGAGTTCAAAAGCTTGTCGAACTCCATGGTTACCTCTTTATTTTTAACTGGTACGGCTGCGATTGCATTTACATATTCGTTCAACAAGGTATGATTGTGGGTAGGGGAGTTGTAGTTAATTCCGCTGTAAACCTCCTCAGGTACAATTCCATGCTCATTAACAACATCAAACATCATGTTTGAGAGGCTGCCCTCTTGCAGGTTTCCCTTCCCTCGTTTTAAATAATTATCCTTTACACGATTAATATAATTGTAGCGTACTGTGTGCATCTCCGAGAGATCAAATTCACCTTTGCCCATTCTTATAAGTTCAGATTCAAAAAACGAAGTTGTCGCAAACGACCAGCATGTTCCGGTTACAGCCTGATCCTTTACCGGAGTGGCAGGTAGCATTTTGGTGTAAGAAAACTGATATACAGGGCATTTCCCGGTAATCTGACTGTTGGATTGTTTGGGAAAAGTCAGAGCAGCAGTGGCAAGAAGAATTGTAAAGAGTTTTTTCATGGCGGTCTTTTGATTTATTCAAGGCAAGATACAGAAAAATCGGAAAAGCACCCTCAAATGCATCTGTCGATTGATTTTTACTTCTAAAAATAGGCATTAACTGTTTTTCTACTAATTTTGTGTAATAATTACAAAAACAGAACTGATGGACGGTAAGTTTACATATGACTATCCCAGAGCAGCGCTTACCTCAGATTGCGTCGTGTTTGGATTTGATGGTGAAACCCTTAATATATTGCTTGTTCAGCGAGGGGCAGAGCCTTTTAAAGATAACTGGTCACTACCCGGAGGTTTCTTGAGAATGGATGAGACAATAGAAGAGTGTGCGGAGAGAGAATTGAAAGAGGAGACAGGCATCTCAGGTGTATTTATGAGGCAAATCAAAACATTTTCATCTATTGACAGAGACCCAAGAGGGCGTGTTATTACTGTTGCATTTTACGCGCTGATTAATCCTTATCTTTTTAACAGAGTAAAAGTTACAGGAGGTGAGGATATTACCGATGCCGGATGGTTTCCGATAGAGAGTGTACTAGCCGACGCATCACTTGCTTTTGATCATCATGAGATAATATCAGAGGCAATCGAAAAGCTAAAACATGAGATACGACATTACCCAATAGCATTTGAACTGCTGGATAAGTATTTTACAATCAAACAGCTTCAGACAGTTTATGAAAGTATTCTAAATACAAAATTTGACCGTGGCAATTTTCAAAAGAAGATGGTGGGAAGGTCAGAAAATGTGACAGTTGTAAAAAAAGGCACAAAATCCCGAAAAGAACAAAGGAAGAATACCGGTGTCCTGATTGACTCAGGTGAGGTAGTAAGTGGGGTAAAACACAAACCTGCAAAAATCTACAGTTTTGACCGCACCCGCTTCGAACGACTTGTTAAAAAAGCCGATTTTACGTTTGATTTCTAATCAATCGCTACCAAATATTCTTATACTCTGTAATAATTAGATCATTTCCCTTAGTAACGTAAAGAATCTTGAGCCATCAAGGTTACATTTTTATTTTCAAAATTATACAGCTTAACAAAGGTTTGTGTAGAAGTATCTTTGCCCTGAGGTGTTATAACTATAAAATGTGTAGTGGTTCTCTTAGGATTGTGATCTATCCATGTTCCTGAATTTGCATAGATACATTTTTGTCCGTGATTATCTTCGGAAGGAATTATTGTGGGAACATGTGAGTGTCCGAATATAACAATTCTTTTATCTGAATCAGGATTCAAAAAATACTGAGATTTTGCCTGGTTATCTGTCTCTGTTGCACTGGCAGCGTTAGAAATAGCCTGTAAAACAGGAATATGAACATTTACACGATTAAGTGTTTGCCTTTGATCCCATGAATCTTGAATCCCTTTATAAAGATTGACATCAATATAACCACCTGCAGTTTCCTGAAATGGTAAGACATCGTTTACAGAAAATGTTCCTGTAAATCCATCTACATTTGTAACAAAAATATTTTCATCAAACTTGTTTGTAATAGTAAAAAGATTAACAGACCACTCCCATAATTTCCAATAAGCAAAAAGTAAATCCTGGCTTTCATTTCCGGATGAATTTTTGGTAACAACAGGTACGATATCTGCAGCGGCTGGTTTCTTTTGAGCTACGTGCAGAGCTGCCAGCCTTGTAAAAAAGTAACCCGGAGGCGTAATGGTGCCAGGGGCAATATCCTGGTTAGAAATTGGGTCAGGAGCGCAAAAAAAGTTGTAACGGTGGCCGTGTTCAATTGCAATCTCAGGGATGCCAACCGGTGAATATGTGCCTAATCCCAGTTCAGGATCTCTCTTCTGGTTTATGCCCGGAAGGATTAATCTGACACTCTCTTCTGTAACAGTCAAATCATGGTTACCCGGTACATATGTTACTAAAATCTTCTTCTCTTTGATAATGCTGTTTAAAACATCAATTACCCCTTTATTGGCAGCCGCAATGCGTTTTACAAAATCCGCCTGATCCTTACCCTGATATGTGTCAATTGTAGCTGGCACAAACCACTCATCAAGCAAATCTCCGGCAATTACAAGCTCTTTTACATTAGGAGATTTTTTTAGCCGTTTTAGGAATTCTTCAAGGAGTCCAAGGTTTTCATTACATTCAGCATAAGCAAGGTCTGCTCCAAGATGAATATCACTTATAACTACAATCATATTCCGTTCTTTGCCTCCATTGTCAAACGGGTTTATCCCATTCCATGGAGAATCATGCTTATTACATGAGGTAAATACTCCAAACAACGACATTACTAAAAAAAGGCTCAATAATCTCAAAACAAATTTCATATTACACTTACTTAATTAAATTTTCTACATGTAAATCTTTTCAAGACCACCTAGCCATTGCTTAGAGAATAATGGTTTGCTTAGAATATTATGGTCTATATTGATTCCATAAAAGTACGAATTATTTGCTAACCATCCCTAATTATTTATTGATAAGCACTATTCGTGTTTCAAGCATCATAAATTATTTTACTAAAGGTGTAAATTGCAATGTAAGGTAAATACATAGTAATTATAATTCTGTAAAAATTTTTTTGTTGAAGTTCAAACTGATAAAAGATGTGCTACTATAAGTGATTTAGAAGAATTGTCTAAATTGCGTGCAAAAACAAATCCTGCCAACAATTCTTTTATGGATAAAATCAGCACATTGCTAAGAAGTATTGAACCAATCATTTCATTAACTGAGGAGGAATTCCAGGTATTCTTTGATTTATTTGAAGTAAAAACGCTTGGGAAAAATGAGTTTTTACTAGAGGAGGGTCAGATTTGCAATTTTATTGGTTTGGTGAACCATGGAGTACTGATTTATTATAAATCCTTATACAATGGCAATGAAATAACAATCGATTTTGCTTTTGAAGGAGATTGGGTAACATCAAACGAGAGTCGTTTGAGTAATTCTCCATCACTAATTAATATTAAGGCAATTGAAAATTCTGAATTATTGGTTATCAAACAGCAGACCTTGTCCGATTTATATATAAAAAACCCAAAAATTGAAAGACTTGGCAGAGTTTTAACAGAACAGGCATTTTTGAAAATTATTCGGCAGAGTGTAGATTTACAAGTGCTTACTGCAACAGAGCGCTATGAAAACCTATTACGCCAGTTTCCTGAAATTCTTCAAAGGGTTCAACTTTATCATATTGCAAATTTTCTGGGTATAGCCCCACAGTCATTAAGCCGGATCCGTAAAGAATTATTCGATTGAGAGTATTTGATAACAAATGTGAAGTAATTTAACTGATTTTCCGACCGAACTTTGTATCATAATTTTTTAAACATTATGATATGAAAAAATACATCTTACTTATAGTTGCAGTGTTTTATGTTGCAACAACAATTTCAGCACAATCGGATTTACCTGAAGCA
>Ga0208246_1002014_pt1 | contig 10129 bp, 5 predicted proteins | sample RifOxyD2_FD_184039 | JGI IMG/M metagenome (GOLD analysis project Ga0208246, IMG submission 184039) | Soil microbial communities from Rifle, Colorado - Rifle Oxygen_injection D2 (SPAdes) | ecosystem: Environmental > Terrestrial > Deep subsurface > Rock core/Sediment | place: Rifle, Colorado...
AGCAATTTTTTAGCTTGTGTTTTAGAGAGGAAGATTTGTCTTTGGTTATTGAGTTCATACTCTTTTACACCCTTACAAGGGTTATAGTCTTGCAGAAGTTCAAAGTAATTGGCAAGTTTGTAAGCGTTGCTTAGAAAAATAAGAAATTTATTTGCTGTTCCTTTTGAGAGGTTCTTTTTATGGAGCATATTACTATGGTGGCTCATTACATCTATTTTTTTAAGTTCATTCATGGGCATAGTTGCTAAGTCTGAGAGAATATGGTTTTTAAAGATGCTTATATTTGTTTCATAGCTTTTTATGTGGGTCTTGATGTAAGGGAGATAGTAGCTATCGTAGAACTCTTGGAATGTTATGGGTGGCTTCTCTTTGGGTTGTGATGGTGGCTCGGGGTTGTCTTGATTCTCTTTTAAGCTGTGGTACTTCTCTTTAGCTTCTTGGAGACTTATATCTGTGGTTGTTCCTATGCGTATCATCTTTTGAGAGTTGTTTTCTCTGTATCTGTAATAGTAGATTTTACTTCCTGTGTTTTTTACTTCAAGCATCAAGCCTGTGAGGTCACTATCGAAGTATTGCTCTTTTGCTTTATCGGTTGGCGGTTTTAGTCGTTTGATGAAGTCGGTGGTAAGTCTTAGTTTTGGCATCTTTTTTCTTCCTTTTTTTAGTCTATTTCTAGTCTGTATTTACTTTAGCCGACCGCTTAGGAATGTAGGTGGCTGTTTTGGGAGTATATTTAACTCTCAAAAACCTTGTCAAGTAGGCTCTGCCGACCAATTGCCGACCAAATGAAACTCCATTTATACAAAAAAGTGTCTCTTAATCCTAAAGGGGGTTTTGGGACACTTTGAGATGATGTGAAATGTCGATGACATGGTAGTTTGAGGTGTCTCATAATAGTTTTGGGACAGTGAGACAGTTTTAGCCAACCAGATTGCCGACTTTTAAGCGGTATTGAAGTTTAAAAGAATTTTTGGAATTTATGGAAGTGTTACGGATGGTAGCGAAGAGGGAAATTAGTTTTTTTCTTTATATCTTTTCTTATGTTAAAATAATGTTATTTGTTAAGAGGTTTTGGAGAGTTTTCTTTGTTCTTTTTTTAAAGAACCAAAAGTTTATATTTTAGGTTTAGTTAAGTTGCCAGAAGCTCTAGGATTGACGAAATGAGCTTAAATAATGATTTGTATTGATGAAAGTGTTTTATGGGTTGTGGTGGAGATATGAGTAAAAATAGAGTAGAAATGAAAAAAGCCTCACCAACTCCTAAGAGAAAGTGAGGCTGAAAGTTTAGTAACTTTTTTTGTGTTTCACCTCGTGGAGAGGTGGAACGATTACGGCTTAACCAGCCATTTATCTGCCTCTATGTAGAAGATTGGTTGTAAGTGGTAGCCGTCTAGGTGCCATTTTTTATTTGATCTACCATCTTCGCCTACCGTTGCAGTGTAAACATCTAAAAAGTTCCATTCTTTTTCTAAAGTAAGCTCTTTTAGTTTCTCATTAACCTGTTTTATCATATTTAAAAAGCCTGCTTCATCTTTTGGGTCTTTGTCACCTTCTAGCGCATAGGCAGGTGCTGGGATGCCTTGGATGGTTACCGATGAAAGATTTTTATCTTTTAGGTTTTCATAGAGAAATTCTATGTATCCGCCTACGGTGTTATCTATTATCAAATCTAAGTTTTTCTCTTTTTTTAGATGTACTTGCCATATTCCTTCGTCTGGTCTTGTGTCGATTTCGCCTATGGTGAATAATATATCAGCTTGAGGTTTTAAATAATATATACTTTCTTGCAAAAACTTTGATTGAAGTGATTTTTTTGGATTAGATAAGTGGTACATTTTGATACCCATAACAAACATTGATATCCCTTTTTTTATTCCGCCCATCCATTCAAAATAAAAATTTGCTAGAGATAATGAGTGAGATTCACCAAATATGAATAGTTCTTTGTGTGGCATAATTTTATTAAATTCATAATAGTTTTTATTATTTTGCCAAACGACACAAAGTGATAAAATATACATATAAAATATTTGATAATGCTTAATATTGTCATTAATAATATTTATATACTGATGCAACTCATTAGCAATCTTGTAAGCCTTAATGTAGTCTCCATTAATCCAAGAAAAAATGATGCCATAACATCCAATAGTTCCTTTCTGCATCAAATTATTTGGTACTGAATTCAGTGCAAAATCAAACCTTTTAAAAAAGTACTCTTTTCCTTGTGGTAATGTCATAGATAACTGAAGCCATTTATCCAAAATAACCATATCAAAAAAATTATTTTGAACAATTTTATCATATGTCGCAAGTGCATCTTTAAATTTCAAATCTTCTATCAGATGAAAAGCATATTTACTAAGTAAAAAAGATGATTCATTATTAGATAGGTTGTTATAGTTAATTATATTCGTCTTTAAAGAAAGTCCAATGGATAGGTAGTCATCAGAAAGTAAATATGCATTGGATAATAAAAATTCTTTTAGATATGACAAATTACAATGATTATGCTGAAGAGATTGCAAGAGTGCTATTTTTACATAATCTTCTATTTTATTTTTTGCAATACTCTTTTCCAATAGTAATATTTGTTTTTTATCTTGTAAGCCTCTACCTAGATACTCTATATTGAGCCACGTGTTCATCCATTTAGGTTGATTTTTAGGTACATGAGATAAGTAATATTTCATTTTTTTTATATCACCTAAGGAGATATAACTATAAGTAATTGCAAAATGAATAAGAGGATCTGAAAGTAGTGGTGGGAAATGATTAAGAATCTTTACGCTTTCAAAATTGTCACTCCACCAGCCAGAAAGCATCATTGCTTTAAGAGCCAATAGAATCTGTTTTTGAATTGATATTGAAAAATCATAATTGACATTTTTTACTAAATCATATAGGTCATTCCACCTATACGATTTTAAAAGAGATATAATTTCCGTATCCGTTAAAGTTTGCAAACTCGACCATCTCTTATTTTAAAAATGTAAATATATTTAATTCACCATAGATTTTTTAATAAATAATTCTAATTAATTACTTATTAAAAAACCCTACTCCAAGGAGGAGCAGGGAATTTGAAGTAAAAAAATTTACTATTGTTAAAAACTACAGTAAAGTAATTCCATCCATTGTACCAGAAGAAACTTCTGTAGCATTTGTAATGGTACCCACAAGAGTTACTGCCCAAGTTACACCAGCTGTAGCATCAGTGTCTTGAACATAATAAATATTATAGTTGTTAACAGTTGCATCAGCCGTACCATCAGCATCTGCTGAAACAAAAATTACTGCTTTCTGATTGTTAACAAGTTTTATTTTGCTTGTAGCTGTATCTGTAGCGATATCAGCAGCTACTAGATCTCCAGTGTGATTAAACACTACACCACCTTCAGTTGTCGAGAAATCGGCAGCACCTGTTACAAAATTAACAGCAGTAGTTGTAATACCAACACTAGAGCCAATAAATGCGCTAAAGTCCATAGAATCACTTGTAAAATCAAACTCATTAATAATATCTGCATCATTCCCTGCAGCTGTAGCAGCAAAAACAACGGTATCTGCAGTTAATGCATTCAATGTAATTGTATCAATTCCATCTCCACCCGCAATTGTAATGTCGTCATTTGTTGTATCAAAAGCACTACCAGCAGCATTAGCTAATGCACTACCTGTGTATGTTACAGAAGCAACTGTAAAATCACTAATGTCAATTGTATCTGCAGTTGCATCACCAACGATTGCAAGTACAGAACCAGTAACATCTGCTGTTGAGTTAATAGCCAATGTCAAACCAGTCACTTGATCACTATCAACAGTCAATGTTTTTGCATCCGTAATAACGATTTGCTCAATATTTGCGAGTGAAGCATCCGCAACAGCAGAAGAAGCGGTTGTTGCATGGTATTTAAATCCTTCGATTGAAGTATCACCTACAGCTAAGATCGTATCTGTACCCGCAGAAGCACCCTCAACGATAATATCAGCTTCACCACCGTCAATAGTTGCATAAGTATCATTTCCAGCTCCACCGATTGCAGTGTCGATATCATTTTCTCCATCTACTTTAGCCGTAACGATATAATCCGCATTAGCACCACCAGTAATAGTTGAAGCTGCATCACCACCTAATATTTTAGAGAAATCATAGTTTGTTGCAGTAACAGTGATTGTATCAGCAGCATTTGAAGTTACATCGTTGTCTATTGTCAATGTGTTATCACCGATACCATAATCACCGCTTGCAGTGATAGATGTGTTTGTTGCAACACCTGTAATTGTAATAGCATCATTACCTATACCACCTGTTACAGCAGCTGTGAAAGTTGTTGAAGCAGCTGCAGCAGTAATAGCTACTGTGTTATTTTGTAATTCAGAAAGAGCAACTGTAGCTGAGTTAAGTGCAGTGATAGTTCCATATGTAGTACCAGCGATTGTGTTACTTACATCTAAATTAACTGTTTTACCAGCAATTGTACTTAAAGATACAGCACCAACAGTACCATCAAGAGCAACAGTTACATCACCAGTTACACCAGCAGAAAGAGCATCTAAAGCAAATGTGCTTGAAGAAGCATTTGTAATTGACACTGTACCAGTTGCTGTAATAGCACCAACATCTACGGCACCAACAGTCCCTGTTGTATCAATTGTAGCTGTTGCAGTTGAGATTGTATCAACATCATATGCACCTGCACCACTGTTAGTTAATGTTACAAGACCTGTAGCAGTGATATTTGAAAGGTCTACAGCACCAGCAGTTCCTGCAGTTGTTACAGTAACATTTTTACCAGCAGCCGTACCAACACCATCAGCATTGATATGACCAACAGCTAATGCACCAGTCATTTCAGAAGCTTCGATTGTGATGTCATATCCAGCACCAGTATCTACAGTGCCTAGTGTTACGCCACCTTTCATTCCGCTTGCAGTAACATTCATACTGTAAGCATTGTCACCACCAAGATTTACAGAAGCAAATGATGAAGCAGTTGTTCCTGCAGTTGCATTAGTAACACCTGAACCAGCGATAGTTAAAGTAGCAATATCAGCCATAGTAACACCAGTAAATGCACCATCGTTAACTGTAATATCAGCAACTTGAACAGCTGATAAATCTGAACCAGTCATTGTGAATGCTTTAGCAGAAGTAACTGTTAGGTTCTCTAGAGCTGCACCTTGTAAATCGATAGCACCTGCAGTTGAGTTGTTTGTAATAGTAGCTTCTGTAGCAGCGTCAACTGTGATAACTGCAGCAGCAGTTTCACCGATTTGACCATCAATTACCGCAGTAAAAGAAGTAGCCGCAGCTGCAGTGATAGCTCCATCAAAAGTTGTTAATTGAACAGGTGTAGTTGCTGAACTCATACCGCTTGCAACATTCAATGCTACAGAAGTAGCTACTGCTGCAGTAATAACAGCATCTGTATCAATATATTGACCAACATTAACCGTCAAGTCACTTGTTCCAGTCAATGTAAAATCAGCTGCTGAAGCTCTTTCTGTTTTAGCAGTAACATCTGCTGCTACTACTGAGAAATTTAGAGTAGTTGCACCTGTATGAGTAGATGACAAGTCACCAGCATCAACAGTTGCACCGATTGCATTGATTGTCAAATCACCTGCATTCATACCAACAAATGATGTAGCATCTGTATTTGCAGCCACTGTACTTACGGTAGTGATACCTGAAGTATTCGTTCCTGAGAATATCAAGGCACCAGTTACAGCAGTTAAAGCTACAGTTTCAACACCGCTCATTGCATATTGTACTGTTTTAGCACCTGAAGTAACAGCAAGTGAGTCTGCACCGTCTCCACCAGAGATAGTTCCATTTGCCAACATATCAGCAGTATCAAGAGTGATAGTATCGGCACCTGAACCAGTAGCAACACTTGTCAAAGCATTTGCTGCAGCTGCAGTTGTATCAAGAGTAATAACACCTGTTGATTCTGAAGCATCTACTGTTGTCGTTGTTGTTGAAACAGCTGTGACTTTAACATTACCAGATCCAGCAATATTCAATGTTGTTGCAGTACCACCAAATGCAAGAACATTTGTACCAGTAGCATTGACATTGATAGTTTCCATGCTTGTTAAAGTTGAAGTTACAGCAGCCTCTTCATTTGTAGAAGTTGTAGCAACATTATCAGCTGTACCAACATTTGTTACATTGAAAGTCATAGCATCTGCAGTACCAGCAAGTGCAACGAACGTAGTATCCATAGCAGTCGAGAATGTTCCTGAAGCTTGACCTGTTACAGAAACAGCTGCGATTGCGCTCATGTCAGAGATAGAAACACCTGCATTTGTTGCATCGATAGTATAAGCTGTAGCACCTGTGATACCTGTAGCATCAAAGGTTCTTGCTACTGTACTAGCATTTGTAAGAGCAATATTTTCAACATTTGAAACTGCACCAGTACCAGTCATACCTGTGAATGAAGAGTTCATAGTGATGTTCATAGTGTCTGTACCAGCTCCACCATCAATAATGTCTGTAGTGTCAAAAGTCTTAGCAGAAGTTAAAGTTGAAGTTACACCGTTGATAGTGTCATTATTAGCAGTACCAGTTACAGTCTCGGTACCTGTAGTCAACGTGAAAGTGTGTGGAACTAAAGTAACGATAGCAGCCTTAGCTGTATCAACTGTAGAAGCAACATGAGTAACTGTTAAAGCACCAGTAGGCTTGTTAGCAGAGTTAAATGCAGTTGAAGTAGCATAGTCAGCTGGAGCTGTAGCTAAAGTAGTTGCAGTATAGTCAGAAACCGCTACACGGTTAGTAAATTGGTTTGAAGCATCTGTTGGAGCTGTTGCTTGGATTGTTACAGCTGAATTGATAAGCTCAGATACAACGAAACCTCTTGAGTTTGCCGGATTTGAAAGAGCATTTACCCAAAAGTCAACACCTGCAGTGTCTTGAGCATAAGTTTTACCAAGTGTATTTAGGTAGATGTATTCTACGAATGCTTGATTAGAAAGCGTTCCACCAAAGTATGTTGTAGCAGCAGTAGTTGCTAACATAGCGTTTGCAGCAGTAGTCATGTTTGATTCTGCTTGCCAAAATGTATTGCCTTCGCCTTCAGACGCTCTTCCGAATAAAGATACATAGAGTTGTGATACTTGTGTTTGTGTTAAAGCCATTTTGTTTCCTCCTTAAGGAACCTAAAAAAATTTTTGTAATTAATATAAAGCATACCGCTAAAAGGCTAGCCATAAAATAGGTGCACCATTTAATGGGAACCATTATTAGACCGTAAAACTATATACAATCACCTCACTATCGATAGTATTATAAAAATACTTGCCGCTATTTTAACATACAATCCTTAAATAATGCATATTTGGATATTTTTTACTTTAAGAATATCGCACTTTATTTACATGCTTCTCAACAAACAGTATGCCAATGTAACTTATGAATAGTGAGATAAGTAACACAAATAATAGATAGCGGTAGGAGTGGCTTAAAGGTATGCCCATGTAGTTTAGTATCCATATAGATAGAAAATGGCTTAAAAACACGCCATAGGAGAGCGAACCTAGAAGAGCATTGTATGGAAGTTTTTGTTTTACTTTTGAGATACCATAGACGAGAGGAACGCCTACTAAAAATCCTATGAGTGTTTCTCTGGTGTAAGTTGGGCTAAAAGAGTTGTTTATGTAAAAGACGGCGGCTACTATGAGTATAACACCGTATATGAGAAGAAGATAGTATCTATGATGAGAGGAAGTGCTTGCCCTTTGGATGGCAGCACCTGCGGCGAAAATGAAATAGACTCCTATGATAAATCTGTATCCGAAATAGTCGGGGTGGAGAATGGAGAGGTTGGCTACGGTGTAGATGACTAGAGAAAAAATTATGAAAAAATAGTTAAAGAGCTTAAACCTGATGCCGATAGCCAGAAGGATATACGCTTGAAGTTCCGTGGCTAGCGACCATGCGGGAGGAATGAGCCACCAGTCGCCGTTTATGGTTTTTAGGATGCCAAAATCGGCATACATAAAAAAGTTGAGAGGGATAATAAGGGCGTTGCCTAGTACGGCGGTGAGTGAGTAACTCGGGTTGGAGTAGGATGTGAGCGTTATGAAGATGAGAGTGAGTGCACATACATAGAGATAGAGAGGAAAAACTCTCAAAAGTCTATCTTTGTAGAAATGAAAAAGTTTGTATTTGGAGTTTGGAAGTATGTCGTTGTAGATGTGAGATACGACAAAACCTGCCAATATGTAAAAGACGACTACTGCCATAACGCCCGGACTTAGGGTGAAAAAGCTTACTCCTGTGTGGGAGAGAACTACCATAATGGCTAGAATGAATCTTAAGTAGCCGAACATTTTAATCTGCCTTGTTGTTAAAGTGGTGTTTCATTTGTCTATTGCCTTTTTAAATGTCCACTGTTTTTGGAGTGTAAATGTTAGAACTGGGCTTATGAAGATGACTAGCATAAGTCCTATGAGGTAGTGCCAGTGCATCCACTCGGCAAAGCTTGATAAAAGAACTGTGGCTAATAGAGCAAAAGAAGATGCTAGTAAAAAGCGTTTGTAACGGCTTAGAGAGGCTGCTGCTTTGAACGTGTAGCGAGAGTTTAGAAAATAGGAAATAGTGTTTGCTACGAAAAAAGCCAAAGTATTGGCTAGTGTGGGGTGTACTTGGAAGAGTTCCACAAAGGCTATGACTGACATAGCATGTGTGAGGGTGTTAAATACTCCGATGATAGCGAAGAGCAAGAACTCTTTTTTTACTTTAGCTGGCATGGGTGTCTGACTCTTGCGTGGTATAAAATTTGCGTACTATGAAGGATGGTCTGTTTTTGCTCTCTACATAAATGCGTCCTATGTACTCGCCTAATGTTCCTATGCTTATGAGCTGGATGCCGCCCATAAAAAGAATGGAAACTAAGATGGATGGGTAGCCTGCTAGGTCTGAACCGAAGAACATGGTTTTGATGATAATATAGAGTGCATAAAGCAGAGAGAGCGTTGCTATGAAAACGCCTGTGTATGTCCACACTTTTAGCGGTGCGGTGCTGAAACTTGTTATACCCTCTAGTGCAAAATTCCATAGTTGCCATGTTTTGAACTTGGAAGTACCGTGAAGTCGTGGGGCTACTTCGTAAGAAATAGTGATGGTTTTAAAGCCTACCCACGCAAAAAGTCCTTTCATAAAACGGCGGTTCTCTTTTAGGGTGTTGAGAGCATCGACTACCGATCTGTCCATGAGGCGGAAGTCACCTACATCTGAGGGTATTTCGATATCTGAAATCTTGTTGTGGATTTTGTAAAAAAACTGTGCCGTTACCCTTTGGAGGGGGCTGTCTGTTTCTCTGCTTGTGCGTTTTGCCAAAACCACCTCATAGCCCTCTTCCCAAAGAGAGAGCATGTCTAAAATAAGATGAGGCGGATGTTGTAGGTCTGCATCTATGGGGACGATGGCATCGCCTGTAGCGTACTGCAGTCCTGCGGAGAGAGCTGACTCTTTGCCAAAGTTGCGTGAAAAGTCTACGATTTTTAGAAATGGGTAAATTTTTTGAAGCCCTATAAGCTTAAGAAGTGTTGCGTCTTGGCTTCCATCGTTAATGGCTATCACTTCTAGGCGGTACTTTGCATCCGCAGTCATAAAAATATCGTTTAGCGTTTGGATAAAAAGCTCTATGGACTCTTGCTCGTTGTAACATGGAACAATTAGGGATAATGTTTTCATTGTATTTTCTCTGGATTTATTTTTTTACATACCGTAACAACATCTAGCGTAGAGCATGTTATGGTTTGCTCATTTTTGAAAAAGTTTTTTATTTCCTCCTCAGTGTATTCGCCTTTTGCGAAAAGGTAGGCGGAGTTGTTGAAATCGGAAGTTTTTATTTCGGATAAAACATCATTGCAATCCGGTTGGTAGCGTGCTATGTAGCCTGTATTTAGAGTAATCTTGTTTTGTGAAGCATAGAGCATAGTGGGCAGGATGGTGTCATGTGGCGGAAGTTTAGAACATCGAAATTTTGGGTAGAAGTAGATATGTTTGACCTCATCGCCCAGTCTGTTTTTCCAGTTTTGCAAATCTATGATATCGGTTGTTTTTCTATTGGCTGTGTTGGTGAATAAAATATGTCTCTCTTTTAAATCTACG
>Ga0208246_1002017_pt1 | contig 10123 bp, 10 predicted proteins | sample RifOxyD2_FD_184039 | JGI IMG/M metagenome (GOLD analysis project Ga0208246, IMG submission 184039) | Soil microbial communities from Rifle, Colorado - Rifle Oxygen_injection D2 (SPAdes) | ecosystem: Environmental > Terrestrial > Deep subsurface > Rock core/Sediment | place: Rifle, Colorado...
CTCGAGCACTGGATTCATTATGGCGATCACGTCCCCCCCCTCCTTGCCGATGAGTCCAACTCGACGCTTGATCTCCTCCGCTTTGGCAAAGGTGATGCCCATCGATTTTGAGAGCGCGGTCGTCAGATCCTGAGACCCCTTACTTATGGTGCGCGACACCTTGAGTACACCGAAGTCCACCACGGATACCTTCGTGCTTCCCGCCCCAAGATCGAGCACAAGCACGGGCAAGAGGTCGTGGCCGAGCACTGCACGTACAGCACTAAACATCTCGATCTCAAAGCCTCCGGTCTGGAGCTCGTTTTTGACGACAATCTCTTTGTACTGATTGATGATCGTGTTGTGGATTGCCACCAAGAGTACTTCGACGGTGGTCGATGGTGCCGTCGCAGGAGTCGTCGCGTCTATCGGTCCCTCGGTCTCCGGCTTGGGCACTACCCACCAATCGAGCGCCACCTCAGAGATAGGCACCGGCACGTATTTGCGTGCTTCGATGGGAATCATCTGATTAATGACACTCTCCTGGTTGGCCGGTATGTCAATCAACGTAAGGAAGCTCGAGCGCAAGGGGATCGATAGGGCCGCGCGCTTCGTCGTTACGTTGGACTCACGAAACACATCGGTGATAGCTTCGCTAATCTTTGCCGAAGGCAGATTCGTGGCTTGCCCGATCTCTTGCTTCGCATACGGACCAAGGGCGATCTCACCGTACGTCTCAAGTACCGCATGGCCTTTATCTTTGCGCACCTGCACCACCTTGATCGACGAGGAACCGATATCAATGCCGACAACGCTTTTATTTTCTGCTTGGAAAAGACCTAAGTTTTTGAAATCAAAAAACTTCGTGAAGGAATTTGTCATAGCGTCATGCAAGTCTCGTTAAAAGTATATCACAGCAAACGAGAATGACGTGCGAAAAATATGGCTACTTATCCACAAGCGCCACTACTGTGACAAAACACAAAGCGTCCAAAGCACAGAACTCCAAAAGGGCTCGTGGAATTCTGTCATCCCGGAGTAGGCGCGAGTCTAGGCTCGTGGCTGTTTGCTATACTTGCGCCCATGAATGGGCAAACGTTTCTGCACTTTTTCACCTCCTATCTTTTCCCTGAGTACTGCATCGGCTGCGGAAGCGAGAGCACCCTCCTTTGCAGTCCGTGCCTTGGCCGTGTACCGAAGGCGGAGGATCCACCACAGACAAACATGTTTAGCATGTTCCCCTACCACCACGCTGTAATGAAGCAGGCCATAGGACTTCTGAAGTACAAGAATAGTAGATCACTCGCACGAGTCTTCGGCCATGCGGCTGCGGACTATCTCCAAGAGCTCCTGGGAGAGGAGCAGCTCTTCCACGCCAAGTCCGTGCATGAGCCTTGGCTTATACTACCCATTCCCCTCGCTCCTCATCGATTAAAGACACGCGGCTATAACCAGGCAGAGCTTATCGGCCAAGCCCTCACTGAGCATCTTCCGGACGGACTTGTCTTTATGGACACCACTGTCCTTTATAGGAATCGGGAAACTTCTTCGCAGGTTTCTATAAAGGACAGAAGGAGCCGCCTTCAAAATCCGCGTGGTAGCTTTGTGATGCGTGCCGGCGACCTGGTGCGCCGCCGACACGTGATTATCCTCGACGACGTCATCACTACCGGCGCCACCATGCGAGAAGCGATGCGGGTGGTCCAAGCCGCCGGTGCCCGCCGCGTGCTTGGGTTTTCCATAGCACACTAGTGCCGCTACTGTGGCAAAGCACAAAGCATCCAAAGCACAGAACTCCAAAAGGACCCGTGGGACGCAACACATCCACACCAGGGATCTTCTGGAGTTTTTGCACATGCCAAGACATATGCTTGCTATATACTGTAAACATAACCATGAACAAGCGACTTACCTGGAATCTCGAGATGGATGCGCTCCTTATTGGCGTAAGTGTCGTCGTTGCTGTAGCACTCGTGTGGTCAGGGGTATTGCCCACGTTCCTCGCAAGCCTTGGTGGCGGCGAGCTCCTCAGTAGCTTTATCGCGGGGCTCTTCTTTACCTCGGTCTTTACCACCGCCCCTGCCATCGCAGCTCTTGGTGAGATAGCACAGGTGTACCCACCCGTGTTTGTCGCCGGCATTGGCGCCCTGGGGGCAGTCCTTGGAGATCTCGTCATCTTCCGCTTTATGCGCGACAGATTTGGCGATCACTTGAACGCACTCCTGCGCGCGGAGGGCCTCCTCAAGCGCACGCACACCCTCTTGCATCGCAAGTTCTTCCGCTACTTCACCTTCCTCGTTGGCGGACTTATCATCGCATCGCCATTACCCGACGAGCTTGGCGTGAGTCTCCTCGGCTTTTCCAAAGCACGCACCTCGTTTTTTCTTCTCACCTCCTACACCTTCAACTTCATCGGCATTTTCCTCATCGGCACCGCCGCACGATTGCTGTAAGGTGCCCTGCCGAACACCGCCCACGCACATTGACATTTACTAATTCAATGCTATTATTTTTATCAGATTTGTTACCTCCAGTTATTCCCGCCGCTGTGCAGCGACTAGTTGGTCAACATGTGGCCGCCTGATCGCTGCACGACGGTTAACCTAGCTTACCGAGAAAGGAAGGCGGAGATCCATGAAAGACATTGTAAGGTCGGTGCGAGACCACCTCACAGCCACCGAAGAGGCAACGAAGTCCTGGACCATCGCGGGAGTTCTGGCCGCTTTTTTAATGGCGGCGATCGTTGCAGCCGGGATGCTGATCCACACAGCGTTCGGCCCGTCGACTGGTGGCATTACCAAGGAGGAGCAATTGGGCAACCAAAAGCGCCTCCGGCAACTCAGGGCACCAGCCATTATCGACACCAAACACGGAATCCTTCTCGTGGTCGAAAACACTGGGAGCGCCCTCGGGGTAACCCCCCTGAATGGCTACTCCTATCTGGAGGATATCGACCAATTGTCGTGGAGACAGATGCGGATCACTACAAGCGGCGATCTGGATTTCTGCCGAGAGGTGGTGAGTGCCCTCCCAAAGCAACCAACCACCAGATGAGCATGGGAAGGCCGCTCCCTCGCTGCAGCAGCTTCGGCGGCAGGCAGCGAGGGAGCGCGGACAGGAGCGGACTCCTCCCTCGGCATCACATGATGTTCGAGGATTTTTTAATCTATATTTTATGAGCAGGCCTCGACTGTCGCGTCAGCATCAATCGTCTGGAGCCAATAGGTCAGGGGTTGTTCTAGGGTCACGAGGCACACCTTGCCTCCCAAGCCTGCAAAGGTGGCGCAGGTAGTCTTCGAATCATCAAAGAGGGTGCAGTCGGCAAGGGCCACACCGTAATCGGCAGCGACGTCCGCAAACAGCTTGCCGTTGTCGCTACTTTTAAAACGCTTTTCGGCAAAAGAGTTCACCATACGATCAAAATAGTTTGCAAGGCCAAGCGCCGGCACGGTAAAGCGATCCAAACAGTCCATGTTGTCCGTCGCAAGTACCACCGTGTACCGCTTCCGCAGCGCGTCTATCATCGCAAGCACGGCGGGCTCTATGTGCATCGTCTCGCAATCACGGACAAAAGTCTGCCAGAGTATGTCGTACGGCGCCCCGGTCTCTTTGGCCACGAGCTCGTTAATCTCCTCAGACGTATACTTCCCCAGCATCCAGTCGCGCACCAACTGCTTGTCTGCGCCAAAGAGGTACGCTTGGTGCTTTGCATACTGCTCCGGCGCTACGCTTCGCCAGAAGCGATCGTGGCAAAGCGTGCGGTCGAAGTCGATAAAGAGGATGGGCTTTGGGGTCATATGCGAAGGTTTATAGGTGAGGGTGCTGTAGAATAGAAAACCCCATCATCTTATGATAATGTATATACTCAGTTTGAGGAAATAGTTAAACACTGGAGAGGTGTCAGAGTGGTCTAACGTGCCGCTTTGCTAAAGCGGTGTCGGGGTAAAACCCGACCGGGGGTTCGAATCCCCCCCTCTCCGTCGCGAGAATTGTGTACAATTTAAGCAGGAGAGGAGGAGTGCCTTACGGCACTCCGTGGGGGATTCGAAAACCTTTTGAGCCTAAAATTGAGCCTGCGAAAATTTTAGCCAAAAGGTGTACTGAAGCTGTAAGCTTCGAATCCCCCCTCTATCTCCGCATTTCTTTCAGGACTTCCGTTGACCGACGGCCTGCACCATGCTTTAGTGCCCACTGGTAATGTCCCCTGTCTTACTATCGTAGACAGGCTGAGAACAGAGAAGGGAGATATCTTGAAAATCTTGGCAGTACGCCCACCAAGCAGCACGGAGGAAACCGGGCTGGCCCGGATGCCGCGACAGGTCGCCGCGAATCCGCCGCCTTCGCCCGCTGCCCAGACCGCATTCCTCAGCAGGCTCGTCGAGTTGTCCTACGACGTTCCGCCGCCGGACAAGATCGTAGCAGCAACTGAGATGAGGACCTTCGGGGGGCTCGTGCTCGCTTGGCAGATCTACCCCGGTGTTCGCTGGGAAGTCAGTGACGACCTCTCCCATCACGCGAAGCGCTACAGCGACGGCGCGGTCCACATGGTCGGACACGAGATGGAGACCTGGGAAGACTGGCACAAGTCTCTCTCACGCTCGCTGGCCACCCAGTATCTCGAGGCGCGTGAAGAGCGGCTCCTCATGATTGTCCCCACGCCCATGTTCGCACTGCTGGCCGCCACCGCCGATGCGGCAGCGAACGGCATCGAAGTCACTGGCCCCATCTATCGGGAGTGGGTAGAGAAACTGGAAAAAGATGGGGTCTCCAGCCTCTACTTCTGGATGGGAGTCGGTCGGCAGCTCAAGGCAAGTGGCCCCGTTGAGTACGCGAGGGGCTGAGCCCCCTTCCGCACTCACCTCGAGGTGAGCCCACACCTCAACGTGCCCCGCAGCCAGCGGGGCATACCCATGTGTCGAGAATATTTTCTCGTTTAACGGCCCCGAGCTAGAGTCGTTCGTTAGTCTTCACTTAGCCCCCCAAGTTGGACTTTACCTTTTCTTTACGCATAGGAGGACGCGATACATCATCAGGTGTGACGAGGTGGTAATGTATGCTAGTATTTTCGAATAACCCATCCAGACTTAGACAAACTCTGAAACGCCACACTACTCGCACCCTACACAAAACGATTCAACTCATGAACACCAATCCCGCGGCTAAGCGCATCCTCTGCTACGGAGACTCGAACACCCGCGGCTATATTCCGGGCTCCACCCGGTACGATCGTTATCCTGCCAACGTGCGCTGGACCGGCGTAGCCCAAGATCTTCTCGGCGCTGGCTACGAAGTGATCGAAGAAGGGCTCGGCGCCCGACTCACGAAGCATGAGGACGACCGGCCTGGATTTGTCGGCAAAAATGGTCTCACCTACCTTCTTCCCTGTCTCGAAACACACACGCCGCTTGATCTCGTCATCATCATGCTTGGCACACCGGATCTCAAGGAGCGCATGGACTTGTCTGCCGAAGCAATCACCGAAGGCATGCGGGAGTGCATCACCTGTATCCAAGAATTCTCCGCAAGGATGCCCTTGCCACCGAAGATTCTCCTCATGTCCCCCGTAGTGATCGACGAAACAGTCCCATTCGCCGCTGCGCTCTTCAAAGGCGGCACAGGGAAAAGTAAACAACTGGGCAAGCTGTACGCAAAGATTGCAGAGGAGAAAGGTAGCGCCTTCCTCGACCTCGCTCCCCTCGTGCAGGTCGATCCTAGAGACGGCATCCACCTTTCTTCCGAGTCACACCAGGTAGTCGGCGAAAAGGTTGCAACAAAAGTTCGAGAGATCCTCTGTGCATAAAATTCTGGATTAAAAAAAATCTCCAAACGCACGTGCGTGGAGACTTCTGTGGACGCTTCTGTCCTAGCTGGACGTGGCACGACGCCACGTCCAGCGCATGAGTGATGCCCCCCCTAGGCCGGAGTCTGCAGTTCGGTCACGATGCCGTCTTCCTTCACCACGAAGACGACGTGCTCGGGTTCCCGAAGCAGCTCTTCTGTGACAAGCGCCTCTCGCAGGAGCCGCCAGGGGATACACCCGAACCTCTCTTGGCCGTGCTCCCGCAGTTGGGTGTAGGGTCGCCCAACAAATAGTCGGACGTGATGCAGGACGGTTTCATCCTGCTTCTTGGCGAGAAGGTAGCCCCACGTACATGCCCCCGCTGCCCGCCGCTGCCGAAGCTCGTACTCGAGCTGCTCGCCCTGGATGATGTCCTGGTCATCGACCACAAACACCACCTTCCCCGACAGCTTCCCCTCCTGCTCGAGCTTGCGGAAGTACACCTCCTCCGCTTCGGCCCAGAAAAGATTCTTCAAGGTCTTCCGTCCTTCTCGAAATGCGTCGGCTCGCGACTTTCCGAGTTGGCTTTTCAGCAACTCAATGAGCTGCTGCTCCTTTGAGTCGATCACCAAGTAGCGCACCGCTCTCCCTCCTAGATTATCTGCACCTCAGCCTTGGCTCTTGACGCAGGAGTTTCTCCGCATCACCAACCGAAACTTAGGTAGCGTAAAGACCAAATACGTCACCGTACGGTACATTGTCTTGTTCATCATGTCAATGAGGCAAGAGATGCTTGCCTCATACAGCATTCCAGACACAAAAAATCCCGCAATCACGCTCGTGATTCGGGATGCGCCGGAAGACCGTTTGCGCGATGGCCTACCTCTGGAGAGAGGATTTTCTACGCTTCGAGACTACTTACCGCGGCGCTCGAGCGCGGTGATGCCAAACCCAACAAGCCTCCCCTGGTAGAGTCGTCCGAGGACGACTGCCACCTGGGGATCGCGCATGAGTTTCTCGCGCATGGGCTCGATGAGTTCGGCGAAGGCGTTATCAACGCCCGGAAGGGTCATCTTGTCGAGATCCTCACATTGAGACTCTGCGAGAAGCTCCTTCTCCATCACGAGCAGATTCGCCTCGACCCGGTCGAGCAAAATCTTGCCCACCGCATCGATCTCGGGCATCGCCGATGCGAACGCCAGCTTGCCCTCGCTGGTGAGGAGCCCGCCGACTCGCATCGCCTCGTAGTTGAGGGAGATGCGAGCCTTGAAACCGAGGAACGACAGGTTGCGCTGGACGTGCGTGGAGGACCTCGATGGGAAGAGCACGCTCGGTCGCCCCCTGTAGCAGATCCTGGTCTCGCCCTGCGCCAGCTGCACCTGCTCCCACCTACCCGGCCCGCTTTCGAGAAGCAGGGTACCGGGACCAGCGAAGATGTAGAAATACGTGAGCAGCGTCACAGCGAGAAATGCGCAGCATGCGAGCGCCAAGTGCGCACGCATGTCGAAACGCTCCCAGATGCAAGGCTCCGGAACGAACGCTCCATCCTTGTATGCCTTGCATCCATCCACCCCGCTCGGACAAGCGTCCCGCAGCAGGTAGATGAAAATGGCGCAGAGAGCGACGCCCATTGTCACCGCGATCACCCAGAGAGCGTTGTGGCACCCTCGACTCGTCTGGTCAGCGACGACACTGTTGAACATGATTAGCGCGATCGGATACGGCAGCAGAACACCCAGAATAATGAGGATCCTCTTGAGCACCAGACATCACCTCTTCTCCGCCTTTCTGGCGGGTCATCGGAAACAATTAGTACTACTTCGCCATCGTCGTGGGCGCAACCGCGCCCAGCGATTTGAGCACCCTCTCGCAGAAGGCCTGGTCGCCAGAGGTGGTCATCGTCAGATGACCCCTCGACAGATCGGAGATCATCCATCGTTGACTGTCTTCGATCGACAGAATGTCAAGGGCCGCGCTGTGCACGCCACGGATCACGAGGAGCGGCTTGCCATTCCTCGTGACGAGCGCCGGTAGTGCGAGCGCCTTGAGCATCTTCTCATTGCTGGCCGCCTCTTCATCCGAAATTACCGGCATCGGCGCAACCAACTGCGCGCCCATCCCGATAATCAGGCACGTCAGGCCAATGATGCACATCGTCAAGCGCAACGGCGGCGGGTTCATGCTCGTTTCCATCTTTCCCTTCTCCTCTCAACCACTTCTGGGTTGCTTAATCATGCGGGTTGGCGTACATGCCATGGAGCTATCAAAGGGCTACATAGAGCCCCCTCATAGCTCCACAGCAAGAATTTTCAAAGTGCGAATATCCTTTATATTATACACCACATTATGCCATACTGTCAACTCTTGGCAGCATAGCAAATCCTCGTCCCTGAACGCGCCCGCCCAACCTGAGACCAAATGCTGATAACAACAGCATAGTGCACAAGGCCACGAAATCAGCTAGAATAGATAATTCCTGGAGGGATCGCATAGAGGCCTAGTGCAGCGGTTTACTAAACCGCCAACCCGCAAGGGTTCGAGAGTTCGAATCTCTCTCCCTCCGCAATACAGCTAAGTTTGAAGAATTGGGATGCAACGTGGTGTCGCTTCGCGACGCCATTTTGTATTTCGCGAGAATCTGCCAGGGATTTTTGAACGGGACGGATAGGGTGCGGGCGGCGATGGTGGGGTTCGAACCGATGGTTTTGAGAAAATCACGGGTAGTCTCGAGATTTTCTCCCGACGCGATTTCCGTGGCTTGGTTGGCTGATCGAATGAAGGCAAGCATGAGTTCGAACCGATTGTTCTGCTTTGCGCCAAAAGCGGACAATTGTTGCTGAAGCTCGATCTTCTCGTTCACTAAGTTTGATTTCTTCGCCACATACTCTTCTTGCGAAAGAGCTTTCGACAACAGCGCATCCAGGAGAAGATCGAGCTTCTCCGAGGACATACGCAGTTTGTCCTTTAGCTTTTGGTGGGAAGCAGCTTCTGCTTGGGCGATACCCGTACGTTCTTTTTCCACTTCGGTCACGAGCCAGTTCGCCCAAGCAGAAGGCAAAGCAACTTTTTTGATCTCCGCTTGAATCTGAGAGGTGATGATCTCCTCGCGAACGTAGGGTTGGGAGCAGAGGGCTTTTCGCTTGGTACAGCGAAGGTAGTTATGCCCCTTCTGTGTTTCAGTCGTGATAGTACAGCCACATGCACCACAGGAGAAAAGCCCTCGGTAGAGATACGGTTTTAGTGTCGAGGTCTTCGCCTTGCTTCGCTTCTTCATCACCTCCTGCACCTGATCAAAAAGTTGTTTTGCAACAAGCGGTTCATGCTTGCCTTCATACAATTCCCCTTTGTGTACGATGAGGCCGTAGTAGGCACGGTTCTTTAACATATGCTGATAGTCAGAGACCGAGAGCAAGCGGCCGGATTTTCCAACCAAGCCAGCCTCGTTGATGATCTTTCGGATTTCGTAGAAGGGGTAGTCGCCAGAAGCGTACAGTTCGAAGGCCCGGCGGACGAACGGTGCACGATTAGGATCAACTACGATACAACGCAGGTTCTTGTCGTTTAAGTAGCCAATCGGTGAGGAGCCGGGCCAGATCCCATTACGCAACTTCTGGCGAATACCTCGCCTGATGTTTTCCGAAAGATTATCAACGTAGTATTTACTCTGCCCAAACGCGATTGAGAGCATAAACTTGCCTTGGGGAGTAGGATCAAACCAGAAAACATTGAACTTGAGCTGGCGCAACTTGCCAGTGTCGACGAGGTAGATAATGCGACCACCATCGATACTATTCCTCGCCAAACGATCGGGGTGCCAGCTCAAGATACCTTCGGCCTCCCCTTCCTCTATGCGCGCGACCATATCGTTAAAGATGGGACGGCCCGGCTCTTTGGCGGTGCAGCTCTCGACGAACTCACCAACGAGTAAAATATTCTCCTTGCGTGCGAACTCGCGCAACTCAAAGAGCTGGGCCTCAATACTCAAGACCTGCCGACCTTCTTCATCCGTGCTCTTGCGCGCATAGAGGAAGAATCTGGTTTGATTATCCATGTGATGTGAAGAAACGCCAAAGGGGCAACCCTGTTGAACTCAATGCAGCTTGCGCCGATTGTCAGAGTCGCCCCTCTGGCGCTACAACTAGTAAAGTTGCAACGTAAAAGGCGCAGCTATTGCATTGAGTTCAACAATATATTACCACGAACAGAGCTTTGGGCAGAGTGGAGATCGCGTCGGGCTTTGCAGCAGCAAAGAAAACCAGAGGTTCGCCGAATGAAATGAGGACTGCCGATCAGGCAGGAACCCCACCATCGCCGCCCGCACCCTATCCGTCCCGTTCAAAAATCCCTGGCAGATTCTCGCGAAAT
>Ga0208246_1002032_pt1 | contig 10085 bp, 6 predicted proteins | sample RifOxyD2_FD_184039 | JGI IMG/M metagenome (GOLD analysis project Ga0208246, IMG submission 184039) | Soil microbial communities from Rifle, Colorado - Rifle Oxygen_injection D2 (SPAdes) | ecosystem: Environmental > Terrestrial > Deep subsurface > Rock core/Sediment | place: Rifle, Colorado...
TCGGAGACTCCTTTGATTTTGTATGTTTTACCGTCGGAGATATTATACAAAAATATTGGGGGTAAATCAAGTTTCTGATAATTGATTTTACCGACGAGAAGTTAAACTCTTAACAGCGTCATATCAAAAGGGAGGTGAACTAATATGAAGATGAAACCATTAGGTGACAGAGTCCTTGTAAAACCTGCAGAAGAAAAGGAAGTAAAAAAAGGCGGTATCATAATTCCTGATACAGCAAAAGAAAAACCGCAGGAAGGCGAAATAATAGCAGTTGGTCCTGGCAAATTCGACGAGTCAGGGAAAAAAATTCCAATGGATGTTAAAGCAGGCGATAAAATTCTTTACGGAAAATATTCCGGCACAGAAGTAAAAATAGACAGCAAAGAATATCTTATAATGCACCAGGACGACATTCTTGGAATAATTGAATAGCTTTATATGCACAGGGGGAAATAAAAATGGCAAAACAGATCAAATTTTCTGATGAAGCAATGCGAGCCATTAAATCAGGTGTTGATAAACTCGCAAATGCAGTCAAAGTTACGTTGGGACCGAAAGGCAGATTCGTTGTTCTTGACAAAAAATTCGGTTCGCCTACAGTAACCAATGACGGTGTAACAATAGCAAAAGAAATCGAACTAGAAGATCCGTTTGAAAATATGGGTGCGGAACTTGTAAAAGAAGTTGCTTCTAAAACCAACGACGTAGCAGGCGACGGTACAACTACGGCAACGTTATTAGCACAATCAATAATAACCGAAGGTTTAAGAAACATCACCGCAGGTGCAAATGCAATACATGTGAAGAGGGGCATAGACAGAGCGGTTGAAGAAACGGTAAAATACATTAAAAAAGTTGCCGATAAAATTCCGCAGGATAATCTTGAAAAAGCAAAAGATAAAATAAGCCAGATTGCCACCATATCCGCAAATGATGAAGAAATAGGCAGATTAATTGCTGATGCGATATTAAAAGTAGGCAAAGACGGCGTAATCACTGTTGAAGAAGGCAAATCTGCAGAAACCGTACTCGACGTTGTCGAAGGTATGCAGTTTGACAGAGGTTATATCTCTCCGTACTTTGTTACGGATGCAGAAAGAATGGAAGCGGTATTAGAAGATGCCTACATAATAATAACAGACAAAAAACTTTCTTCAATGCAGGATTTACTTCCTCTTTTAGAAAAAATCGCCCAGACCGGAAAACAGTTTTTAATAATTGCTGAAGACATAGATGGTGAAGCGCTTGCAACACTGGTTGTCAATAAACTGCGCGGAACACTGAAATGCTCAGCTGTCAAAGCGCCCGGCTTCGGTGACAGAAGAAAAGAAATGCTTGAAGATATTGCAACATTAACAAAAGGTCAGGTAATATCCGAAGAATTGGGACTTAAAATAGATAAAATAGGCCTTGATATGCTCGGTTCCGCAAAAAGGATAGTAATTGACAAAGAAAACACAACTATAGTCGGCGGAGCAGGCAATAAAGAAGATATTAAAAAACGCGTCAATCAGATAAAGAAACAAATAGAAGAATCAACATCTGATTACGATAAAGAAAAACTTCAGGAACGCCTTGCAAAACTTGTTGGCGGCGTTGCGGTAATAAATGTCGGAGCTTCAACAGAAACAGAGATGAAATCCAAAAAATTCAAAGTTGAAGACGCAATGCATGCAACACGTGCAGCCGTGGATGAGGGAGTAGTTCCGGGTGGCGGAACAGTATTGTTACGCGCCAGCGCTGAAGTTGCCAAATTAAAAGGTAACGACATTGATGAACAAACCGGAATAAATATAGTAAGACGCGCACTTGAAGACCCTATCAGACAAATTGCTGAAAATGCCGGCATAGAAGGTTCAGTCGCAGTTGACAAAATAAAGAAAGAATCCAACGTCAACTTCGGGTTAAATGCTGAAACCGGTGAATATGTAGATATGGTAAAAGCAGGCATTATTGACCCTGCAAAAGTAACACGTTTTGCATTGCAAAATGCTGCATCAATAGCGGGACTTCTTTTAACAACAGAATGTCTGATTACTGACATCCCTGAAAAAGATAAAATGCCTCCGATGCCTCAGGGCGGAATGGGTGGAATGGGCGGCGGGATGTACTAAATGCAGAGTTCGTTAAACAATAAATAGATTTAAAAAGAAAAGGGCTTCCTAACAGAAGCCCTTTTCTTTTTAAAATAAAAATTTTTTAATTATAAATCTTCTTGACAAAAATAAAATCTTTTATTATAATTTAGCTAATAGGTGTAACAAATAGTTCACACTATATTTAAAATAAACATTCAAACTCATTTAATATCAATAAAAGCATTCTAAAGAAACATATAGTTGGCAATAATATTGAAACGCAAGTAAGTAGAGGGTATTTTGGTGTCATTGCGAGCGTTAGCGAAGCAATCTCAAACCATGTTTTACTTCCAGATTACTTTGTCGGATAGGTGGTTCACCGAATAAAGTTCGGGATTGTGTACTCGTTTGGTACGGTAGTTCCTAACTCCGTGCACTAACGTAATGACAAAACAATAAACTGATGAAAAAATATCTAAAAAACATTTCTAATAAAGGCATGGCACTTGTGACAACCGTAATGCTGCTTTTTGCGGTTATGATACTTGTTCTTACAGGAGCACAACTAATAAGTACCAGTTTCAAAGAAACAAAATACCAACAGAATGTATATGGTGAAGCTGAAAATATTGCTAAAGCAGGATTAATAGACACAATTTCCTGGTTTAGAAGACAAGTTCCTCAACCAGTAAGAAGTGGAGTACCTCCTGCATTTGATCCTGGTAAGGATAATTGGATTGATGGAGCTTTTCAACCTACAATAGAAAGTAAAAGTACAATAGATGGAAACATCGGTCTTGTTAAGGAGTACCAATTAAGTGAAAATGGAACAAAATGGGCAAGATATGAAGTACGAAGACAAACAGGTACTATAAGTGGAAATCCGGCACCTTATGATCCTTTTGCCGTTCATGATATTACTGCACAAAGAGTACAAGGAAAAGAAAATGGAGAAGGCTTAGTTTGGTCTATAGTCAGTACAGGTTATGTATGGCACAAATTAAGCCCTTTAAATGTGAATGAACATTACACTCCTGATAAAATGATATCTAAAATAAAGGTTTCAACAGAAATTAGAAGAATAGACTTAAATTTAGCTAATTGTGCATGTATAGTACAAGATTCTGGTAGTGGAGGAACCTTTAATATTAATATTTACAAAAATGGCAGGTTAAGCAGAGGAAATAACCCTGCTAATTCTGCTTGTGGTAAATTTATAGGTACCAACAGTCCAAATAATAGTGGAGGCGAGCTATCCGGTACTACTCAAACTATTCTTGCTAATCCAAATGTTGAATTTGTTTTCGGTATGTCCACAACAACCTTAGAATCATTTGCAGCACACACTGCAAATGATGTAACTGATTTACCATATACATCAGATGGAAAATTACCAGAGATGACATTTATGTTTATAGATGGAAATGCTAATTTTGATACTGCTCATCCTTTAGACTCAAGCGGTATTTTGTTTGTAAAAGGAAATCTAAGTATAGCAGAGAGTCCAAATAATAGATATAGCGGTTTAATCTATGTAACAGGTACATCAACAATTTACTCTCAAACCTCTATTACTGGTTGTATAGTAGCATACAAGGGTTTAGTACTCTCAAATCCTTCAGGACTTTCACCTGATGTATCTGAAATAACTTACGATGAAACTATATTAGACAGTGTTAAAGAACAGATATGTGGATATCATGAAAATAAAAGTGCTACTCATACATATAAATTAGAATAAGGATACTATGAATAAAAAAGGTTTTACTTTAGTAGAAATGGTATTAACTATAATAATTCTTGCAATAGTTGTTCTTTCATTAACTAAAATACAGTATTTTATGAGTACTAACACGGTCAAAATAAAAGAAAAATCCTTTGCAACGCAGAAAGTTATACAAATGATGGAAGAATTAAGATCTCTTTCATCGGGATTAGAAAGAGATCAAATTAATGTTCTAGATGGATATGATGAAGGAAATCGATACAATCCATTATTAACGACAGATAGAAATGTGCTTAACCCCGAAAATCCAATAAGCAACAATGCAAGAATTACTAACGGATGGAAATATTTAAGAAGAATATCTATTCAAAGAAATCCTGAGGAAACTTATACAAGAAAAGTTTATATACGAGTTTATAAAGCAAATCTTTCCAACCCCTCACAACCTCTCGAAGTTTTAGCAGAAACAATGAGTATTCTGAGAACAATCTCTCAAGAATTTAAACCAAAACAGGCATTTGATTTATATGTTTTATGCATGGAAAATGTTCCTGGATGGTGGTCTTCAATGTCTACTATGAAACCCTCATTTCAAAGTATCATTACAGATTTAAAAACAAGATGTCCTCAAATAGATATTAGAACACACTTGATAACACGCCTTTCTTATGGAAGAGATTTACAATATGCACCTTATATTAATAATTTAACTAATACTAGAGATGCTGCTATACCATTTATATATTTCTATCCCGGTTTTACTAATTCCAACTGGGACATGAGTATGTCACCGCTTGGAGTAAATCAAGATTTTTATTCTTTAGAAAATATTGAAGGACGAATAAATTTTGAAAAAACAATAACTACAAGAGAAATTCGGGATGGTTATCCATTATGTGATATGTACAACCATGCTGTAAGATACCCGGAAGAATTAAGAATATTTGATGCTTTAACAACTGATGCTATTTCACGTGGTTTACCAAAACCTGAAATAAGTTTAAGAATGTTATTAGAAAGAATGAATGATACTTCAACTGCAGCACAGGCAGAACTAACAAACATGCTTTTGATTAATTTAAACGGAGAACTTTTACCTTGTCCACCTATTCGAAACTATTCCGACGCCGCCAAAGACCCGCAGAATTATCCTAATGTTCGTGTTGTTACTCACCCTGAAAATATTCAATACACATCAGGTTCCAATGTATTTCTAAGAGTTTATTCATATGTAACAAATCCTGATAATTGGATTTATGATGCTAAATTAAATGTACCTATAACTGTTTACATAAGGAATACTATCATTCCTAACGCTAATATTCATGTTGATAGAATTGACGGGAACAGTGTTGATGATTATCAAAGAGTAAATGATGAAGCAACTCACGGGGTAACATATATAGGAGGCGGAACTTTAATCACACTTCCAAACTCGCCACTAAGAAGTGGACAAAACTTGCCTACCTCAAAAGGAATACCTGTTGCTAATCGCTTATATGGGTTAGAATATATCCCTTGTCCTATAGATAACAATTTTAACAAAGAACTAACTAGTCCTAGTAACGCTAAAAACACAGCAAGGTGGATAATAGAACTTGAAAATTTACCGTCTGATGAATATACAATTGAAACGCGAATCGGCAATGATTTGACTACAGGAAACAAAATAAGTAGTGGGTCAAGTTATTTTGATCTTTCAACTTTTCATGATCCTTATAACTTATCCAAAACATATGTTTGGGTTGGTCAAACACCTCCAGTAACAGAACAGTATCAATTTTTAGGTGATCCAAGACATATGCCTTATTTAGATGTCAAAACAAGAGCATCTGACCCGGGTTATAACTGGTATTTTACTAGTATCCCAAACGGTGATTATACCGGTTTTACCGAAACATTGTCAGGTTGGGGTGATGATAAATTGGAAGTTGATGTACCAAGATTTTTTCAGATTTACCGTCAAGGATTATTAAAAAAACATGCAATTTGGTCAGCAATGGCAGGTTCTTCATTTTACTATTATGGATTAGGGGGTGAATTTGGTAGTGACCAACCACCACTAGGACTATCCATACCATTCTTAAAACAACCATGGAATAATGTTGCAGGACAGGATTCAACCCATGTTTATGTAGATGAAATTTTTCCGGATAGAGGAATGTCTTGGCCCGGTCCTTCCCTTCAAATCTTAGGAAATCTGCGTGTTGCTGCAAGCAGAGACAATTCTTGGTATGCAAGATACTGGTTGGGTGAATTATATTCTGATAGTGAAAATATGACAAGTACAAATACCTGGACTGTAAACGGAAATTTAGAAACAGGCCCCAACAAATTTTACCGTGCTTCTTATGATGCATTTATACCTACCTTTGATAGAAGAAGAAAATCAGTTAGAACTTCAAGTAAAGGGTGCGTATCTTTTATTAATGGTGAATCAGCTCTTGGAAGCGGTAAACATTTTAGGCACGGTGATATGGGAAGTACACCGGCAATTCCTTCAAATAGCACATTATATTCCGGTAGTTTAACTTCTTTAGGAACTCAATTATCGCCAATATTTAAATTTCCAATTCTTTCCTCAGTAAGAGCAGCGCGTCCATTTACTCTTAACTATAAAGCTGATAAACCGGCAGAATGGGCAAAAGTCGCATATAGTAATCAAAGAACTCTCATTTCTTTTCCTACAATCAATGTAGCCGGAACACCTGTACCAAGAATTTATTACAATTCAAATTATAATTATACAGGTCTTTGGGAAGATGCCAATATTAATCCTTTTTATGCATCTGGAGTAGTAAGATTGGCAACTGCAGGTACTGATAATTGCCATTTAGTTATTTCCGGATTATCTACCCAAGGTAATTTTGGTGCCGCAGCTATGGGAAAGATTGTTATAATGACAGTTTTAAGAGCTTTTTTAGACGGGGGGTTATATGCTCCAGGTTATAATATACCGCAAATACCATATATTGATTTAACTAGCCCTCTAAGTACAGATAACCTTCCATTTAATCCTAGTTCAATACATATTACTTGGAATTTCAGTTGGCAACGATGGGATGGCGAAAAATACACTGAAGAATATCCAGCGGTTTATTCTACACCCCCTGCAATAATCTACAATTTAAAATATTCGGATGACGGAGGCAATACTTGGCATCATTGTTCTGATAATTCTAGTACTGAAGCAGGAAGAAAAGATTTAGCACCTTACTCCTATACTCAATCTACTCTTTCATATGATTGGAATATATCAGATCCCAGTAGATTTACGCCTGGTTCATATGTTATAAGAATTGAATGTTATAGAGAAATTCTGGATTTACATTATAGCTATGATCAAGTCAACATATCGGTTAACAGATAAGGGTTTAACCCTTGTAGAAGTAATTGTTGCACTGGCAATTTTTCTTATAATTGTTCCTGTTATAACATCTGTATTAATGAATGTTACAAAAGGTTTTACTTCTTTCGAAGCTTCAAATTCTTTAAAAAAAACAAATCAAAATACTTTAAATAGAATATATCTTAAATTGACCGAATCAAAAAAAATTTTTCAGAATATTCCTTCAGATCCCACTGTTCCGCATAATGCATATTTGGGAAGAATTGTAGCTAATAATTATATTGTTTCTGGTATTGGGTGTCCTAAATTATTAGAAAATAGCAAGTTACCTATAGTAGAAGAACAATCTTCCTTAGCTCAAGGAACTACAAATTTCACTCCTTCAAGTGTAGGTAATAGCCTTTTTTTTGCAAATTCTGACTCTACTAAAGTACTTACAAATATTCTTGATGGAGCAGGGATATCTCATACTATCAGTATAGATTTATATAAGTTCAATTATTATTATCTCACAGAAGAAAATCCAAAACCAATGCGTGCTATGCCAAGTTACCGGCTTGTGGAATGGGAAAGTCTTAATTATGCTGATTATAACCAAATCATAAATTATACAGATCAAACTTTAAAAAACAATATGGCAATATCTCTTCGAAATAATAATATACTCTGGTCATGGGATACAACAGTATTAGAATCAAATATTAACAATGCTTTCTATGAGCTTAATACAGATGGATTGGGTAAAATCGATGTAAAACCAACACATACTATACAAATATTGAAATATAATATTTTAACGGATATGAATACTGGAATTATGGGTGGCGGTTATAAGTATGGTATATCATCAAATACAACTTATCCTAAAAAAGTTCCTCAGTATGCTAACGCTTTGGGTAAATTTCCCGGGGGATTTGAAGTCGCAATCGTTGGGCCAACAAGCGGAAGAAGAGTTTTTTTACGTTGTGTTATTTTGGCTCAAGGTTCAACGCCTGGTATTCTTTCCGATGATCAACTCGTTTTATGTAGCGCCCGTGACTCGAACTAAAATAAAAAGTGATTATTTAGGATTAAAAATAATAAATATCCACTAAAAATTTAAAAACTTGTCCCGGGGTCATCACGGGATAAAAACTGAGTTTTTATTTTTTTTATAACGAAATTATATTTTTCTGAATCTATAATTTTTCTAAATCATCAAAATGATAAATTATTAAATAATCTCTTTGCAGTCATTCTGAAGAATCTCAACTTAAAATATTTAAACCGAGATCCTTCGCCTCACTCCCGCCCCAAAGGGGCGAGGCTCGCCTACTTAAATTTAAATGGATGGCGGCAGGATGACATCTAAAATAATTTTCTATAATAATGTTTAATCTCTTTAAGAAATCAGGTTTTTCTAGAATTGCAGTTTTTTCATGTGCAGTTCTATTTTTATTTGTTACTTCCTCGGTTAAATTGATGGCATTAATGGATAATTACTCACCTTCATATCCATCAGCACCGATACAAACTCAATCAGAAACTATACCAGCAACAGAAACGGCTGCATTGGAATATTACCCTGCACAAGTCATTGATTTGTATCTTATATCTATTGAAAACGTTCCCGCATGGTGGTCTTCAGTTTTAAATATGAATCCGTCCATAGAAAGCGCAATTCAGGATTTACAGAGAAAATGCTCGCAGCTTAAAATAAGAAAACACGTTATAACCCGTCTTGGATACGGAAGGGACTTGCAATATACACCTTATATAAATACTGCTAAAAATACAAAAAATAATGCTTTTCTAATTCCTTATGTATATTTCTATCCAGGGCTGACTAATTCATCTTGGGATTCTATCGGTATTGACTACTCTTTTTATGACTCAAATAAGATTAAAGGAAGAATAAATATAGACGGTAGAATCCGGGATGGATATGCAATGTGCGATATGTATAATCATGCTGTAAGATACCCGGAAGAAGAACGGTTATATAATAAAGCTAAGACGTCCGCAATTCTCGGAGGTGAACCGGTACCTGAGATTAGTTTAAGAATGTTATTAGAGAAAATTAATACCGCCCCACCGGAAGAATTAAAAAATATTATTTTGATTAATTTAAACGGCGAACTCTTGCCTTTACCGCCTATGCGGAATTACTCAGATGCGGCAAAGGATTTGCAAAATTTCCAAAATGTACGGGTTGTAACACATCCCGAAAATATACAATATGCAAGCGGTTCTGCGGTAAATTTAAGGGTTTATTCTTACGTCTTAAATCCGGAAGATTGGGATACTGATGCTTCTTTACCGGCAATTACAATATATATAAAGGATATTGAAATAAACGAATCCGATAAGATTCGTGTTGATAAAATTATTGGAAGCAATGTTATTGATTATAATAGAATAACAAATATTGGTTTAGGTCCTGAAACATTTGATATTTCCTATCCCGGTGACGGTACTTTAATCACACTTCGCGAATCTCCGTTAAGGCATCCCAAAAATCCGTCAAGTGATAAAGGCCTTGATGTAGCTAACCGTTTATACGTTTTAGAATATATCCCATGTCCCGTTGAAAAAGATTTTAGTAAAGATTTAATTAGTAAAGGTGATGGAGCTAAAAATACTGCAAGATGGATTATAAGTATAGACGATTTGCCGAATAATCAATATACAATCGAAACCAGGATCGGTAACGATGTTACTACAGGAACGCTAAATAATAATCCAAGTAATTTATCTAAAACATACTTCTGGATAGGGCAGGAACCGCCCGAAACAGAAAAATATCAATTTATCGGCGACCCCAGGTGTGAATTGTAATTGAATATTTACCCCCAGTTGCATTCGAATATTTACCCTACCCTGATGTTAATGAACTTTTCAAATTATAACGAAATTTAAAAAAAATTCAAGTTATTTTACATTATTTATTCTT